>Ga0137368_10002096_pt1 | contig 21323 bp, 36 predicted proteins | sample SagtaG_13_FD_104917 | JGI IMG/M metagenome (GOLD analysis project Ga0137368, IMG submission 104917) | Vadose zone soil microbial communities from Sagehorn Ranch, Mendocino, California, USA - Sage1_L_100_16 metaG | ecosystem: Environmental > Terrestrial > Soil > Vadose zone | place: USA...
CTCGTGTGCCAAGTGCTCCCCGGCGGGGGCGCACCAGCGGCTGGGGCGATCCCGCCGTAGAGGCCCTGGCGCACGAGCTTCAACTCTTCCACGGTGCGCTTCTGCTGCTCCAACTGTTGCTCGGCAATCGTCTGCGGTTTGCCGGCCCCGTGCGCCTGGTAGCCGGGGATGAACGCCATACCGAGGGCATCCCCGAGCGTCGGCAGCGCCTTGATAGCGGCGTTGATAGCTCCCAGGAACGGCGTGCCCACGGTGACCACCAGTGCTCCGAACCCTTCCTTGACCTGGGAGAGCAGGTTGTTAAATTCCTGCCCGCGACTGATCGCCTCGGGGGTGAACGCCTTGCTCGTCGCGCCCGCGAACGCCTCCAACTTCGCCATCATCTCGGGCGAGAAGAAGCGCGCGCCCAGAAGCTCCTCTGTCCCCGTCCGCTGCGCCAGTTGGCGGGCGGCAGCGTCCGAGGGCGCGGCGCGGATGCCCTTGATCACGTCCAGCAGGAGCTTCGCCTCGTTCACGTCCCCGAAGCCTTTCGGCAGAGAGCGCAGCCCAAGCCGGCCGGCGGCGGCCATTGCCATCGGATCGGTCGCGACCCGCTGGCGTAAGCCACCCGCGAGCCCGGCGAAGGCATTGGGATCGAGCCCTAGCGCGCCGGCCAGGGTGCGGCCCATCTGCGTCTGGCCGGCGGTGCCGCCCGTCTGCATCTGGCCCAGCCCGAACTCCGTGAGCCGCTGCGCCGCGCCCACCGTCGCGGCGGCCAGCGCGCCCAGGCCCGCCGTCACCCCGAAGAGCACGGGGTTGACCTTGCCCAACAGCCCCGCAAACTGCGTCCAGCCGGCCAACTGCGAGGCGATGCCGCCGGCGCCTATTCCCTGCCCCGCCCCGAGCCCCGCGTGGACCGCGGAGAGCCCAAGCATCGCCATTTGCCCTGTCCTGGCCTGGGCCTGCGTGTGCGCCTGGGCGAAAGCGCTCGCCCAGGCGCTCGGGTCGGGAACGGAGACCTTCGTGGCGGCCGTCTGGGCTACTTGTTTGGCGGCGGTGGACGGAGCCGCGCTCTGACCGGCCGCTTCGCCCGAAAGCTTCCGGTGGAGCGACTCCATCTCCGCCATTTCCTTGACGTTAATCCGGATCGGTGCTGCCATCGATGAGCCCTGTCGTCAATATCTGCTGCAGCGTCGTCGGCTTCCCCGCTTCCGGGGGCCGGTCCTGTGCCAAGGCCACGTAATCCGCCAGGATGGCCGGGCCGAGACGGGGGAGGGAAAGCCCGTCCCGGCCCGACAGTTGTTCGTTTATGCTCCAGAGAGCGTCGGCGTAATAGTAGTGGACGCCGGGGTGAGTTCGACCAAAGTCGCAGGCGGCGCGGAGGACGTCTCCTCGCGCGCCGCCGAGCCGTTTCCCGGTGTCGCCTGGTAGGACCGCTCCAGCTCCTGAACCCACGCCGAGAGCCCCTCCCACGCGCTCGGCATCCGCACCGAGAGCACGGCCAAGTCCAGCGCGTCGTAGAAGTCGCCGGCCTGCTCCGGGCTCTGGAGCGCCTCCAGGAGCCCCAGCACCTGGCAGAGCCGGTTGCTCCACCGGATCGGCTCGGCCGGCGGCGGCGGCCATGGCGGCGGGTGAGGACGCTCTTTCGTGGGCACCCACACGGCAGCCAGCTCCGCCGCGCGCTCCTGCGCCAGCGCGTAGTCCGGGAACTCCGGCCGTTTCAGTGTAAGGATAAGCACCGCGCCCGGCTGCTGGGGATCGGTGAACTCGCGCGTCTCCACCGCGGCGGCCACCGTAAACAGGGAAAGCACGTCCAGTTTGGGCATTAGAGAATTCCCGCGACATCCCCCACCAGACTGGGGTTACTGACCTGGTTGCCGATTGGATTACCATTGCCGTCCACGACGCTGTAATCGTCCACGTGACGCACCGAGAGCGTGTAGCGGGAAGCGTCTTTACTTACGTCCTGCTCGTAGTTCTCAATGACGCCCATAAATGACCACGTTACCGTCCCCTCTTTCCAGATGACTAACACGTAATCGAATCCTTTCGCCATCTTGCGCGCAGGATTGACAAGACCTCTCAAGATGAGGCCGTTGAAGGTCATTGTCGTGCCGGTCTCCACCGGCACGTTGTTCTCCTGCCGGCGGGTCATGGGCGACAGGTTTACCAACCGATTCGCCAGGCGGATACGAACGCTCTCGACCGTCGAATAGAGCCTCAAAGCGCCCCCGGAGGTGTCTGGAAGGAGGGTACCGCCGGCATCTGGGGTAAACCCCTGGACCGTGAGGATCGAGGTATCGATGCCACGTTCAAACGGACCAAGCAGAAAGTTTGGCATCAGGGTTCCCTCTGGTCAACCGGCCGCCAACCGTGGACATTCGTATTGGCCGGCACCGCCTCCGCCCCGTCCGGCGGCGCAGCGCCTTCGGGGAGCGCAATCACCATCTCCTCCAGCGGGAGAAGGTCATCTCCGCCCCCCATCATCCCCGCCCCCGCCGCTGCTCGTGTGAGCCGGAACTTCTGCTGCTTCGGTGCGTTCATCATCGACCTCCAGCCGCCGCCGCCAGCCTGCCCGAGAGCCACCGTCCCAGCCACTCACGCACCTCGGCCGCTACCCTCTCCCGAATGGGGCGGGCGATCATCCGAGACGTGCCATCGAAGAGATACCGGGCATAGGGCGCCGTGTTGTCCACGATGATCTCCAGATCGCCGCCCTGCATGCGAGCCTTCACCCGCCAGGAGCGGCGGAACTGCCCGCTCTGCACGTTCACGATGTATGGCGCGGCGGGCGGGTGCGGGCGGCGGCGGCTGTAAGGATGGCCCATAGCCCGAAGGGCGGCGGCGGAATACGGGCCGCCGGAGAGCTTCACCAGACGCGCCTTCACCAGCCGCTCGGCCTCGGCTTCCAGCCGGCCCACCTGCTGCCCCAGGCTTTCCACTCCCTCGCCTAACCGGTTGGTATGGCTCGTGATGCTCGGGAAGTCAAACGCCATCGTGCGGATAGTCTCCCATGAGGAAGGAGAAGGCCAGCGCGCCGGCCTGCATCGCGTTGTTACGGATCAGGAGGATGCGCTGGATCTCCCCGTCCCGAAAGGAAGCGTGAACGTCCATGCGGAAGCGGTCCTGAAGCACCGTGAACTCCGTTCCCGTCTCGGGATCGACCAGCCCCTCCGTCAAGAGCTGGTCCTGGAGGGCCTTAAGTTTCGATCGGAACGGCTCGCTGGCGCCGCCCGAGGTGCGGTCGATGTAGTAGGCCAGGACCGCCTGCTCGTAAGCCACCGCCGTCATCGGCCCATCGTTCCACGGCTCCGCCACGGGCAGGTCGATGTGCGAACGCGGGAGACCCAGGTTCTCCACCGCCACCCGCTCCGCTTCCAGCAGCTCCCACACCCCCGCGGGCGTCGTCTCCGGCCAGGCGGCCAGGATCGCCGCCTCTACCGCATTGATCGCCGCCGGGGTGTAATCCTCTAGAGGCATGTCGCTGCGCTCCAGTGCTCGGTGCTCGGAGGACAGGGTGCTCGGCCCTCGGTGCTCGGTGCTCGGCTCGACAAAGGCAAGTCTGTTCCCTCCCCTCCCCTCCCCTCCCCTCCCAGCCGAGCACCGAGCACCGAGGGCCGAGCACTATCCTGTCCGAGCACCTCCTCACGGCTCCGCCTCCAGAACGTCGATGATCGCCTGGATACCGGGTGGCGGCGACGCTTCAATCGAACCCATGAATATCTGGTAGCCCTGGGGCACCCCTTCCACCGGCTCGAACCACGACGGGTTGCCGCGGCAGACATAGAAGCGGCCGTAATTGCGGTGCTTCGGCCCATCCGGATAGCTGTTCCGGGATACGTCCCGCACCCAGTAGCCCTGATCGACGTTCGCGTCCAGCGGGAAGTGAAGCACTTCGGTGGTGAAGGTCAGGTCCTGATCGACGCGGCCGATCGGGAACGCCTCGTCCAATCCCCTCGCCTGCTTGTGATAGAACGGGCAGTTCTCCACTACCAACTCCCAGGTCTGGCCCTGGGGATTACCCAGGAGCACCGGGTAAGACGGCTTGAAAATCTGCGCCCGCTTGTTATAGCAGCGCTCCTGCGCGTAGTTCAGCGGATACGTCGCGCCGTCAACGACGGGCATGGCGGTTTACGGAGGAATCAGCGGCGAGCCGCCGCCGCCCGTGGGGATGCGGCCCACGATGAGCCCACCCATAACCGGCGGGCGGCTGCTGGTGCGGCCCACGATCACGTCGATCTCCTCCTGGATCTCCTTGTCCATATCGGTCAGCGTCTTCAACAGCTGGCTGTCCTTCTGCTGCTGGTCGGCGTTCTTCCAATCCCTGGCGGTCCGCAGCCGGCCTTTCAGCCAGCCGATCGCGCGGCGCTTGACGTAGAGCATCGGCAGGTGGAAGTCCAGCCGCGCATAGACGGCGTAGTGCGGCCACCAGGCCATGATGAACTGCATGAACGCCGGATCGTTCTCCTTATCCAGCTCCTGGGCGATCAACTGCTGCTGCTCTTCCGCGGAGAGCGGCTCGGGAACATCGGGCACTTATTCCCCCTTGTCGCGCGGGCGCACCCGATACGGAGCCGCCGCCGCCTTCGCCTCCGCGACCGCCTGCGCCTGGTGCGGCCCCTCGTTCCGAGCCGCCGTTTCCGCCTCGCTTCTCCCCTGCGCCCGAAGCGCCGCCTCGTTCGGATCGGGCGCAGGGAGTGCGGCATCGAGGGTCGGGGCGGGCTCCGGTGGAACCTCGACCGCCGCGGTGGGGACCGGCTTCGGCTTTGCTTCCTCCTCCAGCGCGTCGTGCCGCTCCTTCAGGATCGCCAGCACTTCGGGGCGCGGGGTATCCGCCGGGACGCCCAGATACCGCTTGTCGTTCTCCTCGCGAACTTTGCGGCCGGCGGCGGCGGCGGCGGCATCAGCAACCACGACCGAGCCCCGGTCCTTCAGTTTGGCGAACATGTGCGGACAGCGTGCGAAGTCCTCGGCCGTCACCGTCTCCCCGACCATAAACATCCGGTCGGTGTTCGGTGGGCCAAGAACGCCTGTGCGCTGGACGATGAACTCTTCTGACATTTTCTCTTCCTATGGTTTCGGGCCGGCTGACACCAACGGCTTTGAAGCTGAAAAGCTACCGCGACAGGGGAACCGGGAGCTACCCGGTGTAACCCGCCGGCACCGCGATGCCGACCTCCGGCCCGAAATCGCTCCTACCGCCGGGTGCCGTGATGCTCCGTCTCGTGAAGGACGAGCCCGCCCGAGACGGCGAGCGAGCGGAACAGTTCGGGGCACTGCTCGAAATCGTCCACGGTCACGATGTCGCCGGCCTGGAACTCCCGCTTCGCCTTGGGCGGCTTCAAGACGCCCGACTTCTTCAGGATATATCGCTGGTCTTCCATTCCCGGCTCCTTAACTCGGTGTCACCGTCGCGTTGAACGCGGGGATGCCCCACCGCTGCGAAAGATAGGTGCGGACGCCGGCCTTCTGCGGATCGGTGAGGTGAACGTTCCAAATCAAGAGTTCCGCGATGTCGCCCGCCAGGAACGCCGGCGCGCCGAGTGCCCCGAAGATACTGGCGGGAATGTTCAGCGTCGTGCCGCCCAGCGTCGGCAGGGTGTTGCCCGAGGCCGCGGTGACCTCCGTACCCCCGTTCACGCGGATGCCGATGTTGCCGCCCCCGTGCCGGGCCTCGATCACGCCCCAGGTGTTCAGCGTCATGTTGGCCTTGGCCTGGTCGCGGCCAACGGCAGTCGTGTTGCTGATGCCTACCTGGGTTGCGCCCACGCCGATCACGAACCCCTGCGCCTGGTCGGAGAAGAACGCCGGCCAGGCGTCCACATCCGTACCCGCGGCGCCCACCGTGGCGCGGCCGACGATGAACACCGTGCAGTCCGAGGGGGTGATGAACGTGGAGAGCTTGGGCCCCTGCAGAAAGTCGTCCACCCCGTCCCCGCGCACCGTGGCGAGCGCGTTCAGGGTAGCAAGGCGCCGGGTGGGCTGCTTCACGCTCTTGCCCTGGATGAAGGCGCGGGTGTTGCCCCCCGCCCCCTTCCAGCCGCCCACGCCGTCCAGGTCCACCGCGGCCAGTTGGGAGAGTGTCGCATCCTTGTAGACGGAAAGGTCCCCCTTCAGCCAGCCTTTCAGACCCGGTATCGAGGTCGGCTTGAACACCGGCGCCGAGACCGTTACCGGAGTGAACTTCACGTTACCGCGCGAGAGCGAATAGGCGACGCCGCCGGCATCGGCGCCGCGGACCTCCACGTAGAGCGTCTTCTCGCGGTTGGGGAGCGCCTGGGACGATTCGGCGGGGATGACCGCTGTGGCGACGCCTGCCGTGCCCACAGCCCGCGTGACGCCGGTGCCCAGCGCGAGCTTCACGATCGCGTCGGAATCCCTGGCGGTCAACGTCGCCTTGGCCCAGACCTCCAGCGCCGTCCAGCCGGTGATGTCCAGCGGGGTGGTCCCCGTCTTCACGACGAGCCCCAGCGTGACCGCGGTCCCGCGCGCTTTGGTAATCGTAAAATCTTCAAACGGCATGGGAAATCCTCACTGAACCCTCACAGCGTCCGGCTTCGCCTCGATCGCAGCTTGAAGGGCCGCGGGAACGTTGCCGAGAAAGTCGTAACCGGTGATGCGCTCCACCTGATCCACACTCACCCGGTAATCGGCCCACCGCTGCCCGTGAACGCTTCCGTCGTTGGGGAGGGAGACGGCGACGACCCGCGTCTCGCCGCTCACACGGGCCAGGTCGCCGTCTCCCTGGGGGAGCGCGACGACCACCTTCCAGCAGACCCCAGGCACGTTCAGTCCGATACGCACGGGACCGGGCCGCTTCGGGATCACACCCAATGAGCCGCCGCCGCCGGCGGTGATGTAAAGCTCGTCCCCGTCCCGCCTTACGAGGTCCCGGCAGTAGCTCTCCAGCTTCTCCCACGGCCCGCGGTTCAAATCCGGCGCCTGGGGGAGCATGTTGCTCATGAAGAAGGTGGGGAGGTTATCCTCGCGCGTCGCCGTGCGGTCGCCGGAAGGACACTGGTGGCCGCGGTCATAGCCGCTCCCTTTGTAAGCGTCCGCGTCAATGCGCCAGGAGCGGGGCAGGTCGGGATCGGCCACGAACTTGTTGGTGCGCTCCGTCGTCCCCAAGTCCTCCGCGCCGAGGTGCCAACTCACCCAGTTGGGGCCGCGCGTCTTGTAGTTGTAGGAGAGCGCATACTGGCGGCGCTCCAGCAGGTAGTTCTCGGGACGCTCATCATCCTTCGTCGCTCCGCTGGGGTTGCCGAGCAGCATATTGCTGTTGTCCTGCGGCATCGGGGCCTGGGAGCCCGCGGGCCTCGGCACAAAGAGGAGCGAGAGGGCGAAGAGCGCCCCGAGAATGGGATAGCGTGGTCTGGGCATAACTCGCCTAATCGATCAACTCACATCCAGGATCGCGATAGCGCCCGGATAGAACAAGCACGGTCCCCCGTTGTGACCGGCGTGCAGCTCGATGGTCCTGGGAACGCGGTCCTCCCCGTGATCGACGACGATCATATACGGCTGCGGTCCCATGCTGGGGTTGGTGGCGTTCCTGACGAACCGATAGACGCCGAGCTGCTGGTTACCGGCGCGCCGGCCGACCAGCACCACCTTGCCGTCCGGGATGTAGAGCGTGAACACGCCCGCGTCATCCAGGTAGCCGCCGTCATAGACGCGGATCGACGGCAAGCCCTGGCCGATGAAGAACTGGTTGATCGTCTCCAGGCTCCGGGTCAAGGGCTGCACGCCGGCGATCGTCACCGAGAGCTGGCCCCCGATGTCCGTGGCATTGCGGTTCGCCAGGAGGTTGTTCGCGGTAGTCTGGTTCATCCAGGCCACGGAGCCCGCGCCGAAGCTGACGGAATGGCCGCGGGAGAGGAGCGCGACGGCGCGCAGATCCGCGAGCGGGGTCGCGGTGGCGATCGTCGCCCATGTGGAGGCATCGTAGGTGATCAGGTCGAAGCTGTCCTGGTGGGTAACCCCGTTGTCGGTGATCGTGAAGGTGCCCGTCGTAAGGAGCATCCAGATCATCGACTCGATCCGGTCCAGTTGGCGCTGGAGGAGGTGCTCCTGGTGGCCGAAGATCACCTGGGAGAGGTCCATCCGGTCCCCCCAGGTCCCGAGCGCGCGCACGGGCACGGTCAGCTCGCGCTCGTTCAACTGGATGAACTCGCCGTAGACGCCGGGCTCATACAGGTAGCGCTTGGCGCCGATCTTCTGCACGCGGGAGGGCGGGCCGTCCAGGCCCCGCAGGTGCTGCAGCCCGGTGTAGTTGTCCCGCTGCTCCCAGGCGATGTAGAACTCGTCACGCTCCTCCGTGGGCATGATCTCGAACACCGGCCGATCTCGCTCCAGCCGCGGACGAAGGTCCTGCTCGATCTCCATCAGAGCGGCGGTAGTAGGGATGACATAAGCTGGCATAGTCAAAGCTCCTAGAACTTGAAGATCGAGCCGGGATCGGTCAGGCCGCCGTTCAGCCAGCGGCCGCGGAGGTCATCGACGGCCCCCGCGTCCAGCACCCCCTCGTCCCCTTCCTGCAGGAGGTCCGAGCCGAAGAAGTAGCCGCGGATGTAGATGGCTGTCGTCGCGCCCCGCTCGCCCACCTCGCCCGAGGCGCCGGGAGTGGTCGTCTGGGCGATCTTGCCCGCGGTATCGACGGAGATGTCATAGAGCAGAAGACCGGCCGCCACCTCCGAGCCGTCGGCGGCGGCGGTTGAATACGCCTTGTAGGTGCCGGTATCGGTGACGCGGCCCATGACGGTCCCGCGCGCATACTCCACCGTGTCCGCCGCCGCGGGCTCGATCATCACGGCGAGGGTATCGGCGATGTAGGGATAGATCGCCGGCTCCAGCTTCTTGCCGCTCCAGGTCGCAATGGTCGCTCGCATCGGTTACGCCCCCCGTCCGTTCTTCCGCTCGCGCAGGATGGCGCGGCCGGTCTCTGTGAAGGCGAGCAGCCGGTCATGCTCCTCGGCCGGCAGCGGCTTCGTCGCCTCGTCGCCGCTCTTGTTCCAGATCACCTGCACGCCCTCGGGCAGCCTGCCGGCCGGCATCTCCCCGTAGAGCGCGTGCGGGGAGCGCGCCGTGTAGAGCGCCTGGAACGCCTCCAGGCGCGTGCCCACCTGGGGCTGTCCCTCCCGGTCCGCGCCGAAGGTGATCTTCACGGGAACGGCGCGGTCATCGTGCGCCGCCTGCTGGAACGCCGCGATCATGGCAGGCTGCTCCGGAGGCAGCGCCCGTCCCTCGCGCACCATGTCCGCGGCGAAGCGCACCGCGTCCGCTTCGATGCGGCGGGCATCCTCCTCGGCCGTGCGCTGCTGCTGCGCGGCCAACTGCTCTTGTAGGGCTTTGAGCTGGGCCGCCATGACGGCGCTCGCGGTGTCGCGCGCAGGACTGGCGGCGGCGGCTTCCTGGGTATTGGTTCTCGACGGAACCTCCACAGCCGTCTCCAGTTCCTCGAACTCGGCCGGCTCCGCAGCTATCAGGGCCGCCTTGATGCGATCCATGAGTGACATAGGTTTCCTCTTGTTGTGCGTCCTGGCCGAAGCCGCGGGCGTGGGTTTGCGTTCCGTTGTATCTATCAAAAGGCCGCCGCCGCCGCCTTTGGCGATGGAGACGGCAGGGTTTCCGGGATCAGCGGACGAGTAATGGGTCGCCGTCGCAATCGGCTCGAAATCACCGCGCGAGAGCAGCGTCTTGTAAGCGCCTCTGGCCTCCAGCAGCTCCGCCGCGTCGAGGTCGCCACCGCGGGCGAGGGCGAGCGCCTTGCAGAAGCCGGCGCCGGGGACCGCGCCGTCATACACCCCGGAGCACTCCGCGGCGCGCGCGTCCTGAAGCGTGTAGGAGGCTTTCCCGTGCGGCACGCCACGGGCCATCTGCGCGGCCTGCTCCTCCTCGCTCATCCGCCGGGTACTGCCGGGGAAGTGGCGGCAGAGATACCCACCGCTCTCCGGATCGCAGGCGGAAAGCTCGTTGCCGCAGATGTCGCAGATAGATACGCCGCCGGAGAGGCCCATGGACACATCGAACAGCGTGCCGCCGTCGATCATCCGGGAGAGGTCGTCCGTCGAGGGACCGGAAGCGCCGTTCGGGTGGATGCCCTGGAGCATGTAGAAGCCGATCAGAGACCGATCACGCCGCACATCGCCCTTGTCCAGATAGGCCTCGTAGCGGCCGGCGAAGGTCTTGCCGAAGGGAAGCTCGCTGGGAGAAGAGAGCCCGCCCGTGCGGTGGCTGTTCATGAACGCGAAGCCGCGGGCCGCGTCGGCGGCGATGTTCTTTAGGGTCCGGTCCCCGAGGAACAGCCATCGGTCCTCCACGAAGTTACCGTTCGCCGCCTCCATGTAGTGGATGAACACCTCATCGGAGGAGAGCGGCGGGGCATTGGCGGGGAGGAGGGCATTGATCGCAACCATCTCCTCGTCGTGCGTTTCGGGAAGCTCGCCCGCGGAGAAGAGGATGCGGGGCGCGGGAAGCGGCTCCGGTGGGAAAGGAAGGAAACGCACCGGAGCCGCTTCCACGCCGTCACGGACCGCGGCCAGGCGGCGGCGGCGCCGGCAGCGCTCCGCATCGTAGCCAAGCTCCTGGAAGGGGCTCGGTATCAGCTTCGTGTCGGGCATCGTGTGTCCGAGGCAAACAAAAAGAGGGCCGCGTGACAAGCTGATTGCTTGTCACGCGGCCCTCTAGGAACTCTCGTGTGTGGGCGCTCGGAAGAACGCCTCGCCGTTATGGAATTCTCGAGTCATTCGGGCGGGAGGGGCGTCAACCCTCTCCTACACCTCTCGCGTATCAGTCGCTTTCGCCGGGCGTTCCCCGGCCGTTAACGCGCGCGGGGCGCCCTTTTCGGTGTCATTTAGCGACTATCAGCGTGTCTGTAACTTCCACGCCGCCGCCCGAAATCTCAAAGCTGCTCCGCCCGGTTACCGGCTGATCAGACAGGCAAAGAAGTTTTACTTCCCGCGACATGTCAACGCCAAAGCGGAACCCTGCACGCCCGCACAAGTCGGGGAAGCCGGTCACGTTTCAAGTGTGTATGCTTCCCACGTCAGGGCGCAGGCTCAAATCGGGTCCCGAATTCGTTTTGGTCGGAGAAAGCTCGGGACCACGCCCTCCGAACGTTCGCCGGAAGGACCGGGATACCCGGCCAACCGATAAGAGTCAGTCTCTCGCCCTGCGGACGCGGACTCCCGGCAAAACTTACGCTTACCTGTATCTTAACCCACTTCCGGGCCGCCGTCAACCTCTTCTTCGGGCCGCACCCCGTAGCGGGTGAGATCGACACGCACCGGCGGGAACCCACGCTTCTTCACCTCGACGACGGCGCGCTTGGGATCGACCTTGAGGACCAGGTTCCCCTCCAGGTCGCGGACTTCCTTCCACCGCTCGCCGCCGCACATCAATCATCCCTCCGCTCTCGTTCTTCCTTTCGCCAGATCCTGCGCCAGCGCTTCCGGGTCAAAACCTCCTTATCCCACGCTTCGCGGCAGTCGGGGCAGAGATAAAGGTGGTACCGCGACAGCCAGGCGAAGAAACGGATGAGAGCGATGACGAACCGGCCGAGAGCGTCAAACAACCACCCATCCGACCCGTGGGTAACTTCATCTATCTCTGCGGCCGTGAAAATCTCGGCGTGACCGCACCGGGCACACCACAGCGTAATATCTGCGCCAGGCTTGCTCATCCCCCGCCCCCATTAGAAGCCGCCGCCGCTTCCCGGTGACACCGGCAGGGACAGCTGCCCGCCGGCATCACGCGACACCTCGCCCGCTCGGGATTGGTGCAGATGCACGTCTTGTTATCGTGCCACTGCGCCATCCATTCCACACCGGCCAGGAACGCCGGCTCGATAGCGGCGTGCGCCGGCCAGCCCGTCCGCCCCAGTTCCCCAAGGACGGCGCTCTCGTATTCCTCGGCCGCCTGCTCGGCCCTGGTGAGCCGGTGGGGCGATACGGTCGGGGTATCATGCTCCGGCATTGATCCCTCCGCTCCCATTGGAAGCCGCCGCCGCCTTCTCATTCTGCCCCACCCCCTGCACCGTCCCACCGGCATTGGCGGCGGCGGCCGGCTCTTCTTGAGGCATCGCAGCGATGTCCGCCTGCTTCTGCCGGCGTGCCACGTCCTCCGCCGAGCGCATCGGCACCCCCAGCTCCTGGTCCATGTCGCGGAGCTGTCCCGGATCGAAGTAGCCGCTCCGCATGAGGCTCGCGACGCTCGACGCCTTCACCGCGAAGTTCTGCTGCTCCGTGTCCCCGAGGTTGGGGTAGGGCGCGAGGTCCACCGCCTCCTCCCCGTAGTTCAGCCGCAACCAGTTCGCGAACATGTCCAGGCGGATCATCTCCTCCGCGCGCGTGCGCAGGTATTGGATCGGCAGTTCCAGGATGTCCTGGTGGACCTGGGACGCGGCGCGGGAGCCGAACTGCGCTTCCTGGGTGGCGAGCGATTGGAAGAGGATGCCCTGGTTGATCTCGTGGTTGAAGAGGTCGATCGCCAACCGGAAGGCGTCCCCGGTAGTGAAAGCGAACAGCGTTTTCACTTCCGCGCCGTTCGGGATGGCCAGCGCCGTGGAGTTGTGGAACGTGAGCAAGGAGGCCAGCATATCCTGCACGGGATCGACGATGACGGGGGTGTCGGTCTCGTCCAGGATCGGATCGCCGTTCTCGTCCAGCTTCGGTCGGGCCTGCGCGTCGGGGGCCGTCGTGCCGATCACGGAGGGCGATGCAAACTGGAGCAGAAACTTGTAGAACTCCGGCCAAACTTGCGTCTTCAGCCACCACGAATTGTACGCAGCGCGTATCCACGCCGAGCCGCGAGGATCGCCGTTCTTTCCCAGGATGCTGAACAGCACGAACTTGCCGCGGGGCAGGAGGTTGGGCAGCTTCCCCAGATCCTCGCCCCGCATCGCCAGGACGCCCTGAAGCATCTGGTAGTAGAGGCCGGGGACCACACCGAGCACGCCCACCCAGTTCATATAGGGATCCACCACGAAGGCGTAGCTGTCCCGGCTCTTGAGCTTGATCGCCTTGGGGACGAGCTTCCCGGCGTCGGGACCGCTCCCTGCGACCTCGTAAACCTGTTCCGCCAGGCGGTGGCCGAAGGCGATGCCGTCCAGCAGCTCGTAGAGGGTGGCGGTGCGGAACTCATGGAGCCTGGCGAGACAGCGCTCGCAGAAGTCGAGGTACTCCTGGGCCTGTTCATAGCGGGGGTCCTCCTCGTCCACCGACGGCGAAAGCTCGATCTTCTGTCCGATCACCGCCTGCTTCAGGATACTGATGTCCGAGAATATCTGCGGATCTTCGAGCATCCGCTCGTAGACATCCGCTCCCACGGTGCGCTCGATCCCATCGATGTATTTAGGAAGCGAGCGGTAGTAGTCCGCCAGGAACGGCGACCAGCCACCGGCAGCGACGTACTCACGATTCGCGTCCGCGCTGACCCGAGGCGCGTTTCGGGGACGGCCGGGAGGGCGCTTCTCCGGGGGTGGAACGGGGATGACCTCGGTGATCTGGCTATCGGGCATCGGTTAACGTGTGCGCTCCTGCTGCTGAATGGTCGCGGCTGCTTCCAGCGCGGCCCAGGGATCGCGCTGCGGCGTCTTGGGCCTGGCGCGGTTCGCCTGCGCGGCGATCTTCTCGGCATACTCTTTCTTGGCGCGGTCACGAGCCGCCTCTTCTTCCCAGTAGGGCTCCAGGGCCGCATTCGTCAGCACGTTCAGATACTCATCAGCGACGGGCATCCGGTCCATTTCGGCCTCGCAGGCGCACAGTTCTCCGGTCGCGTCCGTATACTGAAACTCAACGAGCATCCAGTTACCTCGACGTGACGGTGACATCCGGCTTTCGGATCATCTTCAGCGCGCTCCGCTGCATCCGCAGCCATTGCCTGTGGACCGGGCAGGAAGGCGCGTGACCGCTGCCGTTGTTGTGGATGATCTTCGGGTACTCGCAGCGGCACTCCTCACGACGCTCCTCCAGGCCAACGCTCATCGCGATCCCCTCCAACGGCAGTTCCAATTGCACCTCACACCTCCGACTTCCGCACGACCTCGACGACCTCATACTCACCGCCGTCCGTGGCGTGCTCTCTGATCCACGCCAGGCAGTTCTCGCGGGTCGCGTCGCGGAACGCCTCCTCGCGGAGATGCTTGCGTTTCCCGCGCAGATCGAGATAGCCCTGGACGTTGAGATAGACCACCCACATACCGCTCACCTGCCTCCCGCCCAGAGGTGAACGATCCACCCCAGGCCCAACGTGAGTGCGGGAGCAAGGAGCGTTCGCCACACGCCTGTCTTCCACAGGCCCCGCTTCTGCTCCTCGGCCATCAGGTCCGTCAGGTAGATAGCCTGCTGGCAATGGCGCAGGAGCAGCATCAGACCGACCGCAAGGGGGAATGGCAGCACCGGCCCGCCCAGGGGCACGACGAACCAGCCCCAAAGCGCCCGCATCACGAAAGCGGTCCACATCACGAGTGGTAGAGCCAGGACGACAAAGACGAGCACGCCCACAACACTCCCGGCCAGCACCCCGGCGGTTGTGGCCAGCACCTCCTCCCAGTCAGTCTTCGCCCGCGCCTTCCGCCCCAGTGTCGCGCTCACCCGTTCACCTCCAGCCCGTAGGCGAGCCTCAACTCAAAATGGCACGCCGCGCAGTGCAGGAGCGTCAGCCCGCTCACCTGAAACGTCACCGCGAACAGCTTCCTTGACGCACCCCGGCACCGGTCGCATGACAGCGGCTCGGGCGACTCCACCGGCTCGGCTTCCGTGAGCCAGGCCGTGGGAGATGCGCGGCCGATCACGTCCCCTGCGCTTTGTCATAGGCGAGCAGTTCCGGCTCCCCTCCCGTGGCAAACACCCGCACGAGACACGCCTCGTGTACGTCGCGAGACACCGAGTAGGCGGGCATCGAGACCTCCAGGCGGCATACCTCCGCATCCGGTATCTCCTCCCGGCATACGTCGCAGGTGTAGATCGTGCGGCTTGCCACTTACGCGAAGCCCCATTTCTCGGCCAGATACCGCTCCACCTTTTGCCGATCCTCGTCGGTGAGCAGCGAAGAGGAGCCGTAACGCTCCGCAATGAAGTCCCAACGCACCTCACTCGCAACGTAGGCGAGAGGCAAAAGCGGCGGCGGCGGCTTGATGAATGCCTTGGCGGCAACCGGAGCGCTCGTGAGCACCGCCAGGAAGCCCAGGAACGCGCGCCGGTTCATTCTCGCGCCTCCGGCGTTGCTCGCTCCCGGATGAGCCCATAGTTGTCCATCAGCAGCTCCGAATGGGGGCGGCCTTCCTCGCCAAGAAGGATGAGGATTTCGCCCTCACGGAGGGCCTGCATTTCATCCGGCGTCAGGTCGGCGCCCCAATTCGCAGTTCGCCCGCAGCGTGTGTAGAAGGGCATCAGCCCGCCTCCACCTCCTTGAGCGTCACGCGCCGGCCGCACGGACAGACGGGCAGCACCCCGTGGGCATAGTGCTCCGCGACCAGACCGTTGTGACGACCGCAGGCGGGACAGTCCCAGAGCAGCCAATCCTGCCCCGCGTAATGGACGCGGCTGCGTTCCGCGGGTACCTCGGTCAACTCGCTCATCCGCCGATCCTCGCCCCATAGCGCACGAGCGGCAGCGTCCTCTGCTGGAGCGCATCGATCCGCTCCGAGAGCGCCGCCACCTGCCCCTGCAGCACCGTCACCTGCTGGCCCAGCGCCTCGATGCAGCGGCGCGGGCTGGGGTGGACGCCGGCCGCGCAAGGCATCCCGCAGATCAAGCAGGTGGTCATCGCGTAGCACTCGCTGCCGTAAAACCTAACTTGATGGTGTGCCAAGCCCAGAGGCGGTTTGTAACTTCCGGGAAATGCTCCTCGGCCAACCACATCATCTCCTCTTGGGTGAACCCACCCTTCGCCACGAACACACTGCACGAGCCGGGCCGCGGATCAACAGACGTGTCCCACATCGCGAGCGCCGTCCACCCGTCCCGGTAATGTACAGCGGCAACATCCTCCCGGCCGTGGGTGCGCTGAAAAGGTCCTACGTAGCCGGGGCAGAGAGTGCCATCCACCTTCCAGCCCCAGGGAACGACCTCCGCGGCATCCATCCAGTGGATCATTCCCGGCGCCCAGAAGTAGTGTCCCGGCTTTTCGTGACATCCGAAGTATCCGAAGATCATCGCGCCACCCGATGCCGCATCCGATTCAATCGTCAGCAGCCCCTCCGTGTCATTTAAAAGCGAGCCGGCAAGATGCTATAGAGGGCTCCCATGAGGGAGAGCCTCTCGCAGATTATATCGCGGTTTCCTTGACAGGTTCTTGCCGCGCCGGCTCCTTCTCCACCCGCTCCTGCATCCGCCGCATCCGCTCCATGTAGAGCGCCGTCTCAATCGTATCCAGGTTCACGACCGTATCGAAGACCACCGCGCCGCCCCCGATCTCGTCCGTGAGGTAGAGATAGGTGCCTCCCACCGTCTGCTGCCGGTAGATCGTCACGCCGTTGGGCATCGTGGGGACTTCCTCGCACGGGGCCGCTCCTGGGTCACGAGCGGCCCCGTGTAATCGGCCGGCCCTTTCGTTCGGCTTCTCGCTAAACGGATCGTCCTCCTCCCTGATAGGGCCTTCAGCCGACGGCGGCTCACTGACGGCTTCAAACGGAAATCCGTAAGTCGAAATGGGCGCGGGCCACGCCTCACCGAATACCTCTCTGACAGGATCACTCATCGCAATCTCCCCAGGACATCGCTCACCTTCTGCGCCCTTCCCGCGGCACCGTTCCCGCTCGCTATCGGATAAGCCGCCGCCGCCCGTTGCCCACCGGCCTGGGGCCGAGCCGCCGCCGGCCTGCGTGCCCCCCACCAGGCGAGCGCCAATGCGACAACCGTGTCATCATGGAAGCCGGCCGGCGCGTTCATCCGCACGTTCCGGGAAGGCGTCAGCTCATACTGGTAGGCCAGTAGTTCCGCCGTCTGCTGCGGAATGTCCATCAGCTTCAGGTCCCCATGCTCCAGGCCCATAGCCAGCGCGTCGATCAACCGCTCCTTACTGGCGTGGGTGAACTGGTATCCCTGCACCGAGACGCCCGCCTTTCGCACTGCCTCAAAAGGCGGATCTCCTACCCCAGTCGAGTCCATAACGACCGTCGCCGCATACTTCCTGGCCGTGCGGATGATCGCCTCGATCTGCCGCTCCCAGGAGACTTCGCGGAACCGGTCAAAGTAGAGTTGGCGGCCGGCGGCATCCAGCACCGTCAGCACCGTGAAGTCCTCAATGCGCGCCAGATCCACGCCTAGGCAGCAGCAGGCGGCGGCGGCTTGGTTTTCAGTCTGGCCCGGAACGACACAGGCCGAGACGTTTCGGAACACGGAGCCACCATCCTCCAGAAACGCGGAAAGCACCTCCTGCTGAAAGATGCGTTCGGGGGTGGTCTGGAAAAGCTGCTCAATCTCCTCGAAACTGATCGAGGGATTCTCTAGCGGGTGTGGCGCTCGCACCAGTCCATGCTCGCCAATAGCCACGCCAAGCGTCGGCGTGGACCACGAAGCACTGTCCGGCCTCTCTTTCGCCGCTGTGTGTTCTCGCCAAAAGTAATTCAGCCCTTTCGGCGTCCCGATCGCCCACGACCACCCCCCGGTGTCAATGAGCATCGGGCGCAGCACCTCATACCACGCGCTCTGCGTCACGTCCCCGGCCTCGTCGATCACCACCCCTGTCGCCGTGAACCCGCGCACGTTGTCGGCGTGATCCAGCGATCGATAGATGATCTGCCCGCCGCCGGGAAAGAATGCCGTCATCGTTCCCACACGGAACTCGGCGACACCCCTGGCTGCACGCTGCGTCTCCCCCCAGCAGATGCGCACCTGATCGTAGACCGGAGCGCCCCACACCACGATTCCACCCGCGAACGCCTCCTCGACGGCAATCGCCATTGCCAGCGTTGTCTTCCGCCAGCGGCGACCGGCCGCGAGCCAGTTGTGGCGCTTCGCCTCCCGGCGCACCCGCTGCTGTCCAGGGTGCGGGTAGGGCAGGCGTATCCTGGTTTCATTCCGAGGCGCTGTTATCCCGCCAATCGTTGACATATTCGATCACGAACTGGCCCCGAAGCGCCTCGCCGGGAGGCGTGAGAAGCTCGTTGCGGACAATCTCGCGATACACCTCCGGGCAATGTGACTTCAAAAGAAAGATCACCAGCGTATCGCTGCCCTTGAAGGCCCGCCGCCTGGCCTCATCCTCCAGAGCCGCAACGCCCATCGCCTCTGCTTCCTTCCAACGCCTGGCGAACTCGGGCCGCGTCCTCCGGTGCTCATAGACCAACGTGCGGCCCACACGTGCGCCCTTGCACGCCCGGGTCACGTTCCCCGTCTCGGCGACGAGCGCGAAGAAGCGATCCTCCCAGACCTCTTTTTTGGGCGTGCTTTCCGTCCGCTCTTGCGCTTCAACCAGATCATTCATACCGTTAGCCAGAAGGCGCTCGCATTTTACGCCACCATCTCCAGCCGCCCACCGACCGTCCCGGAGTGACAGGCCCGCGAACAGAACCACTGCGCCCACCCCGGCCCGTCCGCGCTCACCGCGAACTCGCGACCGCACACACAGAGACGCTTCGGCGCCGTCCGCTCCCGCTTCTTGCGCTGCCGGTAGCGTTCATGCCGCGCCGCAAGTATCGCCTCACGGTCGGCATCGTAGCGCGCCTTTCCAGACGCAATGTGCTTCTCACGCCGGCGGGGCTCGGCCCACTAGCGGGCTCTCGCCCGGCCGGCGCATCGTTTCCCGGTGACGCGAGTACCAGCGCTCCTTGCGCGCCCGCTCTTTGGCGGCGGCGGCTGGATGAGAGACCTGGACGCGCCGGCACTCCCGACAGTAACCATTGAGGCCGGAGGGCGCCGAGCGGTTGCGGTGGAACGCGTGGGCCGGGAGCCGCTGATCGCAGCCGGGGCAGTGTTTCGTCTTCACTTTCGGGACCGCGACCCGGGGGCGACTCGATGCGTAGGCACGGTCATAAGCCGATTTCTTGGCCTTGCAGCAGGCGTCGGAGCAGACGAGCGCCCTGGGGCCTCGTTCGACCGGCCCGCCGCACATCTCACATGATCTCTGGACTGCCGCCGCCGCCTTGCTCATTCCCGCTTTACCTGCGCCGGCCCCCAGGCATACCGCTTCCCATTGGCCTTGAAGCGGATCACGGGCACCTGCGCGCTCTCACCCGGCGCGAGGTCGCGCAGTTCTTTCAGGTGCGCCTGGATCTGCGAGGCCAGCGCCAGCTTCTCCAGCACATCGCCCAGCTTCACCCTTCGCCCCTGCTCCCTTCCGCGCCCGGCACAGGCGAAAGCGGCATCCTGGGCTGCTGGGCCACCGTGACCGTCACATAATCCGGGGTTGCCCCGGCGGATGGCGCGTGGCCGGGGTTGGCGTGGCCCGAAAGCGTGATGCGAACGCCGTCCTCATACGGGTAGGCGCCGAACGCATCGCTGCCAAGAAGCTTCCGCACCGCCCCTTTGGCGGCATCGACGGCCTCGACCTGTGCTTCGGAGGCATCACCGGCGCCGACCACCTCCATGGTCTCCAGCGCCTCGTTCAACCGGGGCTCATCCCAGTTGGGCTGCAACGTACACTCCGCTCGCCAACTCATGGCTTTTCCTTGAGCCGGTCCTCGCAAAACTGTTGCGAGGACCGGCGCTGCTGCTTGCCAGGGTGCTTGCTAGGGTGCTCTGCCGGGGAACGGACCCGGTGTGGGCGTGGGAACCGGCACCGGCACGATGTCCTGGCCCGCCGCCAGGGCGTCGGCGTCAATCGCCACCAGGCCCTCACCCAGCGCGTTCATCTGCGCCACCTCGGCGCTGAAGTCCTGGCCGGCGTTCACCTTATCGACCAGGCGCTTGATCCCGTCCTTCACATCCTGCCCGACCGACGTCAGCTTATCGGCGACGTCGGTCATTGCGGCTTTCAGTTCTTCTCGGCTCGCGGCCATGAAACGCTCCATTTTCTTGAGTTCGCGCGCCATCTCGGCCTGCGCGCACTCGATACGCTCCGCGGCGGCAACCAGCTCGCCCATACCGCGGAAGTTGACATTGAGATTCACCTCGGCCTGGATCTTCACTCCCGGCCTCCTTTGCTGTGATTCTACCCGATCGATCGCCTCCTTATTCATCCGCCGCTGCCCCTGGCGGCAACCAGGGTTCCCCGATCTCGCCGGCCGGTAGGTCGCCCGGCGGCTCGGCGCCTGGGAAGTAGGGCTCTCCGATCTCACCGCCCTCGCCAGGCAGCGGTCCCGGCGTGGGGATGGGCTGTGCGTCCCGCGTCACCTGTGTCACCAGGAGCGTGCCCAGCGGACTGCCTCCGCGCGCCACGTTCAGGGTCTCGTCCGAGACGACACTCCTCGCCCCCGCGCCCGTGAGGCGCCCCGCGAGGGACACGCTCTCCGCGGGAGTAGGGGCCGGCGGGACCGGCGTCGGCGTGGGACCGGGCGGCTTCAGAGCGAACTGGAAAGTAGACACCGCGCTGGGCGTATTCGGGGGCGCATCCGACCGGTAGACGGCGATCACACCGACGAAGGGTGGTGGATCGGCCACAAGAGGCGCGGCCACTCCGAGCACCGTGTCCGACCACACGTTGATGAATGATACCGATTGCCCCATGATCGTCACACGGCCCCTCTCGATCCCAAAGCCCGCGCCCAAAATCTGGAGCGGTTGGCCGTAGACCGCCGTGCGGATGCCGCGGTTGCCCTGCGCATCCCACACGTCGCGGATGATCGCCGTCGCGGGCGTGGGCGTAGGCGGAACAGGCGTTGGGACCGGTGGGACAGGCACGGGGACGGGAACCGGCGTAGGAGTAGGAGTGGGACCGCCGCCGCCGAAGTCCTGAACCCAGGAATCCCCCCACACGCCGATCCCGACCTCGGTATAGCGCGGCTCCAGGATGTTCGCCCGATGGCCGGCGCTGTTCATCCAGGCGCTCATCACCGCGCTCGCCGTCAAGAACCCGCGGGCAATGTTCTCGCCCATGATCGTACCACGATAGCCGGCAGCCTGCATCCGGCTGAACGGCGTGGAGCCGTCGGGGCCGGTGTGTGAAAATGGAATACCCGATGCAAGCTGCTGGGCGTAGCCCTGGGCGGCCCGCGTCAACTGCAATTGGAAAACGAGGGCGCGCAGACCCGCCGCCGCCCGCGCCTGGTTCAGCAGAGCCAGCACTTCCGACGCCGCTCCGCCCGGCGTGGGCGTGGGTGTAGGAACCGGTGTCGGCGTGGGCGTGGGCGTGGGCGTGGGCGTGGGCGCCGGGGTCGGCCCCTCGCGGATGTCGGTAATCTTGAGGGCGTAGTTGTAATTCAGCCAATTCGCGCCGACGAGGTAGGACCAGAGGAGCCGGCCGAA
>Ga0137368_10002146_pt1 | contig 21136 bp, 13 predicted proteins | sample SagtaG_13_FD_104917 | JGI IMG/M metagenome (GOLD analysis project Ga0137368, IMG submission 104917) | Vadose zone soil microbial communities from Sagehorn Ranch, Mendocino, California, USA - Sage1_L_100_16 metaG | ecosystem: Environmental > Terrestrial > Soil > Vadose zone | place: USA...
CCCGTTACAACCGAAGCCGCAACACGTTGTTCGAGAATGCTGGCCCGGACCTTGCTACACTGGCGACCAACCCTCGCTTGGATCGGGCCCGGCAGGCGGCCACCGCGTCTGTTCCGTTCGGGGTCCCGTCCCGCGGTGCGCCCTTCAGTCGCGACTCTGCTGCTTCTGGTCCTCCTGCTCGGAGGCGTTCAGCAGGCCGCGTCCGCGCCAGACGGGCAGGATATGCCCAATCCCAGCTCGGTGCGCATGGACGTGCGCGCGGGCTTCGACGGCTCGGGCCGCGTCGGTGGCTGGATCCCGCTCGACGTCCAGTTGGTCAACGAGGGCAGCGAGCTCAACGCCAACGTCCAGGTCGTCATCGAGCAGCCGGGCGGCCGCAGCACGTACAGCTACGTGCCGACCACGTTCTCGCTGCCCGTCGTCCTGCCACGACTGAGCAATCGACGGTTCACCATGGAGGTGAACCTCCCGAACGCTACCAACAATCGCCTCACAGCGCGGCTGGTCAGATCACCCGGCGGTGAGCTCATCACCGAGCAGGACATCAGCATGACCCGTGTGCCGCTGGGCGACTACTTTTGTGGCGTCCTGGCGCGCGACCCGTCCGCGTACGACTTTCTGGCCGCGCTCGATCTGCCACCGCCGATTCGACGCGCGCGCACGGCGCCCCTCGAGCCAGCCACGATTCCAGAACGCGCCCAGCTGCTGGGCAGCTTCGACTGCCTGATCGTCGACAACGCCGCAACCGCGCAGCTGCGGCCCGAGCAGCTCGAGGCCATCCAGGTCTGGGTGGGGACCGGCGGCTTGCTGATCACGGTCGGCGGCACCACGTGGCAAAGCACCCTGGGGCCGCTGCCGCCCGATTTGCTGCCCGTCGAGCCATCTGGGCTCACCACGATCCAGTCGCTAAGCTCGGTCGGCGATCTCATGGAGACACCGCTCGATGCACCAGGGCCCTGGCTGGTGTCGCAGTCGCGGCCGCGCACCGACCGCGGCGCCCGCGTCGTGGCTGCTCAAGATGGCATTCCGCTGATCGTCGCGTCCAAGCGTGGCGATGGCACGGTCATCTACCTGGGCTTCGAACCCACCGCTCGCAACTTCCGCTCGTGGTCAGGCAGCGAGTCGTTGTGGCGCTACTTGCTCACCCACGCGGCCGTGGACAACGGCGTCGGATCCTCGCTCGTGCGACCGTACCTGCGCTGGGGTGGACGCCAGCCACGCCTGGCGATGGCCGATTTCTCGACCCATCCCAAGCCCGCCCTGGATTGGTTCTGGGTCATGGTCGTGCTGTACGGCACGGGCATGGGCACCAGCCTGTTCTTCCTCAGTCGACGCGGCCTCGTCGGATTGAGCCTGGTGGCTGCCATTGGCCTGATCGGTGGTTCGAGCCTGCTGGCCTTTGCCATCGCGCGCGGGCGCGCGGAGCCAGACGCCGCGATGACCCGCATCATGGTGGTGCGACCGATCGAGGTCGGCGACAGCGCGGCGGCGTACACACACGAGTTCATCTCCGTCCTGGCGCGCCACGACGGGAAGTTCGACTTTGTGCTGCCGCCGGATGCGCTCAGCCGCGGCCTGTACTACCCGTTCCCGCGACCCAGCGATGAGTCCGATTCGGGCTGGCCGTTCCGTGTCAGTGAAGGCGTGCAGCCGATGCTCGACGATGTCACGTTGAAGCAGGGCCAGCTCGCTACCGCGCAGATGGACGGTCAGTTGCACCAGGCGCCCGGTGTCCAGGCCGATCTGCTCGTTGACCGGGGCGCGATCACCGGCACCGTCACCAATCGCACAGGCGGCCGATTGAGCGATGCATACATGGTGGTCGACAGTGATTTCCGACCATTGGGCAGCCTCGAGCGCGACCAGTCGAGTCAGATCGACTTCACGCTGCCATCGCGGGCGGCGGCTGGCAATCTGGCAGCGGCGGCGATTGCCGACAAACTCACCCCGCCCGGCTCGTCCTCGCGACCAGGCGCAGGCGCCCGACGCGATCTCATCGAATCGCTGTTCTCGGCGCGCTTCCTGTTCCTGCGCATGGAGATGCGCGGCCCGACGCTGATCGGGTGGCTCGAGCACGCACCGAACCAGATCATCGCCCCCGACTTCCGTCTCAGCACCGCGGACTTCACACTGCTCGTTCAGCCACTCCAACCGCAGCTGCCGGTCGGCTTCGAAGGTGAGATCCCAGCCGCCGCCATGTACCGCCGCGATCTGGGCATCGGCTCAGGCGCGCCGACTGACCGCGACTACTACACGGTCGCGCCCGGCGAGGCGATCACCCTGCAGTTCACGATCCCGCGCACAGAGGGCTCGTTCCGCATGCGCGAGCTTCGGCTCAACATCGATGGCGTGGTGCAAGGTAAGGCGCGCCAACCGCAGCTGCCATTCACCGTGCAGCTCTTCAACTGGCGCGCGGCCGAATGGCAACCCTGGGAAGTCGGGCCGGGAACGAGCATCGTGCCCGACGGAGAGCGCTACGTCTCCGCGGCGGGTGAGATTCGCCTGCGCTACAACCTCGACGCCTCACTGGCAAGTACGGTGCGCGAGGTGCGACTGAATCGACTGGACGTCACGGCGGTCGGAGCAATCCGATGAGGAGTGAGGGGCGGGGGATGAGGAGTGAGGGCGACGCTGCGCGTCGGCGCGGCGGATGGCTGTAGCGACCCCCACTCCCCACTCCCCGCTCCTCACTCCCCAGCCGAGCGAACCAGCGGTGATCGTCGACCATCTGGCCCGCAAGTTCGGGCCGCGCACGGTGCTGCAGGACGTCTCGTTCACGGTCCCCGCGGGCACCGCGTTCGGCGTCGCGGCGGCAAACGGAGCGGGCAAGTCGGTGTTGCTGCGGCTGATCGCGTCGCTCGATCGGCCCACCAGCGGGCGCATCGCCATCCACGGCTTCGATACCGTGCGACGGGCGCGCGCGGTGCGCGACCGAATCGGCTACGTCCCCGAGGAGCCGATGCTGTACGACGGCATTACCGCTGAGCAGTACTTGCAGTTTGTTGGCCGCGCGCGCGGCCTCGGCAAACAGGTCCGCCAGGTAGCCGTCGATACCCTGCTGCAGGTCGTCGGTCTCGACGATCGCGCCTGGCGCGACATCAGCGCCTTCTCGCCGGGCGAGCGCCGCAGACTGGCGCTGGCGGGCGCTCTGGTGCACGAGCCGGACGTATTACTCCTCGATGATCCGCTGCGCGGCCTGGACGGGTTTGCCCGACTCGAGCAGATCGAAGTCCTGCGCGAGCTGCACCGCCTCGGCTCGACCATCGTCGTGGCGGGGACGCGCGCCGAAGACTTGCTCGAAGTGTGCGACAACATCGCCATCCTGCGCGCTGGCCACATCGTGTGGACGGGTTCACAAGAAGACGCCGCGACCCTGGCTGCCCCGCACCAGGCGGACGCCGTGCGCGTGCGATTGGAGATCGTCGAAGCTCTGGAAGCTGGCGTCGCGCTGCTCGGCCAACGCCGCGACCTGCGTGAGCTCGAGGTGGACGAAAACGGTCGCACGGTCTGGTTCCTGTTCACGGGCGATGAGGAGGCGCTGGCCAACCTGCTGCCGCAGCTGATCCGCGCGGGCTGCAGCGTTGCGCACTTTGGCATCGAGCGGCGTTCTCCCGCGGCGGCTCTATCGCGGCTATTCCACGAGGCGCAATGAAATTCGGGTGTCAGGTGTCGGGTTTCGGGTATCAGGTGCGGAGCTACGTCATGGCTACTGACACCCGACACCCGACACCCGACACCAACTCGCGGAGCGAGTCGTGCCGTTGATCGGGGCCCTCGTCATCAAGGAGTTCCAGACGTGGCTGCGCGGGCGGCTCACGTTCGCCGCCTTCACGCTGCTGGTGCTGCTGGTCTCCATGCTGGTGTTCCTGCTCGGCATGCTCATCCTCGCCCCCGACGCGAATGCCGCGCCCGCGCTGTTCTCGACCACGTCCACGACCAGCTCGAACATCATGGTGGCCAACCGCGCCATCTTCCTGTTCGGAGCGGTCGGCCTGTGCGTGATCCTCGCCGCGGCGGTCGTTGCACCGTGTGTAGCCGCGTCGGCATTCGCGGCTGAGCGCCAGCGCGGCACCCTCGATCTTCTGCTACTGCAAGGCCCTGGCCCCGTCAGAATCGTCCTGGGCAAGGTCCTCGCTGCGCTCCTGTTCAGCTTGCTCCTGCTGGCGGTGGGAGCGCCGTTCTTCGCACCGAGCTGGTCCTTCGGCGGCGTTCAACCCGATCAGGTGATCGCGCTGCTCACGATCCTGTGCACGGCGACCCTGTTCTTCTGCGCACTGGGCGTGTTCTTCGGCGCCATCCTGCCCGGCTCACTGCAAGCCGCGTTGTTCGCGCAAGGCGTGGCGCTGTTTGTCCTGTTCGGGACGCTCGGGCTCGAGCTCGCGCTGCTGCTGCTGGCCGGCAACGATTTCTTCAAGCCGCTGTTGTGGCTGAACCCGTTCCTCGGCCTGCTGTCGGGCGGCGGACCAGCGACCGATGCGTTTGCTCGCGGCGCGCCGCCCGCATTCCGATCGGTGCTGTCGCTCCCCGCGCAGAACTGGGCGCCCGGTGTGCTGCTGCCCGCTTGGGTCATCGGTAGCTTCATCTGGACCATCCTGGCGGTGCTGCTGATAGTCGCCGCGGCCGTAGCCATCGAACCGATGCACCCGTTAAAGATCCGTCGCCGATGACGCTCCTATCCCCGTCCGCAACCTTCCACGCCGAGCTGCGCGAACAACTGAGCGGTGTCGGCCGGGCCCTGTCCTACCAACGCGGTCTGGTCTGGATGGCGCGTGGGCTGGCGGTCGGCAGCTTCGCCGTGCTGCTCATGATCGTGTGGGCGTGGAGCAAAGAGGCGGTCTCCCTGCAGACTGTGCCCACGTTCGCCGCGGTCCTGTTCGGCAGCGCGATTGCCATCGGCGGCATCAGCCTGTTCCTGCGTCACGACACGCGCGACCTGGCACGTCGGGTCGACCACTCGGCGCGACTGAACGAGCGCTCGATCACCGCACTCGAGCTCGGCGCGCGCGGCGAGGAGTTTCCTCTGGCGCTGGCGCAGATGCGCGACGCGGTCGAGCACCTGCGTCGGATCGACCTGCTCGAAACCTTCCCGATGCGACTGCCCAAGCGCGAGCTGCTGGCAACGTTCTTCATCCTGGTTGTCGCCGCGCTGATCGGCATCAGTCCGAACCCCTGGCTGCTGCGCGCCCGCGCGTCGAATCCCGCGATCAACATCGCCCGCGAGCAGGCGCAGCGCGTGGAACGGCTTGCCAACAGCATCCGCGCCGAAGGCTCGCCCGAGCTCGATCCACTGCGCGAGCTGCTGCGTAAGGGCGCGCGCACGATCGACGCGCGCAGTAACGAGCCTGGCGATGCGCTCAATGCATTGGAGGACCTCGAAGAGCAGGTCCAGCAGATGAGCGCGGGTGACGATCAGCTTGCGGCGGCGCTGGCGGCGATTGCCAGTGCCCTGGCTGCCGATCCGACCACGCAGAACCTCGCCAATGCGATCAACACCGGCGATTTGCGCGAAATCTCGCGAGCCGCGAAGGACCTGGCACAGCAGACCGAGCAGCTCAGTGGCCAGGATCGACAGCGCGTGGCCAAAGTCCTGCGCGATTCCTCGAACCGCGCCGGCCGCGCGTCACCGAGCGTGGCCGGCGAGCTCGCCGACGCGGCCGCCGCGATGGGCGCTGGCGAAGGCGCCGATAACGCAGACGGTGCCGACGGCAGCGAGCAAAACGTGCGTCAGGGCGGTAGTGCTGGGCAGCAGCCCGGTACAGCCTCGAATGGCCGCTCAGCGCGCGAAGCGCTGAACGAGCTGAGCAATAACGCCGCCGCGGCCGCCGAGCGCCAGCGCGCATCCAGCCAGCTGGAGAGCAGTCGCAACGCGCTCGAACGCTCGCTCGGCCGCACACAGAGTCGCTCCGGCCAGGCGGGTCGATCGTCATCCTCTTCCAATTCGCGCAGCCAGAGCGGTTCGAACGGTCAGGGGTCCGGTCAGAGCGCAGCGCAAGGCCAGGGCGGCGAAATGGGCGAGGGCGGCGAGCAGGGTGGCAACGGTGGGTCACCGGGTGAAGATGGCGGCAGTGGCGATTCCGGCGAAGGCGGCGGTTTTTCGACCGGTGGCGAGAATCAGAACCGCACCGGCGTGAGTGGGCTCGACACCATCACTCGACCCGAGCAGGTACCGAACGGTGGGCTGTTTACGCCCGACGAGAGCACGCAGAACCCATATCTAGGCGAGGCTGGCGACGGCGCCGCGCAGGCCGGCGATGAATCGGTGCAGCCGTCGTTCTCGCGCAAGCCGACGCAAGGCAACGATTCGGGCGCTATCCCCCTCGGGCTGCGCGACCTCGTCAAAGACTACTTCAGCTCACTGGATCAAAAATGACGCTCGCTTGGCGGAGCCGCGCATGACCGTACTGCCGGCCAACGTTCCTTCTTCGAGTCCGTCCGCGCACACCACCGGCGGGCCGACGCCGTACCGCTTCATCGAGACCGCCCGCGCGATCGAGTCGGAGGTGGGCCGCGTCATCATCGGTCAGCCCGAAGTCGTGCGCGGTGTGCTCACGTGCCTGCTGGCCGGTGGGCACGCGCTGCTAGAAGGCATTCCCGGGTTGGGCAAGACGCTGCTCGTGCGCACCATCGGCGAGGCGCTTGACCTGTCGTTCAGTCGCGTCCAGTTCACGCCTGACCTGATGCCCGCCGACATCACCGGCACCAGCATCCTGCGCGACACCGCCGAAGGCATGCGGACGCTCGAGTTTCAGCCCGGGCCGCTGTTCGCGAACCTGGTCCTCGCGGACGAGGTGAACCGCGCCACGCCCAAGACGCAGTCGGCGTTGCTGGAAGCGATGCAGGAGCGGCGGGTGACGGCTGGCCGCACCACGCATACGCTGCCCGAACCCTTCTTAGTGCTCGCGACGCAGAACCCGATCCAGATGGAAGGCACGTATCCACTGCCCGAGGCCCAGCTGGACAGGTTCCTGTTCAAGTTGACGGTGCCGTATCCCAGTGAGGAAGACTTGCTGCGCATCGCGCAGGTCACCACCGGCGCCTCGATGCCGCATCCGTCGCAGGTCGCGGACGGCACTGCGTTGTTGGAGCTGATGCACTTCGCACGCGAGGTGCCCGTGGCGGACACGGTGCTGCGGTACGCGGTGCGCATCGTGCGGCGGACCAACCCAGAGACACCCGACGCGCCGGCCGAGATCAAGCGGTTCGCACGGTACGGCTCATCGCCGCGCGGCTTGCAGTCCCTGGTCTTGGGTGGGAAGGTGCGCGGGCTGTTAGAGGGCCGCTACAACGTCGCGTTCGAAGACATCCGCGCGGTTGCGCTGGCGGCGCTGCGGCACCGCGTGATCCTCGGCTTCGAAGCCGACGCCGAAGGCATCACCACCGACAAGCTCATCCACGACGTCGTCACCACCACTCCGGAGGAGTGATGCTCGCTGCGCTCGCGGGGGTCGGGGGTCAGGGGTCGGGGGCCGGGGGCCAGGTCTTCGTGATCCGACGCCTTGGCAGTGATTGCTCCCAGTTTGCAGTGCCCGCGACGTTCGTACCCGACCCCCGACCCCCGACCCCCGACTCCATGCGGCGGAGCCGCGAATGACCCAGACCCTCCTGGAAGGAACCTTTGCGCGCCGGCTGGAGCGGCTGTCGCTGGTCAGCCGCCGCCGGCTGGTCGGCCAGGGCCAGGGCGACCGCAGGTCCCTCCGAAAGGGCTCGAGCCTGGAGTTTGCCGACTATCGGCATTACGTCGAGGGCGATGATCCCGCCCGCGTCGACTGGAACATCTACAGCCGCACGGACACCCTTTTCGTGCGCCTGTACGAAGAAGAAGAGGTCCTCAACGTTCACCTCCTCGTGGACGCCAGCCGCAGCATGGACTGGGGCGAGCCCGCCAAACTCCGCTATGCCCGACGCCTCGCGGCCGCCCTCGGCTACGTCGCGCTGAACGCCTCTAACCGCGTCTTTGTCTGGCCGCTGGGCGCCAACACCACGAACTTCGGCCCAGCCTGGGGCCGCGGTCGAGCCGGCCCGATGCTCAGCTTTCTCGAGGAGTTCCGCGCCACACAGACCCTCACTCCGCTGGTCGGAGCAGGCATCAACGCGCCGCCCGACATCGAGCAGACGCTGAACAGCTTCACCACGCGCACCTCGGGCCTGATCGTCCTCCTGAGCGATCTCCTCTCACCCAGCTGGGAGCGCGCCCTGAGCCGCCTGGCGGGCCGGTCCGGCGAGGTCGTGGTCCTGCACACCCTCGCGCCACAGGAGCTGCGGCCAGCACTGGGCGGTGACGTTCGCCTGATCGATCGGGAGACCGGCGGCGCCGTCTCAGTCACCTTGAACAACGACGCCATCCGCATCTACGGCCAGCGCCTCGACGAGTGGCGCCGCCAGGTCGAGTCGTTCTGCGCTCGCCACGGCATGTGCTACGTCCCGATCGACACCTCGACGCCTCTCGAGACCCTGGTGTTCGATGTGCTGCGACGACGCGGAGTGGTTAGATGACTCGCTCCACTCGTCATCTGGTGTCAGGTAGCAGGTGTCGGGTGTCGGTTGGCAGGTGGTGGGAGGGCCAGGTTCCAACCCGACACCTGACACCCGAGACCCGACACCTGACACCCACGTGCCTCCCGGCCCCCCGCCCCCGACCCCCGACCCCCGCGCGCCGGAGGCGCGCATGAACCTGGTTGCGCCCATCGGCCTGGCGCTCGGCGTCACGCTACCGATCATCGTCATCTTCTACCTGCTCAAGGTCCGCAGACACGACGAGGAGGTCTCGTCCACCTTCCTGTGGAACGACCTGATCCGTGACCTGGCCGCGCACGAGCCGCTGCAGCGCCTGAAGTGGAGCCTCCTGCTGCTTCTGCAATTGCTTGGGCTGGCGCTGATCGCCGTAGCCGTCGCACGACCCTTCACCGAGCAGAGCGGCCAGAAGCCCGTGCACGCGGTACTGCTCCTGGACGGCTCAGCCAGCATGCACGCGACCGACGTTCAGCCGTCGCGATTTGCGCGCGCGGTCAGCGCCGCCCAGAACACCCTCAAGGGTCTGCCCGAGAACTCCCTGGCCACGGCGGTGCTGGTCGCCGCGCACCCGCAGGTGCTCGTCGCCGCGACGACAGATCGCCGTCAGGTCGAGAAGGCGCTGAACGATGCCCAACCGTCAGGCGCCTCGGCCGACATGCGCGAGGCGTTGTTGCTCGCCCGTTCGCTCGGCGGCGATCCATCCGCGCGGCGCATCTACCTGTTCACCGACAGCGCGTTCACCTTGCCAGCCGATCTGCCCGACGATCTCGGTTCGGTCGAAGTCGTTTCGGTCGCACAGCCTGACACCGGCAATCTGGCGGTGACGGCCATCTCGACCCGACCGGACCCGCGCGACAATCGCCGCCAGCAGCTGTTCACCCGGATCGAGAATTTCTCGCCTGCGCCGTCGCAGGCAGTGGTCAGTATTGCCGTCGACGGTCAGCCGATCGAAGAGCGCAACATCGACCTGGCGGCAAACGGCCAGACCGAGCAAGTTTTCGAGGAGCTGCAGCCCGGCGCCCGATGGGCCAGCGTGAGCGTGTCCGACCGCCGCGGCGACAATGGCTTGACCCTGGACGACACGGCGTACGCCATCCTGGTGCAGCGCAAGCCAGCGCAGGTACTCCTGGTGAGTCCTGGCAATGCCTTCCTCGAGAAGGTCTTGAGCTTGCTGCCGAACGTCGACCTGTTCCGCACGCCCGCGCAGCGGTACCTCGGCGTCGAGGCCGACCGCTTCGACGTCATCGTCTTCGACGATTACCTGCCGCCGCTGTTGCCGCGCGGCAACCTGCTGGTGGTGAACCCACCAGATCGCGGCCCATTCCGATCGACCGGTGAAGTCCGCCGACCCAGGGTGGGCAACTGGGAGCGTGAGGACCCGCTGCTGTCGTTCGTCGACATGCGCGACTTGAACGTGAATCGCGCCAGCAAGCTGGACTTGCCGCGCTGGATCAAGCCGCTGATCAGTACCTCGGACGGCGTGCCGCTGTTTGCCGCTGGCCAGGACGGGGATCGACGTGTGGCCATCCTGCCGTTCGACCTGCGGCAGTCCAACCTGCCCAACCTGTCGGCGTTCCCGATCCTCATGTCGAACCTGCTCACGTACCTATCGCCGCCAGGCGTCGTGCGCTCGCCCGAGATTCACACCGGGGCGCCCGAGTCGTTGGCGCCGTTCCCACAGGTCGAGCGGGTGCGCGTATCGGGACCGGATGACCAGGCGGTGGAGTTCCGCGCCAGCTCTGGGCCGATCACGTACGCCGCGACGGATACCCCGGGTTTGTATCGAGTGCAGCAGATCGTGGCCAGCGGTCAGCAGACCATCGAGGATGACCTGTTCGCAGCCAACCTGGCGGACCGCGACGAGAGCGATATTCGACCTCGGCTGAGCGGCCTGGCAGGTGGGGGCCCGGTCGAGATCGGGCTGACGCTGCTGCAGAAGGAATTCTGGGGCGTGCTGGCCGCGCTCGCGCTGCCGCTGCTGCTGTTCGAGTGGTTCTGGTTCCACCGCCGTGTGTAGGTGTCGGGTGTCAGGTTTCGGGTGTCGGCGATGACGCAGACCTTGGCGGGTTTTCGCGAGTTGCGTGTTTGGCAATCGGCGATGCTGCTCGTCGAGCAGGTCTACGTGACGACAAGGACATTCCCGCGGCATGAACTGTGGGGACTCGCCAGTCAGATGCAGCGCGCAGGTGTCTCGGTTCCCTCGAACATCGCCGAAGGCCACACGCGTGCCCACCTCGCGGAGTACCTGCAGCACATTGCGATCGCACAAGGCTCATTGGCTGAGTTGGAGACACCGGTCGAGATCAGCAGTCGACTCGGATACGTGCCTGCAGACCGATCCGCGGAGTTGCTAGAGCAGGCTGCTTCGCTTGGTCGACAACTGTATGCACTGCGGAACTCGCTTACGAAACGCACACCCGACACCCGACACCCGGGACCCGACACCCCGTGAGTATCGACTTCGAGCGGCCGTGGCTCCTGCTCCTGCTCCCTGCCTCAGTGGCGCTCGTCTATGTGCTCTGGCGCACCAGCCGCACGTATATGCCGCCGGTGCGGCGCCGCGCCAGTCTCATCGTCCGCCTCTCGGTCGTCAGCTTGCTGTGCCTCGTGCTCTCCGTCCCCACCGTGCAGCTGCGGGCCGATCAGCTCGCCATCGCGATCCTTCTGGACAGGTCGGACAGCATCACCCCGCTCGCGCGGAGCCAACAAGAGGACTGGCTCGCCAAGGCGCTGCAGAGCAAGAGCCCGTCCGACCAGGTCGCGGTGATCACCTTCGGCGAGGACGCCACCGTCGAACGCGCCCTGTCCGAGGAACAGCGACCGCCGCGGCTCGCACCCGACGACACGGGAACACGGACCAACATCTCGGCCGCCATCCGCGCCGGCGTCGCGGCGCTCCCGCCAAGCGCGGCCCGCAGGCTCGTTTTGCTCTCTGACGGCCGAGAAAACCTCGACCACGCCGACTCGGCAGCCGCTCTGGCCGCGGCCGCCCACGTCCAGCTGATGACGGTGCCGATGGACGAAACACAGGGCCCCGAAGTCCTCGTCCGCGCCCTCGACGCCCCTGCGCAGCTCCGCGAGGGCGAACGCTTCACGGTCACGGCCCAGCTCGAGGCCACACAGAGTACAAGTGCCACCCTGCACCTGCTCATGGATGGCCAGCTGCGCACGAGCCAGCAGGTTGACCTCGACCAGGGCACAAACCGCTTCGTTATTCCACTCGAGCCAATGGCCACTGGCCATCATCTCCTCAGGCTCCAGGTCGAGGCCGATGCCGACACGCTCAGCCAGAACAACTCGGCCGGTGCGCTGGTAGTCGTGACCGGCCCGCCGAGTGTCCTGGTCGTCGAAGGCTCACCAGGCGAGTCGCAGTTCCTGGTCGACGCCCTGCGCACCTCAGGCTTGACCGTGGAGCAGGACAGCCCCATCTCGGCGCCGATGGAGCTGGGCACGCTTCGCAATTACGCCAGCATCGTCCTGGTCGATGTGGCGGCGAATCAGTTCGCCCCGGGCCAGTTGAGAAGTCTGAAGACGTACGTGCAGAACTACGGTGGCGGACTGGTCATCGCCGGCGGCGATCATGCCTTCGGCCCGGGCAGCTACGCGCGCACGCCGCTCGAAGAGATGTCACCCGTGCGCATGGACCTGCGCGGCAAGTCGGTCTCCGCCAGCACCGCGTTGATCCTGGTCATCGATACCAGCGGTTCGATGGGCGGTGGCCCCGGCGGCGCGAGCAAGATGGACCTGGCCAAGGAAGCGGCCATCTCCGCCGCCGAGCTGCTGGGCGAGTATGACCAGATCGGCATCGTCGCCTTCGAGGACCAGCCGCGCTGGGTCATTCCTCCGACACCCGCGACCGACCTGGGAGTGGTACAGGCGGCGATCGCCGAGATGCAGCCCGGTGGCGGCACCGAGATCTACCCCGCCCTGAAGATGGCTTACGAAGGCCTGGCACCGATCGACGCCAAGGTCAAGCACATCATCCTGCTCACCGATGGCGAAGCGCCGCGGGGCGACTACCCCGGGCTGACCCAGCAGATGAAGGACGCCACCATCACCCTGAGCACCATTGGCATCGGCAGTGACGCCGACACACCATTGCTCCAGGAGCTGGCTTCGCTGGGCAACGGCCGCTACTACGACGGCAACGACCCGTTCGATCTGCCGCGTCTGGTGGTGAAGGAAACGCAGCAGGTCCAACGCGCCGCGATCGTCGAGGAAGACTTCAAGCCGGTCCGCATCTCGTCGGGCCCTGCGCTCGACGGCATCGATCTGAACAGCATGCCGCAATTGCGCGGCTACGTCGCCACCACGCCCAAGCCGCAGAGCAGCATCTTGTTGGTCTCGCGACAGATCGACCCGGTGCTGGCGGAGTGGCAGTACGGACTGGGTCGGGTGATCGCCTGGACCTCCGACGTGCGCAATCGCTGGGCTTCGCGGTGGATCGAGTGGCCGGAGTTCGGTCGGTTCTGGGCGCAGGTCGTCAAGCGCACCACCCGACCACCGGAGGACCCCAACCGCCAGGTCACGGTCAAGATTGACGGCAACCACGCTGTCGTCACGCTCGATGCGCAGACGGGTGTGGAGGCCGCTGACCGTCGCTACCTGAACTTCCTGCCCACGAGCGCGAGCATCGTCGATCCGCGCGGACACGAGCACGAGGTCCAGCTCCCGCAGGTGGCGCCGGGCCGTTATGAGGCCAGCTATCAAGTCGAGGACGACGGCATCTACTCGCTGCAGGTGCGCCAGACCGAGAGCGATGGCTCGATCGCCAATCAGTCGAGTGGGTTTGTGGTGCCGTACTCGCCCGAGTACCGCGCCGGCGGCACCGACGACAACTTCCTGGAGTCGCTCGCCAAACGCACCGGTGGCCGACTGATCCACGATCCCGAGCAGGCGTTCATCCACGATCTGCCGGCAGTCGGAGCCCCGCGCCAATTGTGGCCCTACCTGTTGACCCTCGTGGCGATTCTGTTCGTGGCCGACGTCGGTGTGCGGCGTGTGCGCATCACCGGCCCCGAGATGCGCGCCGCGTACTACAAGGTGCGCCGCCGCCTCGGCTACATCGACACGCCCGCGCTCGCGTCACGCCCGACGGTCATTCAGGCCAGCCCCAATTTTGGCCTGGTGAGCAGCGCCACCAATCGCGCCACCCCCGAGGCCCCCATCGCCATCGCCCCCACCCGCCAGGGCCGCCTGCTGGCCGCCAAACAACGCGCCGCCCGGCGATAGGCTTCAGTACTTCGCACGATTTGGAACGCCCTTCGGGCGAGGGGGCGCCGCCCCCTTCACCCCCGCTGCGCTCGCTGTGGCCGGCCGTGCGAACATCGTGGCTTTCATCGCGGGTGCGGCTTCAGTTCGGAGCGGCCCCGGCTTCTTCGAGCGTGGTCCCTCTTGGAGGTTGGGCACGTTGTGTTGCGGGATGCCCCGTACAAAAGGCAGACCCTGCACACAACCAGCGATGTTCGCACGATGTTCTACAGCGAGCGTCGATGAAGCTGGGGTGAAGGGGCGCAGCCCCTCGCCCGAAGGGCGTCCCAAAAGACCTGAACACCGATACGCCGGAAGCCGTGCCGGAAAGCCTTCTCAAGGTAAAAAGGACGGCAATGGATCCTCGGCTCTTTGGTTCCCTGGAGTGGCGCTGTATCGGCCCGCACCGTGGCGGGCGTTGTGTGGCAGTTGCTGGGCACCCGCATGATGTCGGGACGTTCTACTTCGGTGGCTGTGGCGGCGGGGTGTGGAAAACCACCAACGCCGGCTCGCACTGGTGGAACGTCTCGGACGGCTTCTTCAAGACCGCCGCGGTTGGCGCGATCGCGGTCAGCGACAGCCATCCGAACGTCATCTACGCGGGCACGGGCGAGGCGTGCATCAGGAGCAACGTCTCGCACGGCGACGGCGTCTACCGCTCCGATGACAGTGGGCACACCTGGCGCAACCTCGGGTTGGCCGAAACCCGGCACATCAGCCACGTCGCCATCCATCCGACCAACCCGGACATCGCCTACGTCGCGGCGCTCGGCCACGCCTGGGGCAACAACCCCGAGCGCGGCGTCTACCGCACCACCAATGGCGGCAAGTCCTGGGACCTCGTCCTCCACAAGAGCGACAAAGCCGGCGCGGCGAGCCTCAGCCTCGATCCCAGCAACCCGCGGACCCTCTACGCCGCGATCTGGCAAGGTCGCCGCTTCCCCCACGCCGCCGAAAGCGGTGGCCCCGACACGGGCATCTGGCGAAGTCAGGATGGCGGCGATACGTGGACCGAAGTCACCCGCAGCAAGGGTCTGCCAAAGGGATTGCTCGGTCGCATCGGCGTAGCCGCCTCACCAGCCCAGGCGGGCCGCGTGTGGGCCCTGGTCGAAGCCGAGGACGGCGCGCTGTTCCGCTCCGATGACTACGGCGACACCTGGGAGCGGCTCTCGGAAGACGCCGACCTGAGACGCAGACCCTGGTACTACATGCACGTCATCGCCGATCCCAGCGACGCCAATACCGTCTGGATCATGAACCTCAATTGCTGGCGGTCGCTCGACGCGGGCAAGTCTTTCGAAGCGATCCCCACGCCGCACGGCGACAACCACGCGCTGTGGATCGATCCGCGCAACTCGCAGCGCATGGTCCAGGGCAACGACGGCGGCGCGTGTGTCAGCCTGGATGGCGGCCGCTCGTGGTCCACACTGCTGAACCAACCGACGGCGCAGTTCTATCACGTGACCACCGACGATCGGACGCCGTATTACGTCTACGGTCCACAACAGGACAACTGGGCGATGCGCCTGCCGAGCATCGACTTCGAAGGCGCGATCTCGTGGAAGGACTACGTTGAACCAGGTGGCGGCGAAAGCGGGTATCTCGCGATCAGTCGCAAGCCACCGCACCTCGTGTTCGGCGGCGGCATCGGCACGGGCCTGGGTCACGGTCGACTGATCGCCTGGAACCCCGAGACTGGCCAGAAGCGCAACGTCACCGTGTGGCCCGAGGTCCTCGGCATGGGCGGCGGCGCCGACTCGCTCAAGTACCGCTTCCAGTGGACCTTCCCGGTCGAGTTCTCCGTGCACGAGGACAACACGCTGTACATCTGCTCGAACGTCGTCCACCGGTCGACCGATGACGGAGCCTCGTGGGCCGTGGTGAGCCCGGACCTCACCCGCATCGACGCGAGCAAACTAGGCCCCTCGGGTGGCCCAATTACCGCCGACAACAGCGGTGCCGAGATCTACTGCACGATCTTTGCGTTCCGCGAGTCGCCGCACGAAGCGGGCGTGTTCTGGGCTGGCTCGGACGATGGGTTGATCCACATCTCGCGCGACAACTGCCAGAACTGGTCGAACGTCACCCCGCCCGACATGCCCGAGTGGGCGATGATCAACATCATCGAGCCTTCGCCACACGATGCGGCCACGGCCTACGTCGCGGCGACGTGCTACAAGTCCGACGATCTGCGGCCGTACCTGTACCGCACCAACGACTACGGTCAGACCTGGGCCCGCATCACCGGCGGGATCCCCGACCACGAGTTCACGCGGGTCATCCGCGAAGACCCAGCGCGGCGGGGCCTGCTGTATTGCGGCACGGAGTCAGGGGTCTACGTGTCGTTCGACGACGGTGTGAGCTGGAACCGGCTCGAAACAAACCTACCCATCACGCCGATCTGGGACCTGGTGGTGAAAGGAACCGACCTGGTAGCAGCGAGCCACGGCCGCTCGTTCTGGATCCTCGACGACATCACCCCGCTGCACCAGCTGCAGGATGCGGTCGCGCTCGAGAAGGCGCACCTGTTCAAGCCACGCGACACGGTCCGCTGGCGCATAGGTGGGCGCGCGTTCGACCGCAAGTCGCCCGTCTTCGTCAACTACAAGATGACCGGGCCGCTCACAGTTGGCTACAAGCCGACCGAGGCCGCGAGCGGCGCCAAGACGGAGCAGTTCTACGACGCGGGTCAGAACCCACCGGATGGCGTGGTCATCCATTACTGGCTGGCCGACAAGCCGGCCGATGGCGTGGTGCTCACGATCCTGGACGAGCAGGGCAACGAGATTCGCGCCTACTCGACCAAGCGCGAGAAAGAACCCGCCGAAGCGCCCTCGTCCGGTGACGTGCAGGTGGCCACGGCGGAGGAGGAAGCCGCCAGCGAGCCCGAGCCTACCGAAGATCAAGGCCCATGGGCCACGGCCGAGGCGGGCATGAATCGCTTCGTGTGGGACGGTCGCTACGCCAAGCCGACGAAGCTCGAGAAGCAACGCGTCAAGTCCTCGCGCGAAGAAGCCCTCGAGGGTGGGGTGCCGCCGCGGGCGATCCCAGGCTCCTTCCAGGTTCGCCTGGCGGTGGGCTCGGAGACCTACACACAGACGTTCAGCTTCCTGCGCGATCCGCGGCTTTCCGTGAGCCAGGCCGATCTGGAGGCGCAGCTCGCGATGAAGGTGTCGGTCCGCGACCGCCTGTCTGAGGTGAACACGCTCTTGAACGACATCCAGCGAGTGCGCGAGCAAGTGGAGGCGTGGACCAAACGCTCCGACGATCGCGCGCTGCGCGATGCCGCACAGTCGTTCAACGACCAGCTCAAGGCGGCCGAAGGTGAGCTGATCAACCTGACCTCGGACAAGCCGCGGCCGGGGACCAGTCGGGTAAAGGAGAAGTTCGAGTCGCTCAGTGGGATGATCGACGAGGCCGATGCCGCCCCCACCCAGGGCGCACGCGAGGTCTACGCGATGCTCGAAGCGCAGTTGAAAGAGCAGCAAAAACGGCTGGCCGATGTACTCGACCAGCCGCTGCGCGCGGTCAACAACGCGGTGACTGCGCTTGGGCTGCCGCCCATCGGCGTGTAAGACGCTGGCGTCAGGCGGTCGCCATGGCGCGGCGCGCGCTCATCCAGCCGATCGCGGCGGTCACCAGCAGGCTGACCAGGTGCAGGCCGGTGTCTGGCGGGTTGATGGCCACGCCCTCGACGAGGGGCGCCACCAGGCTGCCCACGATCAGGACGGCGAACACGACGGCCAGCACGCGGTTGACCATGCGGAGGTTGTCACCCGAGGTCGCGGCCCACACCAGGGCCGCGCCAAGGATCAGGTGCGCCAGATTGTGGATGGTGTTCACGGCGAAGATGCCGAGCAGCAACCCCTGCCCAGGCGCCGCGCCATTGGGCACGGTCACGCCCGGAATGAACCCGAGCACACCCACGAGCAAATACGCAACGCCCAGAGCGAGCGAGAGCTTCACAGCCAGCGAACGAGACATCATCTGTACCTACCTCAGCACACCATTTTCAGAAGCGAGTGCGCTTCTCGTCCAGGTCTACGCTCGCGCCCCCCGACTGGATCACACTCCGTGCCCCTATGAGGTTCGGTGCGTGTGAGCTTCCTGGTAGTGCGTGAGCAGCAGATCTTCGCCCCAGTCGCCGGTCAGGTCGCGCAGGACGGAGTGGATGTGGTTGGCGCCGTTCTGTGTGTTGTCGTACTCGATGAGGAACGTCGGGCCTTTGATTGCGTAGTAGTGGCCCTGGCCCGGCTCTTCGCCGCCGGCCCAGGCGAACGTGATCGGCTCGAAGCCGGCCCGCTCGATCTTGCCCCACGTGTACGCGCTCAACTCATCAGACGTTCGATCGACGTAGTGACGGATCAGCGACACCAGACGTGCGCGATGTTCGCCAGTCATGTCTGCGTAGGCCAGCCCGCGCGGCGGCCCAAACGGATTAGCCACGCGATTCTTGTCGGTAATGATGTCGGGGAAGGCCACGCTATTCACGATCGCCACAGACCGCTGGACCGCCGGCAAACTGCGCACCAGCGAGCGCGGCACGTCCTCCTCCTCGGGTAGCGCGCGCTGGCCGGCCGAAGGGCCATGCCGCACCTGCGAAGGATTGGCGCCGAAGAACAGCGGTGCCGACGCGATGCGATCGCCGTCGACAACCGTGAAGTGCAAGGCCACATGGTGGCCAGCCACGTGCCACGCCCAAGGCAGCTTGCCCCGCGGATCGCCGAACACACAGAACGAGTAGTGCTCCGGGTGGCGAATGAACGGCGTAATGCGACCCTCCATGCGCTCCTGCTCGAGCAAGGGCACCTCGAGGTCGATAATCTGCCGCACCTGGTGCGCACCCCGCGTGCTCAGCCCGATGTCGAGCACCGCGAGCGCCTTCTGCTGCTGCTCGCGGTTCATGTTGATCAGCCGCAGACCATTGCGGGGCGTGCTCTCGGGTGGACGGTAGTCCCAGATGTAGCGTCGGTCGTCGCCGAAGGGCAGCGTGGCGGCGCGATACTGGTTTTCGTTCAGCGAGCCGAGGAACTCAATGGCTGCCTCGGACAGGCGACGCGCCGTCATCGGCGCGCGCTCGGTGAGGCTCAGATCGAGGGTGATGGTCACAGCGACGACTCCCGACCTGATGGTACTACCTCGAATCTGACGCTCTCGCCTGCCGCGCGGATCACATGCGTTCCTGGCGTGACAGGCGCGGCCAGGACACAGGTCGAAGCGCACACGCCCACGCGCCGATCATCCACGAGCACATCGATCGAGCCAGCGCCTGGCGCTACCTCGACTTCGATGGGCACCGCCGAGGGAACGAGAGGATCGGGTACGAGGACAGATCCCGCGTCGGGGTAGAGAATGCGAACGCGCGGCGCCGGGTCCGGCTGCTGCAACAAGATAGACGCGGGCAGCCATTCCAGCCGATGCGCGGCGCACGATGCATCCGCCATCTGTTCGCTGAGAGCGCACAATTCGACCTGTCGCAAGTCCGGCGGCGGCGCGGGCGCAGTCGCGGAACTGGCGTCGAGCGTGGCGGTGAGCACATCGCGCCACAGGGGCGCCGCGCCGCTCACGCCCGAGACGTCGCGCATCGGCCGGTTGTCGGGATTACCGACCCAGACACCCACCACGACATCCGCCGTGAACCCAACCGTCCAGTTGTCGCGAAAGTCCGAAGTGGTGCCGGTCTTCACCGCGACATGCTGTCCAGCAACGTGCAGCACGCTGTCACGACCGAACCCCGGTGCGCGGGCGGCGTCATCGCTCAACACATCGTCCAGGAGCCACGCCGTCTCCGGGCTGAGCACCCGTCGGGCAACCGACGGCCGTGGATCGACCAGCGAGCGGCCCTGCGCATCCTCGGCCCGCGAGATCAGCAGCGGCTCGCGAGCCAGACCACCACTGGCCAGCGCGCCATAAGCGGCCGTGAGATCCAGCAGTGGCACCTCGGCCGCGCCCAACGCCAGACTGAGATCCGAGCCGGGATCGAGCCCCACGCCGAGCTCACCTGCGAGGATAAGCACCGGTTCAACCCCGATCTCGTTCAGCACCTGCACCGCGGGTACGTTGAACGAGCTGGCCAGTGCGACGCGGAGTGGCGTCTGACCGTGGAACTGGCGATCGTAGTTCTCGGGGACGTACCGCTCGCCCAGACGGGTGAGGAACACCGTGCGCTCATCGCGCAACACGCTGGCGAGGCTGATCCGGCCAGATTCCAGGGCAGCGGCGTACAGCAGTGGTTTGAACGCCGACCCCGGTTGGCGTGGCGTGACGGCCATGTTCACCTGAGCGGCTGGTCGATCGGGATCGAAATAGTCGACTCCACCGACCATCGCGCGCATTTCGCCAGTCGCAACATCGAGCACCACGACAGCCGCGTTGCCGACGTCGTGCTCTGCCAGGCGATCGACCTGTCGCTGCGTCTCCCGTTCGGCGAACGACTGCAGGTCGGCGTCGAGTGTGGTCCACACCCGCACGGCCCCCGCCGGGGCGACCAACCGCACGAGATCGACAAAGTGCCCCGCGGTCAGCGGATGGGGGCGATCGTTCAGCCGCAGCTCTTCAGTGGCAGCGCGGGCGGACTCCGTTGAAGACACGAAGCCATGGCGGACCATCAGGTCCAGAACGGTGCGCTGCCGAGCCCGCGCGGCATCGAAATGGGTGAACGGGTCGTAGTCACTGGGCGACTGCGGCAGCCCGGCCAGAAGCGCGGACTCTGCCAACGACAGCTCGCGCGCCGGCTTGCCGAAGTAGGTCCACGCCGCGGCCTCCACGCCGGTCGACAGGTTCCCGAACGGCGCGCTGTTGAGGTAGGCCTCGAGCACGTGCTGCTTACCCAGCGCGCCAGTGAGTCGCAGCGCCAGCCACGCCTCCACCAGCTTGCGCTGCACCGAGCGTTCGGCGCGCTCCGCGGGCGGCAGATAGCGCAGCCGCGCCAGTTGCTGGGTGATGGTCGAGCCGCCCGCGACGACGTCGCCCGCCCGAACGTTCTGCGCGAGCGCGCGAACGGTCGCGAGCACATCCAGCCCGGGATTGGTCCAGAACGACGCGTCCTCGACCGCGATCGTCGCCGCCACAACGGTGGGTGCCATCTCGTCCAGGTTCACCGGGCGCGACCCGCCGCGCAGCGGGTCCAATGCCTGGTACAGCAGCCGACCCTGTCGATCGAGGATCTGCATCCCGAGCGGCGGCATCTCCGAAGGCGAAGGAACCGGCCACAACAAGGGCACCAGCACTGCCAGCGCCATCAACGAACCAAGGACGCCCCTCTTCACGGCAGCACGGTCAGCCGCGAACCGTCGGTATGAGCTTCTACCGACGGGAAGTACTGCTGGAAGCCCTTGGTCGGCAACACCCGAAACTCGCCAGCAACACCCGCCCG
>Ga0137368_10002151_pt1 | contig 21124 bp, 16 predicted proteins | sample SagtaG_13_FD_104917 | JGI IMG/M metagenome (GOLD analysis project Ga0137368, IMG submission 104917) | Vadose zone soil microbial communities from Sagehorn Ranch, Mendocino, California, USA - Sage1_L_100_16 metaG | ecosystem: Environmental > Terrestrial > Soil > Vadose zone | place: USA...
GATTCGATCCTGCTCGGCACGTCGTATATGTGCCATACCGCACATATACAAGTCAAGCGGAAACAAATAAGCTACGATTCAACAATGCTTTACATAGTTTCGCGACAGAAACTAGTCTAGTGGCGCATGTGCTAATGGCCCGACAGGCAGGCCCGCAGTCAGCATCGAATCGCACGGACTCGACTGACATCCCGAAGGCAAACGTATGCGACGAGCGAGCGTCGCCGCGCGTTCGATAGAGCTCGGATCAAAGCTGCGTACGCGTCGCGTGAAGCTGCGCGAAACGGGATCGAACGAGTAGACGATGGCTCCCGACGACATCGCGACTGGAAATCTCCCTTCATCGTGTCCGGGGCAACGAAAAAGGCCGGCCGCGACAGACGTTCACCACACCCTGAAGGTATCGAGCTGATCGAAGGGCACGGCTAGCCCACCGAGCTCCATGTCACTCTCAGTTGGAGCCACACCATCGAAGAACACGTAGACGCGGCCTCGGGAAGTCAGCGCAAGCGCCTGCCGTGGCGTCGAGCCGGGTTTGGGTTCAGCCGCGGCGTAGTAGTCGGAGACGGTCTCGCGACCATGACAGTCCCGGCCGACCGGCTTCGATCTCAGGGCAGGGCGGATCAGAAATGAGTAATCGGACGGATGCACGTTCGAAAACGCACTGGGCTCCGTGCTCCCGGGACAAGCTGTGGCGAGGCTGGCCAGGTCCGCTGCGTATCCTCCCGCTCCGTTGTGCACTCGGAAGGCGATCTGCGCGTTGCCGATGGCGAGGAGGGTTTCCTCTGCGGCGCGCTCTGCGCTGCGCGCGTGTTCATAAGACCGGACAGGAACCGCAACGGCGAACACGATGCCCGTCAGACCGACGGCGAGCACGATAGACGAGCGAGACATCAACTCGGTTATTGTGCTCGAAAACATCTAAACGAACGCCGTACAACACAAACCGCGCAGCAACGCGCTGCGCGGTTTGTGTAGGAGCGTACCCGACCGGAACTTCTTAACGACCCAGCGTGCTGATCGTTCCGCCCATGGTAAACGGCTGAACCGGAGCCGTGCCCGCGGTGTCCTGCCAAATCGCCATCGCGTGATCCGTGGCGAACGCGCGGTTACCAGTGGAGCCAACCGTTTCAGGCTCGGCCTTCGCGTAGTAACCCGTCTTCGAGGTGTTGCCGCACACATCAACCGGACCGTCGACGGCCGCGGGTGTGACCGATGCCAACAGCTCGACGTTGAATCCGCTCTTGGTGACCACCGTGCCGCCCGAAGGCAGCAGGTCGGCCGAGATGAACGAAATCGGCAGCGTGGCGCAGGTGGTGCCGAGGCTGGTCAACGAATCCGCGTAGCCGCGGTTCAAACCGTTGTAGTCGGCCTGGGCCGAGTTGATGGCGCGCATCGAGCCGATTGCCGAGGCCTCGTTGCCCGACATACGGGCGCGGAGCAAGCCAGGCACCGCAATCGCGGCGATGATGCCGATGATGGCGACGACGATGAGCAGTTCGATAAGGGTGAAGCCCTTGTTATCGCGGATACGCATGTGAGAATCCCCCAGAAGGTTTCGAGTTAGCCGTTCCAATCTTTTTTGACTGCCGCGGCCGCCCGAATTGGCGGCGACGTTGTCCAGCCCTACAGCAACTGGCATACCACCCCGAGCGCTGACTGGCTCAAGTACGCAAGTACTTACTTCCCAACGGGTTATCGGAAACGAACTCTGGAAGTTTATAGGGCTGACGGCCCAAAAGCGCCACGGGACTGACAAAATGCGTCAGCTATGCTGTCGTAGGTTGTCAGCGATCAATCTTAACAGGTGGCGCTGCGGGCTTCGGGCTGGGGCTCGGGACCGTCGCATTTCAGGTGGGCCGAACCGGCAGTTAGGCGGTTCCGTTGGCTCGAATGTCGTACTTCTTTGCCAAATAGCGAAATTGACGGAAGCTCAGACCGAGGAGCTCGGCTGCACGCGTCTGCACGCCGTCGGTCTGCCGAAGGGCCCGCTCCAGGTGATTTCGTTCGATTTCCTCGAGGTGGCGCTCGAGATTGAAACCCTGCGGAGGAATCATTTCAGGGCTGCGGCCAGAGCCGCCGACAGCCGTCGCCGGACGGCCATCCCGGAGTTCCTGCGGCAAGCTCTCGATGCTGATGCGGTCGGTATGCTCCAGGGCCACCGCACGTTCGACGACGTTCTCCAGCTCGCGCACATTTCCCGGCCAGGGATAGGCTTTGAGCGCGTCCAGCGCTTCGGGCGCGAAACCCGAAGTGGCCTTTCCCATTTCGCGAGCGTGCTTGGCCAGCAACTGTCCCGCGATCAGCGGCACATCGTCGGCTCGATCGCGAAGCGCCGGCAATCGAATCGGGATGACGTTCAGCCGGTAGAAGAGATCCTCGCGGAACTTGCCGTCGGCGACCACCCGCGTAAGGTCGCAATTCGTTGCGGCAATGACACGAATGTTGGCGCCCGTCTCCTCGGTTCCGCCAACGCGGCGGTACTTGCGCTCCTGCAGGACGCGGAGCAACTTGACCTGCATCGCTGGCGTCATCTCCGCGATCTCGTCCAGAAACACTGTTCCTTTGTCCGCGGCTTCGATCAGACCTTTCTTGTTGGTCTCCGCGCCGGTAAACGCACCGCGGACGTGCCCAAACAACTCCGACTCGAGCAGCGTTTCGGGGAGAGCGCCGCAGTTGACGGCGACGAACGGCTGATCTCGCCGGAGCGACTGGCTGTGAATGGCGCGGGCAACGAGCTCTTTTCCCGTGCCCGACTCGCCCGTAATCAACACGGTGCTGTTCGTGCGACAGACGGTCTCGACCATGCGAAACACGTCGAGCATCGGCGCGCTGCGGCCAACGATCCCTGCAAACCCCTGCTCGCTGATCGCGTGCCGCAGCACGTCGCGCTCGTGACGCACGCGGCGCGCATCGATCAACTGCCGGACCTGCAGGGTCACGATGTTGATGTCGCGGAACGGTTTTTCGAGCAGCGCCGAGGCGCCGGCCTCCCGCGCATGACGCCAATCGTCGGAGTCGCGGGTAAAGTGCGCCGTCATCATCATCACGATTGCGTCGGGCGCGATCTCGCGCGCACATTTGAGAAGCTCGAGACCGTCCATACGCGGCATCCGAATATCGGTGAGCACGACATCGACGTACTCGCGGCCGAGCAGATCGCGGGCGGCCACGCCGTTCTCGGCCAGCAGGACGTCGAAGCCGTCCCTCTGAAACAGGATACGCATCCACTCGCGCATCGACTGCTCATCGTCCACGATGAGGACGCGCGGCGCTTCGTGCCCCGCGCGCGCCACCTCGGCGCGAGGTGACACGTCGGCGACACGCGAGGCGCTCATGACGTCAGCCTCGCAGCTTCCTGCCGACCCTGCTCGCGGTCGGCAGGCACCGCCGGAAATGTGACCCGAAACGTCGTGCCCTGCTCCGGCTGCGACTGCACCTCGACACGCGCGCCGTAGTCGCTGATGATGCGATGGACGATGGCAAGTCCGAGGCCCGATCCTCGCTGAAACGACCCGCGAAACGGGTGGAAGATGCTGTCGATTTCCTCGGCGGCAATGCCCACACCTTCGTCGGTGACCGACAACACTCCCCCCTGACCGCCGCCCACGCCCTCGCACGCGACGCTCAGGTGCAAGCGTCCTCCCTGGGGCATCGCGCGAAGGCCGTTTGTGGCGAGGTTCCAGATCACCTGGCGCACCTGGTTCTCATCGGCTTCGATCCATACCTCGTCCGGCGCAACGCTCACGTCGATTTGGTGCCGCTCGTCGAATTCCGTGCTGTTACGAAGCAGCGTTGCTGTGTCCTGGACCAGACCACGGAGATCCAATCGCTGCAGTTCGAAGCGTTGCGGGCGCGCATAGGCCAGAAACGATCGGACGATGTCGTTCAGGCGATCCGATTCTTTCAGGACGATGTCCATGAGCTGCGCCTGATCGCTCGAGAGCGCGAGCTCCTGCCTGAGGATCTGCATCGAGCCGGACATCGACGCAAGAGGGTTGCGGATTTCGTGGGCGATCCCCGCGGCCATCTCACCGACGGCAGCAAGACGTTTCTGTATCTGACCGCCGCGCTCCAGCCGTTTGAGCTCGGTGACGTCCTGAAACGTGTAGAGATACCCGCGGCGTCCGTCGGGCAGCGGAAGCTGCGTGACGCTCACGCCCAGATCGATCACGGTTCCATCGGGCCTTCGATACTGCAGATCTCTCCTCTTGCTGCGCACACGCAGCAGCTCATCCTTCAGTTTCGCGACGAAGCTGTCGGGCAGCTGCAGGATGTCGAGCGCCGACTTGCCCAACGCTGCTGCGGCCATGTGGCCGGTAATTGCGACGGCCGAGGGATTGAAGGTGAGGAGCCGATTCTGATCGTCGGCGGTCGCGAGGCCGCTCACAAGACTGTCAATCACGTACTGACTGAAGAATTGAAGATCCGCGAGCTCCTCGGATGTCTGTTCCAGTTGCACGTCGGCGCGACGAACCCGCTCGGCGAGCGAACCGGACAGGATCGCGACTGCGAACAGACCCAGCACGTTGAGGCCGACCGTGTATTGGGCCATCGTTGCGCCAGGCAACGACACCGGAGCGCGCGCGCCCAACAGTGGATTCACCAGACCGGTGAGCTCTGCGTACTGCGCCAGCACGACACCCGAGTACATCACCGAGCCAAGGGCTGCCACCTGAAGCGCACCCCGACGAAACTGCACGCTGCTCGCGGCGACGATGGGCAAGACGTACAACGACGTAAAGAGGCTGGTGAGGCCTCCCGTCAAGGCCACAGCGGCAGAAACCATCACCACGTCGATCCCGAAATGAACGTCGACGAGCCAGGGAAAGCGTTCGACCAACCCCAGTGACGTGACGAACACGATACTGACGGCGAAGATGGCCGCCGTCAGTGTGACAATCGAGTTGATCGGAAACGTGCCCGGCGCCCGAAGCTGCACGACAAGCGCCGCGCCCAACAGCACCGCCGCCGCGACAAGACGCAGCGCGATGTGCAGGAGCAGTCGACGCCGGAGTGCAGGGCCGCTTGTCACGACAACGCGGAAATCAGCCCGAAGATCGGGAGATACATCGCGATCACGATTCCGCCGACGATGCCGCCGAGAAACGCAATCATGATCGGCTCGAGCAGCGTCAGCAGCCCGGCGACGGCAGTGTCGACTTCGTCTTCGTAGAAGTCCGCAATCTTGGACAACATCGTATCGAGCGCGCCGGTCGCCTCACCTACCGAGATCATCTGCACGACCATCGGAGGAAACACACCAGTCTGTTTGAGAGGCGCGGCAATCGTCTCGCCGCGTTCGATGCTCTTGCGAGTGGTCTGGACGGCGTCTTCGACGATCACGTTGCCGGATGTGCGCGCCGTGATGTCCAGGCCATCGAGGATGGGGACGCCGGAGGCGATGAGCGTTGACAGCGTCCGGCAGAATCGGGCAACGGCAATCTTGCGGAGCACCACACCGAGAATCGGCATCTTCAAGAGCAGCGCGTCGATGACGTGCCGGCCCTTGTCGGTCGCGTAGTACCGCTTCACCGCGTATACCGTCACGCCGAGTCCGACGAGAATGAACGGCATGAAACGCACCACAAAGTTGCTCATCGCAAGCACGATCCGTGTCGGCCACGGCAGATCGGCGCCGAGGCTGGCAAACAGACCTTCGAAGGTGGGAATGACCTTCCACAAGATCAGCGAGACGATGCCCGTTGCGATCACGACGACCGCAACCGGATAGATCATTGCGGACTTGACCTGGCCCTTCAGCTTGACGGCTTTCTCGATGTACACCGCGAGACGCTTCAGAATGCCGTCGAGAATGCCGCCGGCTTCGCCCGCGGCGATCATGTTGCTGTAGAGCGCGTCGAATACCTTTGGATGCTTTTTCATGGCATCCGCGAGCGAGGCGCCGCCTTCGACATCCGCGCGCGTTTGCAGGATGACGGCGGCGAAGTTCTTGTCCTCTTCCTGGGTACCGAGAATCTCGAGACACTGCACGAGCGGTAACCCGGCATCGATCATCACGGAGAACTGACGCGTGAAGACCGCGAGGTTTTTGGCGTGCGGCGCCTTCGAGCGCAGCTTCTTCTTCACCGCGGGCTTGGCCTGAGCAGGCGTGATCCGCGTCACGAGAATCTGCTCGCGCCTCAGCGCGGAGGCGACCAGATCCATCGTGTCGCCCACGCGCTCGCCGGTTACGGTTTCGCCGCCGCGGGTCCGGCCGGAAAAAGCAAATGTTGGCATGGTCCTTACCTCTGAACGGGCTGCCGTGCGCCCTGCGCCATTCCGGGGCGCGACAGGCCGGCGCCGGGCACGACGCCGACACCACGATTGATCATTTCCTGCAGCTCTTCACGATGCGACGACGTGGACATGGCGGTCTCGAGCGAGATCGCCCGCTTGAAGTACAGCGTCGCGAGCGATTGATTCATGGTCTGCATGCCGACCTTTTCCTGGCCGGTCTGCATGGCCGAATAGATTTGATGCACCTTGTCTTCTCGAATCAGATTCCGGATGCCGGGCGTGGGCACCATGATCTCGAGCGACACGACGCGCCCCTGGCCGTTCGCTCTCGGGAGCAGCGCCTGACAGACGATGCCTTCGAGGACGAGAGAGAGCTGCGTGCGGATCTGCGATTGCTGATGCGCGGGAAAGACGTCGATGATGCGATTGATCGTCTGCGAAGCCGAGTTGGTGTGCAGGGTGCCGAACGTGAGGTGGCCCGTTTCGGCAATCTTGAGCGCGGACTCCACCGTTTCGAGATCGCGCATTTCGCCGATGAGCACGATGTCCGGATCTTCACGAAGCGCGGAGCGGAGCGCGTTCGAGAAGCTCTGCGTGTCGCTGTGCACTTCGCGCTGATTCACCAGGCAGCCCTTGTGCTGGTGGAGGTACTCGATTGGATCCTCAATCGTCAGGATGTGAGCGTGTCGCTCCGTGTTGATCTTGTCGAGCATGGCGGCGAGCGTCGTCGACTTGCCGCTGCCGGTTGGACCCGTCACGAGCACCAGACCGCGCGGGCGCTCGGAGAGCTTGGAAATAATCACCGGCAGACCGAGCTCGTCGAACGGGCGGATGCGCTCGGGAATCTGACGGTAGACGGCGCCGACCGCCCCTTTCTGGTTGAACATGTTGCAGCGGAAGCGCGCGATGCCGCGGATGCCGAACGAGAAATCGAGCTCCAGCGTCTCTTCGAAGCGCTTTTTCTGGGCATCGGTCAAGACGCTGTAAGCGAGCGCCTTCGTGTCGGCCGGCGTGAGATCGGTAATCTGCAGGCGCTGCAGCTCGCCGTGCACGCGAACTTGTGGAGGCGTACCGATACTCAGATGCAGGTCGGAACCCTGCATCTCCACGGTTGTCTGAAGTAACTCTGGAAGTGTTGGCATAGTTTTGCACCGCACCTGCTACTCGCACCTGCGCACCTGCTACTCGCACCTGCGCACCTGTGCACCGCACCTGCGCACCTGTGCACCGCACCGCACCGCACCTGACGCACCCGAGCGCACCCGACGCACCTGACGCACCTGACGCACCCGGCCTTATCTCACCGTTTCCCGCAGCACCTCTTCGATCGACGTCACCCCCGCGCTGATCTTGCGCAGCCCGCTGCCGCGCAGCGTCACCATTCCTTCCTCTACAGCTTTTCGGCGCAGCTCGAGCGCAGACGCACCCACGAGAATCAATTCGCGCAATTCGTCGGTGATTTCCATCACCTCGTACAGACCGACGCGGCCCTTGTATCCCGTTTTGTTGCACTTTTCGCATCCGTAGCCTTTGTACGGTTTGATAGTGCGCGCTTCTTCCGGCGTGAACCCGATCTGCTCGAGCGCCGGCAACGGCACGTCTTCGGGCACTTTGCAGTTGGAGCAGACGCGCCGCACGAGCCGCTGCGCGCACACCAGGTTCAGCGAGCTCGCCACGAGAAACGGCTCGATGCCCATGTTCATCAACCGGTTGATGGTGCTCGGTGCGTCGTTGGTGTGCAGGGTCGACAGCACCAAGTGTCCGGTGAGCGCGGCCTTGACGGCGATTTCCGCCGTTTCGAAATCGCGGATCTCGCCAACCAGAATGACGTTGGGGTCCTGCCGAAGGAAACTTCGAAGCGCGGCAGCGAAGTTGAGCCCGATGCTCTCACGCACCTGCACCTGATTGACGCCCATCAGGTTGAACTCCACGGGATCTTCCGCGGTCATGATGTTGGTTTCGGCCGTGTTGATTCGCGAAATCGAGGAGTAAAGGGTGTTCGTCTTGCCGCTGCCGGTGGGTCCGGTAACGAGCACCATGCCCCACGGCTTCCCGATGGCGATCTCGAGCTTCTGAAGCGACTCTTCCTCGAAGCCGAGCTTCGTCATGTCGAGCATCAGCTTCGTGCGATCGAGCAGACGCATGACGATCTTTTCGCCGAAGAGCGTCGGAAGAGACGAGACACGAAAGTCGATATCCTGTGTCCCGCCGTTGTCGGAGAAACGGATCTTGATGCGGCCATCCTGCGGCAGCCGCTTCTCGGCGATGTCCAGCTTCGCCATGATCTTGATGCGCGATGTGATCGCGTCGCGCATCCTGAGCGGCGGCGCCATCATGTTGTAGAGGATGCCGTCGATGCGGTACCGGATGCGGTACTCCTTCTCGTACGGCTCGATATGAATGTCGCTTGCGCCTTTCGAGATGGCCGACATCAAGAGAACGTTGACCAGCTTGATGACGGGGGCTTCTTCACCCTGCTTGGCCAGCGTTTCGACGCTGATCTCCTCGAGATCGTTGATGACCTCGACGTCCTCTTCGAGCGGCATCTCGTCGAGCGTGCGCGCGGCAAGCTCGAGGGCGCTCTCTCCTGCCCCCGCACCTGTCGCGGATTGTGGTTGCACGACTGCGCCGTAGTACTTTTCGATTGCCTCGAGAACGCCCGTCTCCGACGACACCACAGGCTCGACGTTGAACCCCGTCATGAACTTCACGTCGTCCATCGCGAAGACGTTGGTCGGATCCGTCATCGCAATCGTCAGCGTGGCGCCGGATCGGCTCAGCGGGACGATTTGATATTTACGCGCGGTGTCGGCGGGAACGAGCTTGATGACCGAGGCTTCGACGTCGAACTGTCCGAGCGCAATCGAGGGAACGCCGTACTGCTTCGAGAGGAGAGTCGTGATCTCGTCGTCGTTGACGAAGCCGAGGCGGACCAGATTTGCGCCGAGTTTGCCCCCGTTCTGGCGCTGGTAGTTCAGCGCGTCCTGAAGCTGCTCTGGCGTGATGCGCTTCTCTTTGAGAAGCAGTTCACCGATCCGAACTGGCATGAGTCGACACGTGCCTCAATACGTTAGCCGCGCGGAAACGCCCCACCGTCGCTCCTCGTGGGCACCCTTCGCGCCGTAGACATCGACATACATGCCGCGGCGCACGGCGAGCGATCCGCCGGCACTGGCAATCGGCCGCACGTCGTCGACGGTGCTCGCGCGCACGCCGCCACGTACGGCCAACCGCGTTCCGCGAAACCATCGCTCGACACCAGCGGCCATGTCGCGCCGATCCCCTGTGGGATGCGGCACCCGCGTGAAATCCGCGTCAACCGACACAATCAACTTCGACGTACCAGGCCAGTTGTCACCCCACGCGCCGCCTGCCCGCACGTGCCGCCGGAGCCGCATCGCCGGACCGTCCAGTCCGTCATCGAACCGCGGAGCGGTGAGATTGCGCGCAACGGCACCAAATCGCATGTGACCTCGAGACACGAGCGCGCCCAAATCGATGTCGCCGGTGGTTCGTCCGTGACCTTCGATCGTTTCTGCGCGATCGAAGGCGTCGTCCCACGAGCTCGCACCGAAGCCGCCACTGCCAACGCTGCCGCGGATCAATTTCACCGTTGCGCCGACGGTGACTCCGTCGGCGAGCGACTGCAGCACCGTAACCCCGACGTGACTCGTAACCAGCGAGCGGAGCACGACTTGCCTAATGTGTCGGTCTGACGATGCACCTGCTGCAGGACCTCCGCTGCCAGAGTCAGCGCGTGGACCGACCTCGGTAAAACGCGTACGCCCATACGAGAAGCCGAGCGGCGCCACGCCGGCTGCCAGAAACAAACCGGTCACTCGCCCCGCCGGCTGCGTCGCGCTCGCCACGTCAGCCTCCGGTTCCACAATCGAATGCCCGAGATCCCAGAGGACGTTAAAGATGGGGCCGTTGACTAATCCTGCCGGATTCCACACCACCGCCGACGCGTCGTCCGCCACAGCAACAAAAGCGCCGATCGCGGATGCGCGATTTCCTAGCTGATCCAGCGATTGCGCGTTTACCGTCACGGGAAGCGCGGGAAGCAACAGCAACAGAACTGAAAGTCGACCTGCGAATTTTGATATCATAAATTTAGTTTTTGAGTAGACTAAATCCCCACCGAGTTCGTCCAAAGCTCTCGTCGTCAGCCACTTGAGGCGTCTCGGAAGGAACCGAACAGCGGTCCAACGTCGTATTCTCTGGTTTGGGGAGGAATGGGTGATTCGGCGTATCGCGGGTGTCGTCGTGCGCCCGCGGACCATCCTCGCTGGTTTGGCGCACAGCCCAGCTTGGATGGACACATGGCTATTTATTCTGGTCGCGTTTGCTGTCTGCGGCGCGGCACTTCTCTCGACTGCCATCGGTCAACAGGCCCTCGTGGATGAACGGGTGCGGGTCGTCGAAAGCTTCGGCGGCACCGTTGACGATCGAGAGTACGCCGCGTTGCAGGCACACCCTCCCACGTGGATTTACCTGGCGAGCGGTGGTCGATTGCTGATTACGCCGCCCGTGACGCTGCTCGTGGCCGCCGGCTGCTGGGCAATCGCGAGAAACGATGAGAAGGCCGTAAGCTTTAGACAGGTGCTGTCGATCGTGGTCCACGCGAGCGTGGTGCTGGCACTTGGCCAGATCATCGCGGCGCCCATCGACTACGTGCGGGAGTCCCTCACCAGCCCGTTGAATCTTGCCGCTGTGCTGCCGTTCACCGACGAGGGCACGATCGCATCGCGCATTCTCGGAGCGGTTGATGTGTTCGTCCTCTGGTGGGTGGCGCTTCTCGCGATCGGGTTATCGGCGCTGACCCGGCGGCGTGCGCGTCGATACGCCTGGTCGCTCGCAGCGGCGTATGTGGGATTCGCGGCGGTGATAGCGGTCGTCATTACCGCAGCAGGAGGCTCCTGACGGTGTTCCGCAGAAAATGGTTTTGGGTTCTTGTCGCGCTGATCATCATCGGCGGCGGCGCAGGCACGTACTTCGCCCGTAAGCGCGACGAAGGCGTCGCGGTCGCGTCCGAGAACATTTACAAACGGGACCTGGAGGCCATCGTTTCCGCCTCCGGAAAAATCGATCCCAAGAAGACCGTCAACATCAGTGCGCAGTCGATGGGCCGCGTCACGCGCCTTGCCGTAAAGGAAGGCGACCGCGTGAAAGCCGGACAGTTCCTTTTGCAGATCGATCCGATCCTTGCCCAAAGCGCGGTGCGCCGCGACGAGGCGGCGGTCAATGCGGCAGCGACCGGATTGGAACAGGCGCGGGTGTCGCTCCAAAGCGCCCAGGCCAGCCTCGATCTCGCACGGCAGAATTTCAAGCGGCAACAGGATCTCTGGGAAAGCGGCCTCACCACTCGCGAATCGCTGGAGCGCGCGCAGGCCGAGGTCGACGTGCGCGAAAGCGATCTGCGTGCGCGTGAGCAGGAGATCAAGACGCGCCAGGAGCAGGTGCGCGTTCAACAAGCCGGCCTTACGAGCAGTCAGCACTCACTCTCACAAGCGCGCTTCGACGCACCTTTCGACGGCATCGTCACGCGGCGCAACGTCGAGGAAGGCGAAAACGTCGTCGTCGGGACGATGAACAACGCAGGGACGGTGCTGCTGACGATTGCGGACATGTCGGTGATCGAGGCCGAGGTCGAGGTCGATGAGACCGATATTCCGCTGGTGAAGATCGGCCAACCCGCGAAGGTCACGGTGGACGCTATCGAGGGGAAAACGTTGGCGGGCCATGTTTCGGAAATCGGAAACAGTCCTATTCAGACCGCCGGCGCTGCCACCGGCGGCGCACGCACCGCCACCAACTTCAAAGTGGTCGTGACGCTCGAGGGCGAGGTTCCGGAGGTGCGTCCGGGGTTCACCTGCACCGCGGAAATCAGCACCGAGAAGCGATCGCAGGCGGTCGCCGTGCCGATTCAGGCGCTTACGGTCCGCGAGCTGCTCTACGACGAGAAAGGCAATCTCATTCGCGAGCCGCGCCCGCCAAAGCCGAGCCGGTTTCGTTTTGGTCCAAGCGTGACCCCGCCGGTGTCGGCTTCGACGAGCACTGAGCTGAAGCCGGGACAGAAGCGCGAAGAAACAGAAGGCGTCTTCGTCATTCGCGACAACAAAGCGGCATTCGTCCCGGTAAAGGTCGGGATTGCCGGCGAACGGTATTTCGAGGTGGTCTCCGGCCTCAAGGAAGGCGACCGGGTGATCACCGGACCGTTTGAATCGGTGAGAAACCTGTACGACGGCGACCTGGTGAAAGTGAATACGGCTCCAGCAGCACGGTAGTCAAAAGCGTAAGGCCCGCGCGACGTACATGTAGTTTTCGATGTCCCAGATCTTTGAATCCGTCAAGCTTGCGCTGGCGTCCATCTGGGCGAACAAACTGCGTTCGCTGCTGACGCTGCTCGGCAACATCGTCGCCGTCTCGTCGATCATCACGGTCGTTTCGCTCATTCAAGGCGTGAACGGTGCGGTGTCGAAGGCCATCGTGTCGGACCTTGGCGCCGACTCGTTCACCATCCAGCGGACGGGCATCGTCCGCAATCAAGACGAGGCTGACAAGCAGCGCAACAACCCGCGCGTGACGCTCGACGACGCGCGTGCCGTGCGCAAGTACGGCACGACGATCAATGCCGTGATGGCGCAGGCACAAAACTCGACCACCGTCGCGTATCGCAACGAAGAGTTGCAGTCTGTCCAGGTGCAGGGTGTCACCGAGGACTACACCGAATTCTCCTCGTTCGACGCAGAGCGGGGCCGGATGATCAGCCCGATTGAGATCGACCGCGATCGTCCCGTCGCCATTCTCGGCTGGCAGATCGCCGATCGTCTCTTCGGCCCGTCGGATCCCATCGACAAGATCGTGCGAGTTGGCGGGCTGCCATTCCGTGTCGTTGGTGTGAGCGCCAAGAAAGGCGCCGTGTTCGGCAACTCGCTCGACGAGTTCGTCGTCATTCCGCTTGGCCAGCACCGAAAGCTGTTCGGCTCGCGTCAGTCGCTGCAGTTGATGGTGAAGCCGCGCAGCGCATCGCTCGTGACCGAGGCGAAAGACGAGGCGCGAATGGCGCTCCGGGTCGAGCGGCGGCTCAAGGCGCGTGAAGAGGACAACTTCGGCATCATCGCGTCCGATTCGGTACTCGACATCTACAAACAAGCGACGAGGGGCATCTTCGCCGTGCTCGTCGGCGTGGTGGCGCTGTCGCTTGTGGTCGGCGGCATCGTCATCATGAACATCATGCTGATGGTCGTGAGCGAGCGCACGCGCGAGATCGGTCTCCGCAAGGCGCTTGGCGCGAAACGCCGCGACATCATGTCGCAGGTGCTGACCGAATCGATCACGCTGTCGCTCACCGGCGGCGTGATGGGCATCCTCATCGGCGCGGTGTTCGCCAAGGCCCTGTCCGCCGTCACGCCCTTGCCCGCGGCAATGGAGATGTGGTCCGTGGCACTGGGCGTGGTGATCACCGGGCTCGTCGGCTTGTTCTTCGGATGGTATCCGGCACGCCGCGCGGCAATGCTGGATCCCATCGAGGCGCTGCGGCGGGAATAATGCGGCGCCTCACCTTTCAGCTCACGCTCTTCCGCGAAACTGCGGGCATGGCGCTCGACACGCTGCGTACGAACAAGCTCCGCTCAGGACTTACGATCCTCGGGGTCGTGATCGGGATTACGTCGATCGTTGGCATGACGGCGCTGATTCGCGGCTTCGACGAGTCGCTCCGAGACTCCATTCGCGCCCTCGGTCCGAAGACGATCTTCGTGCAGAAGTTTGGCGGCATCAGTTTGTCCTCCGGCGCGTCGTTTCTCGACTTGATCCGCCGGCCGAATCTCACGGTCGACGATGGCGAGGCGATCAGGAGGCTGGGGACCACGGTGGCCAAAGTGGATACGTGGCTGGGGGCAGGCGCCGGCCAACCGACGATGGAGCGTATCTTTTACCGCAACGAGCGTACCCAGCCTGTCGCGGTGATCGGCACGAGTGAGAACTTCGTCGACGTCAATTTTGCCAAGCTCATTACGGGCCGCATTTTTGGCGAGCAGGAGGTGCAGCACCGCCGCAGTGTGACCGTGCTCGGTTACGGCCCCTATACCGCGATGTTCGAGAAGAAGGGCATCGATCCGATCGGCAAGAAGGTTCGGATTGGCGCCGCGGAGTACACAATCGTCGGCGTCATCGGCAAGCGTCCCGCCGCGGGCGGCTTCAGTCTTGGCCAGGACGATTTCGCCACCATCCCCTATACGACCTTTCGGCGTCAGTTCGGCTCTGAACGAGTGCGCACCGGGCCGTTCGGCGGGCGAAGCGTCATGATCGCTGTCGTACCGCAGGAGTGGGCGTCGCGTGATGACACGCTCCGCGAGGTCGAGCAGATCATGCGGATTCGCCACGCGTTGACGCTCGACAAGCCGAACGATTTCGATCTGGTCACGCAGGATGCCATCCTCAAGGTGTGGGACCAGATCTCGCGCGCGGTGCTGCTCTCGCTCGTGGTCATCTCGTCGATCGCGTTGATGGTGGGCGGCATCGGCGTGATGGCCATCATGACCATCTCGGTCACCGAGCGAACCCGTGAGATCGGCGTGCGGATGGCGATTGGCGCGAGACGGCGGGAGATCCTCACGCAGTTTCTGATCGAAGCCTCCGTGCTCACGAGCGTAGGCGGCATCATCGGCATCGCGCTCGGCAGCAGCATTGGCCTGCTCGTCAACATCGCGTCCGGCTTTCCCATTTCGCTGCCCTGGTGGTCGTTCGCTCTCGGACTGGGCTTCTCCGCTTCGGTTGGAATCTTCTTTGGAATCTTTCCCGCGTGGCGCGCCGCGCGATTGGATCCGATAGAGGCGCTTCGATACGAATGACGGACGGGCCACCGAGACTCAGCGACACAGAGCAATCGGAGGACAGAGCCTTACTCGGAGCATTCACGGAGGAGCGAGCGCGTGCGTTGGACGCGGCAAACCCTCGGAGCGGGCAGCTTCGAACTCACCGAAAAATGCGTTGTAAGCCGCTCTGCGCAGATCTGGTGGATCTGCCCAGAACGTACAACCCGCGACGGGACAGCCTGACGAGTTGTCATGCTGATGGCGACCGCCACGGAGTGCCCAACGCGTCCTGCGATGTGCTGAACAGGATTCGCGGTGACTCGGACGCGTTGGGGGCCCCGCCACGGCTGAAAGCGCATTTTCCGGGGTTGCGACGTGGGTTTGGCCGCGTTCAATGCGCGCGCTCGCGATTCCAAGGAATGATTGCGCCCATTTCTGGACGCGCCTGCTGGGCGTGTATATGATCCCTTTTTGAGCATCCTCAGGTTCCGCCTCGCGGGAGGGATACCGCTATGAAGGTCTACGACAGCGCCGGCATCCGCAACGTGGCTCTCGTCGGTCACGCCGGATGCGGCAAAACACAGTTGGTCTCGGCTCTGCTCTTCACCTCAGGCATGGTGAATCGCCTCGGGCGAGTGGACGACGGGACGACGGTGACGGATTACGACGAAGAAGAAATCGCCCGCAAGCACACCCTCTCAGCGAGCCTCGCCCACGCCGAGTGGAGCAAAGTCAAAATCAATTTCATCGACACACCGGGATTTGGAAACTTCTTCAGCGACGCGCGCGCGGCTCTGCGCGTGGCGGACGCGGCGCTGCTCGTGGTCGATGCCGTCTCCGGCGTCGAAGTGCAAACCGAAAAGGCGTGGGCCGCCGCGAACGATCTGGAGCTGCCGCGCATCGTCGTGTTGAGCCGGCTCGATCGCGAGCGCGCCTCGCTCGATCGATCGCTCGAGTCGCTGCGACAGGCGTGCGGCCGTACGATCGTCCCCATTCAGCTGCCAATTGGCGAGGACCGGAATTTTCGCGGGGTCGTCGACCTCGTGCAGATGAAGGCGTATACGTTTGCCACCGACGGCTCCGGAAAGATGACGGAAGGCGCCGTCCCGGCGGAGATGAACGATGCCGCGACTGCCGCGCGCGAGGCGCTCATCGAGATGGTCGCCGAGGCAGACGAACAGCTGATGGAAAAGTTCTTCGATGCCGGAACGCTCACGCAGGAAGAGTTGACACGAGGCCTCAAAAACGCCACCGCGAGCGCCAGGCTCTTCCCGCTCGTGTGCGCGTCCGGTCTTGCCAACATCGGCGCGCAGCCGCTCCTCGACACGGTGGTGGCTTACGTGCCGTCGCCGGCGGAGCGGCCGTTCAAGTCGCTCGACGCAAGTGGCGCCGAGATCGTGAAGACGGCAGATGACAAGGCGCCGTACTCCGCATTCGTCTGGAAAACCGTTGCGGATCAATTCGCCGGACGCATCACGATGTTCCGCGTGTATCAGGGCATGCTGAAGTCCGACTCCACGGTCCAGAACGCGACGCAGGGCACGCAGGAGCGTATCGGCAATCTCCTCGTGCTGCAGGGCAAGACGCAAACGAGCGTCCCGGAGATCCATGCGGGCGACGTCGGCGCTGTCGCGAAGCTCAAAGACACGCGCACGAACGACACGATCGCGGATAAAGCGGCCGGCATCAAGTTCGCGCCGATGACGTTTCCCGAGCCTGTTCTCTCGTACGCAATCGAGCCGAAGAGCCGCGGCGACGAGGACAAGATCAGCTCGTCGATGCATCGTCTCGAGGAAGAAGACCCGACGATTCGCTATACACGCGATCCGCAGACACACGAATTGCTGCTTGCCGGTCAGGGACAGCTGCACATCGAAGTCACCGTCGCCAAATTGAAGCGCCGTTTCGGCGTCGAAGTGCTGCTGAAGCCGCCACGGATTCCTTACCGTGAGACGATCACCGCCAAGGCGGAAGCCCATGGCCGGCACAAGAAGCAGAGCGGCGGCCACGGGCAGTTCGGCGACTGCAAGATTCGCATGGAACCGCTGCCGCGGGGCAGCGAGTTCGAATTCGTCGACGAGATCTTCGGCGGCTCGATTCCGCGGCAGTTCATTCCGGCGGTCGAAAAAGGCATTCAGGAATCGCGCATGCGCGGGTTCCTCGCGGGCTATCCCGTCGTCGATTTCCGCGTGGTGCTCTACGACGGCCAATACCACGACGTCGATTCCAATGAGATCTCGTTCAAGACAGCCGGATGGCTCGCATTCAAAGACGGCATGTCGAAGGCGCGGCCGACGCTGCTCGAGCCGATCATGAACGTCGAGGTCTACGCGCCGAGCGACTACGCCGGCGATTTGATGGGCGACCTGAACGGCCGGCGCGGCCGCATCAGCGGCATGGAACCGCGCGGACAGATGACCATGATCAAGGCGCAGGTGCCCATGGCGGAGATGCTCACCTACGAGCAGCATCTCACGTCAGTGACGGGCGGGCGCGGCTCGTATCACATGGAGTTCTCGCACTACGACGAGGTCCCCACGCATCAGCAGTCCAAGATCATCGCGGCCGCGAAAGCCGAGAGGGGACAGGAGGCCGCGGAGCCGGCATAGATACGCGCCACGTACGGGCCACAGAGACACCACGGACGGGCCACAGAGACACAGAGTCACAGAGAATACTTTTCTAGAGTTCTTTTTCTCTGTGTCTCGGTGTCTCTGTGGCCGTGGACGTCGAATGAATGCCTACCGGCCGGGTCGGGTCGGTCTCTGCCAATCGAACACCGAGTTCGACACGCGCTCGAAATGCGCGACGATGAGGTCGCGGCGCGCGAGGAGGGCGTCGATCTCGGGAGGCGTTAGATAGTCTTTCATCGTGGTCACGAGCGTCGGCCGATCGAGCGCTTTGAGCCGATCGAGAACTTTCCGATCGATGAGCGAGAGGTTACCCTCGCTTTTCAGCGTGTTCAGGAGCCGGAAGGCGCGCGAGTGATCGATCATCCAGATGTTCCAGGTGTTGTCGATGAGCAGATTCCCCAGATTGCGATCGACGTTGTAGATCAGCTGATCGAAGATGCGGACGTGCCACATCTGCTGGTTCCACCTGGTCGCATCGGGCGCGTTGATCTTCTTCTTCAGCCGCGCACCCTCGTCCATCTGGACATCGTCGATCCACCAGGTGTATGCGCCCTTCTTGCTTTCGAAGATCCGCTCGACACTCGGCGGCGTCATGCCGAGATCGAGCAGCCGATCGAGCCGGTACGCCGCGACGTTGTAGCGCCAGCTATCGCGGAAGTTGAATTCCGTGCCCTGGGTGCCTTCGAATTTCTGCTTGAACTCGTCGATGGTCTGGATGCTCGCATCGTGCGTCACGCGGCCGTCGGAGAGCGTGGCTCGAACAGTCCCCGTAATGCCCTTGCTCACGCCGTGCGTGCGCACGATTTTGGCTTTGAGAAGAAACTCTTCCTGCTCGGCGACAGACAGCGGGGTTGCTGTCTCAGCCGCCGCCTGCGCATAGGCGCGCGGTGCGGTTGCCAGGAACGCAACACCGAGCAGCACGGCGGGCAGACACACGAGCCGACGGCGAACCGCTGAATGCATGACTCCCTCCGGATTCTGGCGAATCTTACTGCTGATACGTCGACCACCTCAACGCGGTTCCTGCGGCGCTGCTTCGCGGGGACGGGAATTCTCGGCACCTGGCACTCGGCACTTGGCACCCGGCCCTAGCGCCTTTGGCGCGATTAACTGCCTCCCGCTTTTCGCGGAGTGGTGCTCTTTTTGGCCCTTCGTGCTGGGCGCGATGCTTTACCGCGAGTCGTGTCAGTTTGCGCAGCGTCTTTCTTGTTGCCGCCGCGGATGCTCCGCGCCGCCGCCCTGAGCCGTTCGCCGACGGTCTTCTGCTTCGGCCCTTCAGCAGCCTGTTCCTGCGCCGCCTTTTCGGCCTCTGCCTTCTTGGGATCGAACTCGCTTCCTACGAGCTCGATTTGAGCGACCTCGGCGGCATCTCCCCGGCGATGTCCGAGCCGAAGGATGCGCGTGTAGCCGCCCGGCCGCTCCATGAATCGCGGCGCGAGCTGGTCGAACAGCTTCGCCACCACGTCTTCGTTGACGAGGTCGCGCATGACGAGGCGGCGAGCGGACAGCGTGCGGCCGTTTGCCTCCGAGGCCTTCACGCCGCGCTTGGCGATCGTGATCAGCCGCTCGACAAACGGGCGGAGCTCCTTGGCCTTGGGAACTGTCGTCTCGATACGCTCGTGACGCAGCAGCGCGTCCGCCTGATTGCGCAGAAGCGCAATGCGATGCTCGGTGACGCGTCCCAGCTTGCGATGAGCAACTCTGTGTCTCATAGTCCGTATCTCTGAAAAGTGCCACGTGCTAAGTGCCACGTGCTAAGTGCGAACGAGCACTCGGCACTGGGCGCTCGGGCGCCTATTCTTGCGATGCGCCCGCGGGCTGATCGAGCTTCATTCCGAGGCTCAGACCCATCGACGTGAGAATCTCCTTGATCTCGTTGAGCGACTTTCTGCCGAAGTTCTTCGTCTTGAGCATCTCGGGCTCGGTCTTCTGCACGAGCTCGCGAATGGTCCTGATATTCGCGTTCTTCAGGCAGTTGTAGGAGCGCACCGAGAGCTCGAGCTCCTCGACGCTCTTGTCGAGATGCTCGTTCGAGGCGCCGAGGTGAGCCGGCTCGATGCCGCCTTCGCTCGGCTGATCGTCGGCCTCTTCGAGATTGATGAAGATGTTCAGGTGATCGCGCACCAGCTTCGCGGCCAGCGACACCGCGTCACGCGGCGTGACCGATCCGTTGGTCCACACATCGAGCGTCAGCTTGTCGTAGTCGGTCGTCTGTCCCAGGCGCGCCGCCTCGATCAGATAGTTCACCTTCTTGACCGGCGAGTGAACGGAATCGATCGGAATCCAGCCGATGCCGAGATCCTCGTCGAAGTTCTTGTCCGCCGACACATACCCCCGCCCGCGCTTGATGCGGAGCTCCATGTGCAGCTTGCCGCCTTCCGCGACAGTCGCGATGTGCGCATCGGGCTCGAGGATCTCCACGTCGTGGTCCACCTCGATGTCGCGTGCGCGCACTTCGCCTGGCTTGTCCACGCGCAGATACAACGTCTTCGTGTAGTCGGCGTGCGAAGTCAGCGGAATCTGCTTGAGGTTGAGGATGATGTCCGTGGCGTCTTCGACGACCCCGGGAATCGGCGAGAACTCGTGAAGAACGCCGTCGATCTTCACGGCCGTGATAGCGGCGCCTTCGATGGAAGACAGCAGCACACGGCGGAGCGCATTGCCGATGGTCGTGCCGAACCCGCGCTCGAACGGCTGTGCGTAAAAACGTCCAAATCGTTCCGTGAGCGTCTCGCGCTCGACTTCGAGCCGCTTCGGCCGCTGAAACCCTTTCCAGAGCATGACGTGTCCTTTCGCTTACGGGCCGGCAGACCGACCTCCAGACCTGCAGGTAGTGACCGCTCTTCGCTCGCTGCAGGCCTGACAAGCTGCTGGAAGAGCGGGTGCGAATTTGGTCGGGTGCGTCTGGTCGGTCGGGTCGGTCTGGTGGGACTGGTCGGTCGGGTTGGTCTGGTCGGACTGGTCGGACTGGTTGGTTTGGTAGGGCAGTACACAGCTGAATGTGCGTAATCTCCTACCTCACCGACCCGACCTACCTGACCGACCCGACCGACCCGACCGACCCGACCAACCCGACCGACGCGACCGACCCGCCCGACCTGCCTTACTTGCTATACAACTCCACGATCAACTGCTCCTGTACTGGCAGGTTGATCTGCTCGCGCGTCGGCACCGACACGACTTTGCCCGACATCTCGCCATCGAGCGACAGCCATTCGGGCACGCCACGACCCTTGACCTCTTCGACGGCGTGCAGAATCGACGCATTCTTGCGACTCGTCTCGCGGACGGTCACGACATCACCCACCTTCACCGAGTAGGAGGGAATATCGACTTTACGGCCGTTCACCTGGAAATGGCCGTGACGCACCAGCTGACGCGCCTGCGGACGCGACGTCGCAAAGCCAAGCCGATACACGGCGTTGTCCAGCC
>Ga0137368_10002160_pt1 | contig 21057 bp, 21 predicted proteins | sample SagtaG_13_FD_104917 | JGI IMG/M metagenome (GOLD analysis project Ga0137368, IMG submission 104917) | Vadose zone soil microbial communities from Sagehorn Ranch, Mendocino, California, USA - Sage1_L_100_16 metaG | ecosystem: Environmental > Terrestrial > Soil > Vadose zone | place: USA...
AACCCCTTTGGCGGTTCGCGAGATTAATTTTCTAATTGTTTTACTGTCAGTTTTTAAAACTCTTCCATTCTTCGTAAAAATAATTACCTGGCCTAGATTAGCTAATCCCACAACACTAGCAATTTTATCAGTAGTTCGTGAAAAAGAAAGTTTTGAACCAACCCCTCTTCTTCGTTCTACAAATTTAAGCGAATTAATTCTCAGAAGCTTAGCCATTCCTCTTTCAGAAGTAATCAAAACTTGAGATTCTTGGTTGAAAACTAAATCTTCGGGAAGAAAAAAAATCCCCGTCACTTTAGTTGAACGCCTTGGAGTTTTTTTTGAAGCAAAAAACATTGTTTTTACCCCTTTGCTCACGAGACCAGAACGAACGGGAATAAGAGAGACAGGGAATGAAAGAACATGTCCTCGGTCGCCGGTGATTAGCAAAAACCCTTTTCCTGAAATAAAAGTTGTTCCAACTACTTTATCATCTTCGTCAACCCTCATTATTCTTTTGGCCAAACGAGCCCTTTTTTTGATTATTTTTCGTATTTCAATTTTTGTTATCGTCCCTTTTTCAGTGATAACTACTAGTTGGAGAGAATCAATTAGTTCATTTGAAATCGTCGTTACAACAGCCACTTTAGAAAAATCTCCTTGAGAATTTTGAGGGAGAAGAAGGTTAGAGATCACAAAAGGCTTTTTACTGCTTTTTCCTAATAACGGAATATCCGTAGCCGCAATCACAATTCCGAAACCTTTTTCAGTAATAAATAAAATTCGATCATTCGAATCACATTTAATCGTCGATAAAACTCTATTCTTTTCATTTGTCTTTGTAATCATAGTTCCTAAACCACCACGATGTTGTTCAATAATTTTTATTTCCTTTTGAACAACTTTTCGAAGTAAGTTTCCTGACAAGATTTGAAGGAAAAAATCTTCTTTTCAGATAGAATCTTTTAATCCTAAAATATCAGCCTGATCTGAAAAAATAATTTCTGTTCTCCGCGGATCAGCAAAACCTTTCGCTAACTCAAGTAAATTTTTTTTCAACAGTAACTTTTGAGAACGTTCTTCTTTAAATAAGATTGTTAGTTCCTTAATTTCTTTTTCAATTTTCTGTAGTTTCCTTATTGTCTCTTCAACTTCAACTTTCAAAAGATTACTCAATCTAAAAGCAAGAATTGTATCAGCTTGTCGAAAGCTCAAAGAGAAAAGCTGCTGAAGAGTTTTGGTTGCTTCCCGCTTTGTCTTTGCACGTTTAATTATTTTTGTAACTTCGGTTATATTCGCACTTGCAACTACTATCCCATGGAGAATTTCACAAGCCACTTCTTTTTCCTTTAAAAGATGCTGGGCATGTCTCTTAATAATTCGCAAAGAGGAATCTAAATAGATTTTAATAAGATCAAGAAAAGAAAGTCTTCTTAATTTCTTTTCTACTAAGGCAACAAAATCAACGGCTAATGATCTTTTCAATCCTGCAAAACGATAGAGAAAACCTCTCATCATTTTTGAAGGAGTTCGAGGCCGAAGTTCAATTACTACTCTAACCCCTTCGCCGCTAGTTTCATCATGAATGGAAGAAATAGGAGAGAAACGACTATCACTTTTCACGAGACTGGCTAGTTTAATTAATACATTTGCTTTATCTAATGGGTGGGGAAAATCAGTAATTATGAGCGAAGTTCGAAATCTTTTCTAACTTTTTTTTTTTTCAATATTTATTGGCGCTAATACATTCAGAATTCCTCTTCCTTCAGAATAAATTTTTTTTAAACTTTCCAAATTCTCAAACAATATCTTTCCCCGAAGCGGAAGGTCGGGACCAAAAAACTTCTTTCCTAAAATTTCATCTAAAGTGGCGGCAGGATTATCAAGAACATGAATTAATGTCTGAACAATTTCTCCAAGATTATGAGAAGGAAGAAAGCTTCTCACTCCTACTCCAATTCCAGAAGCTCCGTTGACAAGGAGGAAGGGAAAAAGAGTGGGTATTTGATATGGTTCAAATTCATTGTTATCATAATTGGAAATAAAATCTGCACAACCAGAATGGAGAAAGGAAAGAAAGAAATTAGTCGAAATTTTACTAAGTCTCGCCTCAGTATACCTCATCGCTGCTGGATTGTCACCATCAAGGGAACCAAAATTACCTTGGCCGATTATTAAAGGATATCTAATCGAAAAAGGTCTTGCAAGTCTTATGAGAGATTGATAAATAGATAAATCCCCATGAGGATGGAACTTTCCCATTGTCTCCCCGACTATCCGGGCTGATTTTTTAAAATCATGAGTCGCAAGCTTACTCATGACAAAAATTATTCTTCGATGAACAACTTTTAATCCATCTGCTACTTCAGGAATTGCTCTTTCTTTAACCACCATCCTTGAATAATTAAAAAAGAGTTTACTACTTATCTTTGAAACAGATTCTTCTTTTATCTTTTCATCAATTAAACTTTCTAGCTTTTTTATTACTTTAGATTCGCTCACCTTGCTTTACACTTTCTGATCTTTTTTCAAACTCTGTTTCTGTTTCTAATGCTATACCACTATTTCCAAACGAATAACTTCTTCGTGTTTCAATATTCTTTCCCATTAAATTTGCTAAAGTAGCAAAGGCTTTGTCGTCAACTGTCAAACAAACCAATCGTCTCGTTGCCGGACTCATAGCCGTTTGCCGAAGTTGTTCAGGGTTCATTTCTCCTAATCCTTTAAAACGACGAATTGAAGCCTTACTCCGGATCAAATCATTTTTTTGAAAAAATTCTTCTAGTTCTTGATCAGAGAAGAAAAAATGAACTCTTCTTCCGTCTACCTTCTTTTTCAGCGGAACTGAATAAAGAGGAGGAAAGGAAACAAACAATTTTTTCTGTTTGACTATTTCAGGGAATAGGTTCATAAAAAGAGTAATTAAGAGAACTTTAATATGGTCTCCATCAAGATCTGCATCAGCAAGAATGATTATCTTATTGTATCTTAATTTTTCCATTGAGAATTTTTCTGCTATTCCAGTTCCGATCACTGAGACAACATCGCTGATTTCTTTATTCAACAGAGTTTTACTTTTCGGGAATACTCTTTCGCAATTTAGAATTTTCCCCCGAATCGGGAGAACAGCCTGAAAAGATCTGTCCCTCGCCATCTTTGCTGTTCCTCCGGCCGAATCACCTTCAACAATGAATAGTTCTGAAACTAATGGTGATTTAATTGTCGCACTTGCTAATTTTCCTGGAAGCTGAAAGATATCCATTTTCAGAGTTGAAGAAACTTTAGATTGTAAATCTTTTAGTTCGAGAATCGAAATTCTTCTTCTCGCTTGTGAAAAAATGATATCAACAATTTTACCTGCTTGAAGCGAATTTTTTAAAAGATAACTTTCCAAAGCCGAGTTAAAAAATTTCGTAATCATCTTACTCGCAACCACACTCCGAACCCGACGTTTAGTTTGACCTTCAAATTGTGGTGAACTAACTAGAACTGATACTACAAGAACGAGAGACTGTTTAACATCGGAAAAAGTTAATTTTTCTTTAAACCCTAAAAGTTTAGCTTCATTTATATAACGATTAATAACTGAAAGCAAGGAGAAAAAAATTGTTGTTTCATGACTTCCACCTTCTCAAGTTCTGACATTATTACAAAAACTAAAAATTGAACTTCCAGTAAAATTCTTTGCATATTGAAGACAAATCTCGACCGAATTAAGTCCCATTTGCCCTCTAATAGTAATTAGATCTCCAACTAACTCAATATCCTGATTTTTTACATACTTTTCTAAAAATTCTTTTATTCCTCCACGGTAAAAAAATCTTTCTCGCGAGTCATTTTCTTCATCGAGAAAATCGATCACTAATCCTCGATTTAAGAAGGCTAATTCATTAAGACGATCTCGGATAAGTTCACGATCAAATGAAATACCTTCTTCAAAAATTTCTGCATCAGGTTTGAACTTAACTTCCGTCCAACTTCCTTCTGGAGGAGTCTGGATGTTAACTAATTTTTTAGATTCTGGAACCCCTTTAAAGAAAACTTGTGAATATGTTTTCCTCTCACGAGAGGTGGTAACTTCAAGATACTCACTTAAAGCATTAACTACCGAGGCTCCTACTCCGTGTAACCCTCCCGAAACTTTATAAGTCCGAGAAGAAAACTTTCCTCCTGCATGAAGAGTAGTAAATATAGTCTCAACTGCACTTTTATTGGTAACTGAATGAACTCCGATCGGAATCCCTCTTCCTTTATCAAAAACAATTGCTTCTCCCTTCTTTGTTAGTGTAACCTTTATATAGCTACAAAATCCTGCAAGGACCTCATCGGTAGAATTATCAAGCAATTCTGATAAAAGATGAAAAACGCCTTTTTTTTCCGTACTCCCAATAAACATCGCCGGTCTTTTTCGAACCGCTTCAATATCACCTAGAACTTCAATATCTGAGCTATCGTAACTATTAAACTCAAGACTATCTTTTTCTAATTTTTTCTTCATTATTCCCTTAAATTTTTTTCAAACTCATCAAACCTATCTCCCGTCTCGTTTTAGAGTTAATTATAACAATTTATTACGTCATCCTATATTTTCTCCAAGCTTCTCATACCTCTTTCTCTGCACAAAAAAACTTTTTCGCTTGGCTAATAATATTTTTCAAAGATATTTCAGAAACTGAGTTAACCGAGAGCAAATGAATATAATATTTTCCTTGATCAGAAAAAGTTTTTTCAAGGGTCAAAGTAAAAGGAGAATTATTCGAAGGAGGAAAAGAAATTTTCTTATTTGACACTCAAAAAATCTTCAATTTAATTTTTTTTGTGATTAAGTCTTTCAATAATTTCTCTGCCATAAGAGAAGATTTAAACCGTTGAGTAATCGTCTTCAGATAGTTGGTTAATAAGTAGGAATACAAATTTAGTTGAAGAGATCAGCCTTCGGGGTCAAAATAACTCCCTGTCTTTACATCGTACACGGATAAATCTTGTCTCTCGTGATCAATCGCGATTAAATCCACCGTTCCAGCAATTTCCTGGTTATGTAATCTAATTTCGGAAAATAAAAAATGAGTTGAACAAAAAGTTTTTTTGAGAACCTCGAAAAGAAGCTTCTTTTCTCCAAAATAATCTTTTACCGAAATAACTTTATGTCTCTTAACTAATCTTTCGACAAACTTATGAATGTTATTTCCTCTTTTTAAAGCCCTTTTTAAAACTCAGGGGTTGACAAGAGAAAAATCCTTTTTGAAATAAAAACTTACTATTTGAGAAATACTTGGGAGACAAGGAAAAGAGGGAACTAGATATCGATGAGAACTGCGTAAAAAGGTGAGTTCTCGACAAGTGAACGCTTTTTTTCAAAAATCATCTTTCTCGATCTTAAAATCAAGAGTTAAAGAATTTTTCATTTTTTCAAAAGAATCATATATGGTACGGGATAAGGGACTTGAACCCCCACATTTTTTCAAATACTAGATCCTAAGTCTAGCGCGTCTACCATTCCGCCAATCCCGTCTTTTAAACATTCTCGCTTTTTGGAAGACTGAGAATTATCTCTTCTCTAAGTATAGCAATTTTTTCTCCCCGTCTAACTCTGCTTCCAGAAACTTTTTTTTTTAATATCCAAAATTTCCAACGGGACAACAACAATCTGAAAAATCAGATTGAAACTAGAGAGCCGATCCTTAAATTCCAGGAACAAATTTTTGAATCTAAATCAACTTCCTGGTCAAATTCTACCCAACTCTTACCTCTTTTTTTAACCGTTGTCTTTATATCCATTATACAAAATAATCCTAAATTTTTCTCAAATACATAACGGTTTAAATGTGGAAAACAGAGAAAAATCCTTGACTTTTTGAAAGGAGAAAAAAAAACAACATCCTGAGTTTTAAGAAGAAAACCAAGCTTTATTCCATCGTTTTCAAAAGGAAAATATATACTTCCGTCAACCGGAGAGTAGATGATAATTTCTCTCGCTTTCATTTTTTAATTAATTGTGTATTTATCGGGAAAGGATTATACTTCCTTTTCTCAAAAAAGAGTCTGACTTAATCACCTCTTCAATTAATTGAACTAAATTAATTAAATTTTTAAAATTAATGACAAGAGATTTAATTTTTGCCGTTTTGAGAATATGTAAGGCTTCAGGATCAATAACCGAAATTCCTTTTTTGATTAAAGAAGAGTAAGTAATAGTCGGAATTAATTCAGCGTCCTTTACAATATAAGGGTCAGCTGTGTAAATTCCATCAACTCGTCCTTTAGCAAAAATTACTAGCGAAGCTTCTAAATCAGCGGCAAGAATTGCCGCCGCGGTATCATTAGAAAAAAAAGGTAATCCAGTTCCTCCGACTAACTGTAAAATATTTCCTTTTTCTAAAAGATTTAGACTTTCTTTCGTATCATACTGAGAAACAAAATCTTTAAGATGAAAGCTTCGGAGAAACGAACCTAAATTATTTTTTTCAAAGAAATAGTTGAGCAATAAAGAATTTGCTGAAGTAGATAACATTCCGATCTTATCAACTACTATTCTCAAATCGGTTTTCTTTTCGTTTCCCATCTCTTTCCCTCTTACTCAATTGCCCCCTCCGTTTATCACTGCTACTCCATACCGATGGCGAATCAAACACTTCAACTCTTTAATTAACCGAAGAAAAAAAGTAGACTTTAACAGATCCTTTTCAGCGGTAAAACACTCTCCACTTATTTTTATGATGATTTTTTTAACTCTCTTTGTATCGTTTGTTTCCATTACTTATTGTTCCTTTTTACTTTCATCCCTCTTTTTCTTTATTTCTTTTCCCTTTTTACTACTCTCCTCTATCCTCTCGCTAACAACAAGAATCTTGTCGTTACTTTTTACTTTAGAAGGTGCCGAAGTCAAATAACATCTCCCTTGAGAATCTTTCGGAAAAGCAATAACATCACGAATGTTTTTTTTTTTAAGAACTTGGGCAACAAATCTATCTACTCCAAATCCGATTCCGGCATGCGGAGGCATTGCGTAAGAGAAAGCCGCAAAAAAATAAGCGAAATCCTTTTTTATCTCCGCGGAAGAATAACCTAATAACTCAAACACTTTCAGTTGTTCTGTAAGTCGATAAATTCTTTCGCTCCCAGAAGCAATCTCAACTCCGTTTAGATAAAGATCAAACGATTGGCCGAACGAACTAGATGTGAGATTGCTAAGCTTTTTTTCAGCAGCCTTAACAAAGGGATGATGAAAAGAGACTAGTTTTCCAGTTGATTTTTCAATTTTAAAGAGAGGCAAACCAACAACTCAAAGGAATTTTAGAGATTTTAAAGAGTTTTTTTGGCTCTCTTGCTTTGACTCAAATTCAATAAAAGAACAACGATCAAAACTTATTTCCGCTGCCGAAAAATCCATCTGGATTAGCGATTCAAAAAGCATCGTCTCGATTAAGTCAATAACCTGATTAATAGTTGCAAAAGAAAGCTCAAGATCAAGCTGAATAAATTCAGGTTGACGATCAGAACGAAGAGGTTCATTCCGAAAACATTTTGCAAATTGAAAGTATCGATCGAACCGGGCAGTCATAAGCAGCTGTTTAAATATTTGTGGAGACTGAGAGAGAGCGAAAAATTTATTAACTCCTTGCTTTCCGAAAACAAGAAAGTTCTCCGCTCCTTCGGGACTAACTCTAGTAAGAATCGGAGTTTCGATATCAATAAAACCCTTTTTAATCAAATGATTTCTTCATAAATGAATTAGTTTAGACTTAAAAATGAGAGTCTCTTTTAGCTCCCTTCGACATAAATATGCCAAGTAATCCGTATACTTATCTGCCTCAACCAGTTGTTCTTTATACCGAAGAAGCTCTTTTTGAGAAGGAAAATGATAAATAACTTTAGTCACGCTAATTTCTTTTTCTTCATTTTCTTTCTTAACTTTTGAAGTTAAAGAAGGCAATTTCGCCTTAACTTTTCCGTCAACAACCAAGAGATCTTCAAGGGAAATAGAAATAGAAGGAAGAGTTTTGCGAGAGAAAACTAGTTGTATTTCTCCGAAAAAGTCATATATTACAACAAAAGTAATTGCTCCTAATTTTCGGAGCGTTTTCACTCAACCGGCAACCCGGAAATGACCTGCTGTTTTTTTCTTTAACTGATCGAGAGATAAATCTCTAAAGACATTTACGATCAATTTTTCATTATCTGTTCTATTCATTTTTTTTCCTCTTCCGAAAGAAAAAAAGAACTATCACTAAGAGAAAATTTCCATCCCAATTCCCGATCTGAATTTCAATCGAACCGAATAACATTCCCCTTTCATCATTTTGGAAGTAAAGAGAATAATTGAGGAAGTCTCTTTGCTTCCCCGCTTTCAATAATAACTGGCGTTCTTTTGCGAAGAGAACAAATTAGATTTTGAAAAGGCGAAGAGGTAAATAATTCAATTGCCAAATATCGAAATCTCTTTTCCCTTCAAACAATTAGGGTTAATAATTCACTAGTTTGAAAAAATCCTTTACGTTCTAATTCTTTCCTTTTTTTTTCTTTAAATAACTGGTAAACTATTCGGTCAAGGCCAATCGCTCAACCGACCGACGAAAAACAAGAACCTTTGTCCATACAAACTATTCTTGCATACCTTCCTCCTCCAGCAATTTCTCCTACTGAACTGGATAATTCAAATACAACTGCTGTGTAGTAAGCTAAACCACGAAATAGAAAAACATCGTGATCTACTTCTATTCCTAACGATAAAAGCTTATCAATCAAAGAATGAAAGTAACTTTTTTCTTCATGGGTTCAAAAATCACTTATTTGCTTGCACCTTGATCTCAGAACCGGAAGGCAAGAAAAACATTCGACTATTCGAAATAAATTTGTTCTTTTCAAACATTTAGAACACAACTTTTTTTTTTTCTTCAATTCTTCTGTTTCTTCCGTAAGAGAAGAAAGATAACGGTTTTTAGTAGTTTGAGAACCGAAGAAATTTAGCTTTAGCTTTACCTTCAAAGTATAAACTGAAGAAAGAAAATTCCTAAACTTATCCAGCAGAGAAATAACCTCAAGATCCTGGATCAAAGGATCGCCTCCAACAGCCTCGATGCCAAATTGTCAGAACTGACGATATCTCGCCTTCTGCGGCCTTTCATATCTAAACATACTACTATGATAATAAACCCTTGTTGATCAGACATTTGAAAGGCGAGAGAAAAAATTTTCCTTTAGTAATCTCGCAACCGGAATAGTACCTTCAGGTCTGAGGATAAGTTTTCTCCCTTTTCGATCAGAAAAAGAATAAGTTTTTTCTTCCACTAAAAGCCCTTGAAGGTATTCCTCTGAATCTAAAAATAACCCTTGATGTTCAAAAATTGGTGTTTCGACATGAAAATATCCGGCTCGTTCAACTATTTTTTTTAACTTTGACAAAAGCTGATGGTGGATGAAAATTTTCGGCGGAAATAAGTCTTGTGTTCCACGCGGCTTTTTAATAATAGCCATTAATTTGTTGTCGTATTCCTCAACCTTAAAAAAATTCCTTTTCTAAGTTTTTAATACTTAATAAAGCTATGAAAAAAACCTGAATAATCTTCTATTCTTCTCTTATTTTTTTCTCAGTTATTGCCAAAAATATCGATTAAAACCATCACCCCGATTACCTTAATTCCAGAGATTTTAGCGAGTTTAATACAAGAAGAAATAGTCCCGCCCGTAGCAATAAGATCATCAATAATCATAATAGATTTAAATGTCTTAAGAGCATCAGAATGAATCTCTAAATACTCTTTACCATACTCAAGAGAATAACTAACCGTCATAACTTTCCTTGGCAGTTTGCTAATTTTTCTTGCCGGGACAAACCCAATCCCTAAATGACTCGCAATTGAGGCGCCAAAAATGAAACCTCGGGCTTCCGGCGACATTATCGCGTCAGGCCGAAGGTCCATCTTTTTAATGACTTGCACGAAAGCAGTAATAACTTGAGCAAAAATCTTTCCATTCAAGAGTAATGGAGTGATATCTCTGAAGATAATTCCGCTAACAGGAAAATTTTTTACAGAAATGATATGTTTTTTTCACTCGTTTAAAGGCATCTTTTTACTCAAATAATGAATTTATTAAAACCGAAAAAAAAAAGGTAGATCACAAAAAAGTAAGAAAAAAAAGAAAGAAATATATTTTTAGTATCAAAAAACCAGAAAAGATAAAGAAAAGATATCCAATTCGCGCAAGAGGACTTAGCTGACGAAAGGTTTGTAATCAAGATTTGGGAGACAACAGAGTTGGATTCTTCGCTAAAATTATTCTGTCAATCCAAAAAGAAGATAAAAGAGGAAAAAGACTAAAGAAAAGACCAAAATAAATTATTGAGAAACTGAAGGGAATAATCGATATCCGAACAAGGGTGAGTCAAAAAATCTGGAAATAAAAGAGATAAAAAATAATTTTCAGATTTTTCTTTCATCCAACAATAAATAGTTCAAAAATAGCAGTAATCAATAAAATAAATCCGGCAAAAGAAACGACCCGGTGAAAAGCAGTTTTTTGGAAATTGTTGAAAACAACAGGAGTATTTAGTTCAATAAATTTAATTTCACTAATCTTATCAAGAAAAGAATGCAAGCCTTCAGAGAATCTTCTTACATGAACTTTGATACTAAATAAACCTTTCTCCCGATTAAAAATAAAATACGTTCCTTTCACTTCATGAGAAAAACGAGAGGTCGATAAAACTTTCTCAAAGCGCTCGAAATAACTTTCAAAATTATCTAACTGCTCATACGGAGTATCAGCGAAATAAAAAAGAGGGGGAGCAATTTCTGTCTTTAGTTGAAAAGGGAAAAAAAAAGAAAAAAAGAAAAGGATTAATGGAAAACAAGAAAAAAACAGAAAAATTAAAGACGAAATACGATTCTTCTTTTTTCCACCAATTCTCTTATAAAAAGGGTTATTCGTTTTTTTCATCGGAAAAAATTTTCATAATTAACTGAATTAAAGGAAAAAAGAAAAAAAGAGTAACCAAAATAAAAACAAAAAAGAATAAAATTAGCAAAATCGCCGAATAAATCAAGGGCCAAAAATCCAATCAAATAATACCAATTCCAAGTGCTGGTAAATAAAGTAGTTGTAAACAAAAAGGATTAAAAAAGTGATTTTTTCAGTAACTTCGTAGCCTCATCCGCGGGGAACGTGGCAAAAATACTCTTGGAAGAATAGATAAATCATTAAACTTTGAAGCGAGTCTTTCTATTGATTTAGATCAAGAAAAAGTTGCGAAGAGAGCAATAACTGAAAAAGAAACAAATCAGCTTGCTGCCAGACCAAATTTAAACAGAAGAGAAAAAAATAAACTTATAAAAAAGAGAAGAAAAGAAGAACAAAAAATAACTGAGAAATAAACTATTGAAGAGAAAGAAAAACGGATAAGAGCAAAAAAAATTAGAAAAATAAAAAAAAAGATCAGGCTAGCTAACGAAATATTCAAAAGGCCAAATAAACTACTCCGAATTTCAATAGAGGAAAGGAATTGACTCATAGTTAACGGATAGAACGAATGTTTAAAATTAATCGAATTTTTGATTAGTTCACTTCACTCATTTATCTGGGTCAACGTCGCTTCATCTTTATAAAGAATTAACTTATTCTTCAAAAATAAATTTTTCTTTTCTATTCCAATCAGATAATCAGAATAATCCAAATCAAAAACTGCCTCTGAAGACGGAACTTCTAAACGGAGAAGACGAGGGACAAACTGAATTCATGGTTTAATCGGATTGAAGTTAGGATCATTCACTCGATAAAGCTTTTCTGAAGAAGAATTGATTTTATTTTTTTTGTCATTGACATCAAAAAATAAATCGTGTTTTTTATCAACCGGCAAATTCTTTCATCTCCAATTTACAAAAGGTAACTCCCAGGATCTTAATTTAATTAACTGATCTAAAGAAAAATTACTTTGAAAAAGTTCCCCCAAGCCCTTTTGCCGTTCAATTGATTCTCCTTTAATTAAATCAAGCATCTTTTTGAGATACAAAGGATCCTCCCGGAGCTGCGTAAGCAAAATATCTAAATCTCTAAACACAAAAATTTTTTCAGAACGTGAGGAGGAAAAAATATCATTAAATAAGAGAGAATCAGGACTCTGTAAAACAATTACCGGACGGTTCATTTCAGCAAGACTTTCCGTTTGGACATTTCTAACTAATTTACTGACTAAAAGTCGCTCTCCCCGTTCTTCAAGCCGACTCTTTTCCCCTTCGGCGACAGACTTCATTGAAAGCAGATCATTCCCAAAATCATCAAGAAAAAAGAGATCGCCTCTTGATTGACCAGCATATAACTTTTTCCATAAAAGAGAAAATGTTTTTTCTCCATCTAGATTAAGCTCAAAACTTCATGGATAACTTTCTTTTTTTCTTTTAATCCGCAGAATTGAACCAGATCGAGCCAAGACATCTCGTCGATTATTCATTGGAAAAATTAAATTAAATCAATCAACAGACATTAATCTTTTTTGAAGAAACTCTGCCGCTTCATAATTTTGCTGCTTGCTCTCTTGATAACGATTCTTATAGTTTGAATAACCAAAATGAATTTCCCCTCCAAACATTAATTCAGGGCTCACTAACACAGAAATATTTCCGAATAATGTGAGAGAAAAAAACAATAACCCCACAAACGCGGCGGTTAGTCACATTACTAAAACTGCATAAATAGCCTTTTTAATTTTGTACGGTTTCATTTTTTAATTGCTCAGACCTATACCCTCTTTTTTTTATATCGCAAGATCCATCTTATTGTTTTCAGAGGAACTGTTATTTTCAGAGGAATTAAGAACAAAAAAGCTACGATTACTCTTTTTTATTTTATTTCCGATTAAAAAATACTCTAGAGAAGCCAAAAAGAAAAACAAATAAAGAATAAACCCGGCAAAAAAAATAAGCATAAGTTCTAAAAATAGATAGACATAAATAATTGAAGAGAATCAAGAGTTAAAATTGAAAGCAAAAAAGAAATTTTTTAAAAAAGAAACGAGCTGAGAAAATTCAACAAATATTCCAAATCCGCCAAAAAGAGTAAAAATAAAAGAAAAGAGAAATGGAAAAAGAAGAGTTGAAAAGGAATAAAAAAATCTCTCATTGCTTATGAAAAAAGGGATAAGAATGTAACAAAAAAAGAATATCGATACCACAAGATAGATATTATCAATAAGCAAGCTAGAATATTGAGCACCACCAAAAGAGTTTCTAAGACCAAAAAATAACAGGCTAAAGTTTTTCGAAATTTCTGCTAACAAATCTTCTGACCATACTACCGTTTCTACTCCTTTGTAATAATCCAAATGAAAGGAATAGATAATAAATAATCAGGGAACAGTAATGTTAAAAATAAATATTACCCACAACATCATTTTTTGATAAGATGTTAACAACGATTTAAATATCATTTTTTTTTTTTACTATTTTCTGTAAAAAAACCAAGAAAAAAAGTAGAATATCCCCTAAAATAAGCTATGCTAGACAACCGAACGGAAAGTAGAATATTGTTTTTTAAAAAAAATTGAAATTAATCTTACTTCCGACAAAGAAATTCCGGGAAGCAATAAAAGTTCAGAAAAGAATCTTGGTTGATAGCGTTTGATAATATCTCTCGTTTCGTTAGAGAGGTTATTTATTTTGTTTCAATCAACGTTCTCCAATTTCCAATTGCTTTTTAATGCTTCAAATTTATTTAAACTATCCCGATGTCGCTTAATTAGAGGAAGATATTTCAAATGAGAGTAGATAAATATCTTGTCAATTGAAAGAATAAATTTAAAATCGTCAGCCAATAAGTTAATTATTGGCAAGCAATCCGAAAATTTAAATGAGCTTGGAATATTTTTAAGAAAAAAGACTTCCTTTTTTTTAAAATCATAATTTCCTTTTTTAAAAAGAGAATAGAGAACAGCACTAATTCTTTTAATCTTTGCGGCACTAAAGATCAAACTATCATACTTACCCCGTAAGATTTTTTTTGAAAAAACAAAAAAAGTACCTTCAAAAAAACTAATAATCTTTGAAACAACCCGTGAACGGTCTGAAAAAGCAGTTCAATCTGATAACGAAACCAGTCCTAAATGATAACCCATTTTTTTTAGACGGTAAGAACTATTATCATGACGAAGAAACATTCTCTCAGAGGATTTCGATGTTAATACCCTGTACGGTTCAACAATAGGCCTTGAAACAAGATCATCAATTAAAAAGCCAATATACGAATTTTTTGGATCAAGTACTACCTGTTTTTTTCCAAGAGCTGCGCGAGCCGCATTCAGACCCGCAACTAATCCTTGAGCTGCAGCTTCCTCGTAACCAGTAGTACAATTAATTTGTCCTGCTAACCAGAGATTATTAACCAATTTAGTCTCCAAAGTCGAGTTCAAATCCTTGGGATTTATAGCATCATACTGAATAGCAAAACCGTATCTAATAAGTTCAGCTTTTTCTAATCCAACAATCGAACGGATAACCGCTTTCTGGACTGAAGAAGCGAGCGAAAGAGAAAGACCTTGGGGGTAAATACTTTGTCCGAGGACAGTTTCAGGCTCCAGGAAGATTTGATGATCTTCTTTTTCGGGATAGAGCACCGTTTTTAATTCAAGACTAGGACAATACCGAGGCCCAATAGCTAGCTCCTTCTTTACAAAAAAGGAGTCAAGATTCTTCCTGACGATCTGATGAGTATTAAAATTGGTCCTCGAAAGATAAACAGGTAACGGATGAAATATTCCTCGAAAATTACGATAACTTTGTTCACTAAAAAACAGTGGTTCTGATGGGGGATTAATTTTTTTAAGAGAAGAAAAATTTATCGTATCAGCTTTAATCCGAGGAGGAGTACCAGTTTTAAACCTTAAAAAGCTAAATCCTGCCTTAATAAGCTGAGCTCCAAGATTAGTCGTTATCAGTTTATTGTCAGGGCCAAGGGAAAATTCTTTTTTCCCCCTAAGGATCAACGGTTTTATAAAAGTACCTGCCGTAAGAACTACTGAGCGAGCAAATACCTCTTTTTTTGATCCTAACCGACAACCTGTTACCACACACCTCTTCTCCTTTTTTTTTTCAAAAATAAGTTCTTCAACAGTATCTTGAAGAAATGCGAATAATGAATTCTCGTTAAGTTTTTTTCACATGTAACTAGAATAAGCTTCCTTGTCATTTTGAGTTCTTACTGCCTGAACAGCTTCTCCGTAAGAAGTATTACACATCTGAGAATGAAGGCTAGAGAAATCAGCCGCCTTACCCATTTCCCCTCCTAAAGAATCAATTTCTCTTACCAAGATGCCTTTAGCTGGTCCACCGATAGACGGATTACAATGCATTTTTGCAATTTCGGCCGAATCTCTGCTAATGAGAAGAACTTTAAGGCCAAGCCTCATAACTGAAAAAGCAGCTTCGACTCCAGCATGACCACCACCGATTACAATAACTGGAAAAATCCCTTTTTTCTCTTTCACTCGTTCTTTTTGTCTTTCAAAGATTTATCTTCATCTTCAAAAAAATAAAAAAAACAAAAACAATACTAAATCAAAATCAAAAAAGTACTAACTCCTACGCCTTCTCTTAAACTAAACTAATTACCACTCTTTATCACCACACCCTTCCTTTGTTGATTTTATTGAAATGAAAAGTAACTACACCATAAATTTTATAAATTAAGCCACACGGAATTTTTTCTCAACCTCTTCTCGTAATAAAACTTATTTAAAAATCTTTTTCGTTTTTTTTATTACGAAATTCAGTAACCATTAAAATATTATTCTTTGCAACTTTTCGGACGGAGGAAAAAAGAGTTTCCAAAATAGTATCCGCTAGATATCCTTTTCGGACAACATCGCGATTGGACACAATATATTCTCTAATCGCCACCGAAAACGCAAGTTGTAAAGAAGTACTTATATTTATCTTCCTCACCCCCGCTTTAATCGCAAGACTAATTTGGGAAGAAGGCACTCCGCTTCCGCCGTGCAATACGATTGGATTTTTAAACCTTTTGCTGACTGACCTCAAAAGATTGATATTTAAACCCTCCCAGTCACGAGGATAAATGCCATGGATATTGTTCATATTTAGAGCAAAAGCAAACTTATCGGATAGCTTGGAAAGCTCTTCGGCCTCGCGGAAAGATTGGTTAGCAATTTTCTCCTTACTAAATCCAGAATACCCCGAACTTTTTGTAACTTCTTGATAATAATAATCTGCATCTTTCCCAGTGAATTTTTCAAACTCTACTTCAAGAAAAATTTCTTTTTTAGTCTCTTTAACAAACTCGACTACCTTTTTGAGATAAGAAACCTTTTCCTCAAATATAGAAATTTGGGACAAGTCTAACATCACAGAATTAAAACCACTATTGACCGCCTGAATAATTCTTGCAAAATCAGTTTCGTGATCAAGATGGATAGCTACCGGACTCTTAATCTTTAGGGTACGTTTATTTAAAAGAACACAAGCAACAAAAGTCTCAAAGTCGCCAAAACGACTAAAAACAATGTGTGAAGTCACCGCCACAATAATTGGTGAATCAACTTCTTTCGCTGCTGACAGCACCTCCTTTATTCATTCAAAACTATAAACGTTAAAATGAGGTATTGCACAACTATTTTTTGTTGCCCAACGAATCATTTCAGAAACCGAATCCAGTTTTTCCTCTAATCCAACTTTTATCTCCATTTTTATCCCTTTTTCTTTTGCTAACATCTTCTTATTCCAAACCTTCATAAATCAAACGTCATTATATCCAAAAAAAAAAAATTAAGAACTAGTTACTTCTTATTCCTAACAATATAATGAAGAAAAGCATTAAAAATAGGAGCAGGACTGCATAAAGAAGTGGAAAATTCTGGATGAAATTGAGTTAGAATAAAGAAGAAATCAGATTTTTCCACCGCTTCAACAATTAAATGTGTGTCTTTATCTCGCCCAGTAAAGAACATTCCAGCTTTTTCAAAATCTTCAAGATAATCCAAATTAAATTTATATTTATGACGATGGATTTCGAAGGACCGAGATTTTTTATAGACCGAGTGAAGAAATGAATTATCAATAAACTCAACTTCTCTATTCCCTTTTCTCATCACATTCAAATTATTTTCCGAAATAAAAATTGGATGAGCAGTTTTTTCATCAAATTCAACCGAGTTCGCTCCTTTCAATCCAAGAACGTTTCTCGCAAATTCAATCAAGGCAAGCTGCATTCCTAAACAAATTCCAATAAAGGGAATTTTTTTGATTCTTATCTGGCGAGAAATCTCAATTTTTTTTTCACTACCTCGGAAACCAAACCCTGGAGCAACGATGACGCCGTCGTAATTTTCCAACGTCTTTGACAAATCACCTTCTAATTTCTCAATATCGAGAACTTCCACTTTAACCAAAACTTTCTCATAGAATGAAGAAATTCTCAAAGATTCAATTATAGACAAATAACTATCACCATGACTTGAATACTTCCCAAAAATTCCTATTCTGCATACCCGCGGCTGAAGCTCAGGTTGATTCAAAGTTAGTCCTAAGCGTGAATATTTTTCATTTAAGTTATAAATTAACCCATCAAGCAGACGAGACTTGTTAAGAAAAGACAAAATTTTTGAAATCAAGTTAGATTCTATTATCCAGAAAGGAATTTTATAAACATTTACAAAGTTTGATAACGAAAAGATATTTTTCTCAGAAATACTACATAATCTAGCAATTTTTTTTTTTGCTTCCACTAATTCTGATTCTAAAAGATCATCTTGAGAGCGAAGAATTAAAATATCATGAACTAGTCCTGCCTGAAGCAACTCTTTGGTTGAAAATTGTACTAACTTAGTCTTTATCTCTTTGGTAGAATTTCAGCGGATTATCGGCGCTAGATGAATGATAAGAGAATCAGCTGGACTATTAAATTTAATTTGGCGAATAGCTTCTAAAAACGACGAAGCTTCTATATCGCCTGCAACCCCTCCGAGTTCCACAAGATAGATAGTCTCGGAGTCAACATTTTTGTTTTCAAGAGATCCATTTATTTTTTTAATTCAACTGGTTATTTCATTAACTAAATGAGGGATAACTCTAACTGTCTGTCCTAAAAATAACCCCTCCCTCTCTTTACTAATGAGAGAAGAATAAATTTTTCCCGAAGTTATGCTTGACCATTTGTCCATTTTTAGACAGGAAAATCGTTGGTAATGACCAAGGTCCAGATCAGTTTCCTCACCATCAGAAGTTACAAAGACTTCACCATGCTCGTAAGGATTCATAAATCCTGTGTCCGTACTAAGATAGGGGTCTACTTTTTTTACTATTAAAGAGAAATTCATCACTTGAAGAACGGAGGTGAGGGCGGCAGTGAAAATGCCCTTTCCGATTCCGGATAAGCTCCCCCCGATAATGAAAATATACTTTTCCTTTTTTAAATTTGCTTTCATCCTATCGAAAAAATCATAGCGATTATATCAGATGAAAAAAAATAAAAAAATACTCTTAACGATTTTTGAGAGAAAAATACTGCAAGAACATTCTCAAATTTTTAAACAATATCAGGTGAAGCGAAGTGGTTAAATCCAAGCAATTCAGCAAGGAAAAGAAAAAGCTCTCTAATATTCAAAATAAGTAATAAACCATTCCAATTTGCAATTTTTTCTTTCCCTTTTTTCTTGGGGCTTAAATCTAAAATTCTATTATTTTGATAAAAGGAATGAAATACTCTTGCAACCATTTTCATTGCCGAAAGAATTAAGGAGGGATCTTGACTCGCAGCCGCTGATAAAATTCGTTCATAACTTTCAAACACAATTCTTCCTAAAAGAGCCTCAGAGGAAGAAAAGGGATGACATTTTTTCTTTATTTCTTTCGAGGCAATCAGTTGCCGAAATAAAGATGAATAATTATCATTCTTTTTTAGTCCAAAAAGAATTTTTCCCGCTTTTTTGATTATTTGGTCAGCGCGAAAAAAAACGTACTTTAAATAAAAATATGAATTCACTTTTTGAGAAGAAACAGCTAAAAAAGACTTCCGATTAATTACAATCTGCTTTCCTAAAGGATAAGAAAAAATTAAGAAACGAAAAAGATCAGGAGAAAAAATTTTTCTAATCTCATCTGAAGTCACTAACCACCCCCGTCGCTTAGACAACTTCTTTGCTTCTTCTCAATCAGTTTTCATTCTAATCATCTGGAGAAGAACCACCACTACCCTTTGAGCAAACTGAGGATTAATTAGTTCCAGAGCGAGCTTCACCTTCAAAAGATGATCTGCATGGTCAGCACCAAAAATACCAATGACCGTATCATCCGCTTTCAACTTTGTCAAATGGTAAATGATATCAGATAAAAAATACGTTGTTTTCCAATTTCTCTTCACCAATACCTTATCATCTTTTTGGTCAAAATAATTACCGATTTTTAATCAAACCGCATCTTGAGATAGTGAAATACTTTTCTTCTTCTCTAAACTACAAAAAAAATCAGTAGCAAGAGAAGACTTATAAAGTAGACTCTCACTATCTACAGCATCAAAAAAGATTCGCAATCAACTTAACTGCTTTTGAAGTTGAAGTCTCATAAAATGGGTCAGCAAACGAATAACAATCTTTTTTGAGCTTTCATTAACTATAGCCTGAACCAAACCAGATTTTTTGAGTAAATCTGTTAATGCAGAATTGAGATACACCGAACGAGTTTCAACATTTTTCTTTTTTTGAAAGTAATCTAAAATTTCTTGTGAAAAAGTTGTCATTTGTTCACCAAGATCATTCAGAAAAAAAACTTTTCGGACTCGATTTCCAAGAAGTAGGTATAAGTAACTTAGTTGTTGACCTATAACTCCATTCCGGAGATGCCCTAAATGAATAAATCCCGTTGGATTCGCGCTAACATACTCTAACGAGATTTTTTTTTCAACGAAATTACCTAAAACTGGATCTTGTTGAGCAACTTTTCTTAGAAAAATGAATTTCCTTTTTGCAAGGAATAAAAAGTTTTTTCTTAATATTTCAAATTGAAATTCTGACTTCAAAGAGAATACAAGATTCCTACTCTGATCAACATAAACGGTGAAATCTTGAAAATTTTTGGCAAAATAAAACTGGAGATCACGAGAAGAAAGAGATAATTGGAGATTCTGATTCAAAATTTTCAATAGCGGAGAAACAAAATGATAGTCCTTTGCTTGGTATACAGTTCGTAAAGGAACATTGTTTCAGTGAGAAAGGAAAGATGATGAACCTCCGGTAATATCAGAAAAAGCATCAAATATCGCCATCTTTAAGAATACTTTAGGTAATAAATTATCAGATCTAGACATCCTCTTTCTTTATCTTCTTTAAACCAAATTGATTATCATCCCTCATTCTTGCTAACGTGTATTCTTTTCCCAACAGTTCAATCAGAGAAACTAAATTAGGTCCAGAAGAAGAACCAATCAGCTTCAAACGAAGAAGATTAAAGGCAAAAAAGGAATTACCTTGTGAACCAATAAGCTCTGCTCTTCACTTTTTTCTTTGTTCTTGGAGCACCAGGGAAATCATCTTAGAGGTCCAAGAAGAAATTAATTCAAATCTGGCAGAACAATCAAGAAAGAATTTTCTATTTCTCAGAATTAGTTCCCTTTCGGCTTTTGTAGAAGAAAAAACTAATCCATCAAACTTTGAATCGATCTTTTCCTTAAATAATATAGCCCAATCAATTAGTTGGGCAAAAAAATCTATATCTTTTCGTAGGAGGCGGAGTCACTTAATTGTTTTCATTCTTAATTTTCCTCCATTAAAAGAATGACCAAATACACTGATATTTTTCTCTTTTACTCAAAGAATAAAGCTACGAAAAAATTCATCTTCCGAGAGACGATTTAAATGAGCTCGGTTAAACCAAACTAATCTTCCAAAATCAACTGTCGAAGGAGAAAAATTTAATCCCTCAGGAGAAAATGTTCGTTCTAATTCAGAGAGAGTAAAAATCTCTTGGATACTACTCAATGGCTTTCAACCTAAAAAAGCAACAAAATTAAGCAAGGCTTCTTTTAAGAATCCCAATTCCATGAGCTTGGAAATCGAAAATGTCTGGTCCGCAGACCTCTTAG
>Ga0137368_10002162_pt1 | contig 21053 bp, 21 predicted proteins | sample SagtaG_13_FD_104917 | JGI IMG/M metagenome (GOLD analysis project Ga0137368, IMG submission 104917) | Vadose zone soil microbial communities from Sagehorn Ranch, Mendocino, California, USA - Sage1_L_100_16 metaG | ecosystem: Environmental > Terrestrial > Soil > Vadose zone | place: USA...
AGAGGAAAGTGATGGCGGGCCTCAATTGTTGATGGGAAGGCTTTTTGTGACGGGCGCTATTACTGCACAAAAGGATTTCGAGATGGGTGGATCGCGGCTACTGCGAAGCGGTTTAGTTCAAGATTCGTTATGTGGCTGACCACATAACGAATCAGCGAGCAGAACGAAATACTCCGGACGATTGCGGCGAGCCTTCAAGGCGTAGAGTCCCATCTGCGCCAGATCGCTGTCTCATCGAACGTCGCTCCCAATTACCAGCGGCCTTTGAGCGAATATCCGACGTTTGACTGGTCATCGATCGGCGCAACCGTGCTCAATCGGGATGGCGACGGCGTGACGGCGGTCGAATGGAACGGCCAGGTCTTCACGCGCCGGTCTCCGAATAATAAATTCGCGGAGGCGGTTTGGTTTTCGCGCCATCTCGGTCAGGATGCCGATGGCAACAAGCGGTATGCGCGTCTGATCTCATTCAGAGAGTTGAACGATGCGGAGCCGATCGCCGCCAAGGCGAAGAAGGCGATCCGCGCATAGTGTATGGGGATCTTTTTGGCGTCGGTCACAAATAACACCCCGTATCATTACATCTGCCGATGCGGTTGCGGAGCTCTGGCCTTGAGTTCCATCGGATCGGAATATAAAGGAGATGTGATAATATGCGCTCGGAAGGGAGGCCAACCGATCATGTCCGACTACAATCACGATCAAGACCCATATGATTATGATGATGACGAGCGGTTCTATGAAGAGACCGTCTACAACGAAGAGTACTACATAGAGCAAGAACGGGAGTTGATCAGGCAGTCTAACCTCGAGCTTGAGATTGAGGAGCTTGAGGAAAGACATATCCGGGAGATGCGCGAGGAAGGCCTGTTGCTGCCCGTCCTCATCAAGCCCGGAGAGAACAAGTCTGAAGCCGAAAACGAATCGCCGCTCGATCAGCCGGAGATCGAGATTCCTTTCTGACCATAACCTGAAGTCTTCGAGCGCATGAAAGTCTTACGCCAGCGTGTGGGACTCTCGCCCTACTCCATCATAACCGGCTACCCTAACACATTTTCCATCCCTTTGTTGCAAACGTTGCAGCCCGCGCCGAATCCATCTCGAACACGGGAATGAAAATCCTTCAGCCGGCCCTGCGCCGCCGCCCCACACACCCTTGAAGAACAAGGCGGACGGCAGACCCCGCTTATCGATAGCTCAATGAGATCGAAGGGGGTTCCAAATGCTTGTCGACATATCGCGCCTAATTACCGACTTCGCAGTCCTCGTAACTCGCCTCACTGTCGAGGGACTTACCGATGAACAACGGACGGCCCTGATCGGTCAGTTCATCCATCTTCATGGGTTTGATGCGGCTTTCGAATTCGATCTTCACGACCTGCTGATGATCCTAATAACGATACTGATCATCGTCTTTTGGAGGGCGTGGGAAAGAGCAAACCGTTGGCCGTTTCGCTAATTCGAATCGCGCGCGGCCCTCGAACGCCACTCATCTCTCTGATCGGTCCTCTTTGTGAGCCATAGGGTTTGGCTGTGGATAACGAAGCGAGCCTTGCCAGGCGAAGCGCCGGCACGCTCGATCTTCAAACTCGTATCACAAGGGGGAATACCACATGTTTTCAAGAAACGAGAGCACTCGCCGTTCGAATCACAGCATTTTCCTTCCGCAAACTTATGGCTCGCCTTTCAACGACACGGCGGAGCATATCTCAGGTCTCGGCCTGGCGCGGATCGACTTCGAGCGCTGCGCGGTCGCTGGAGAAGTGATTTACTCGGTCGAAGGCGATTCGACTCCGACTAGCCAGCAGGACGAAGAAGCGCGCATCGCGACGCTGGCCCATGCGCTCAAGAAGCTCGGCAATCCGGAAAACGCCGCCGAATTCATGCGCTGCCTCAATGCGATCTGTGAGGGGGGCGACGCGCGTTACCGGCAGGTCGCGGCTTCTTATTACTATGGCGAAATCGCCGAGCGCGGCGTGGGCCCCGTGCTCAAGGAGATGGGCCTCATCGCCATGCATCTCGCCAGCCTCAATCCGGTCACCGAGGAAGTGGAGGGCGACTCTGGAGCGGTCTACGCGCTGTCCGCGGAATCGAAGCCGCGGTCACTCTTCGATCGGGAGGTGGCCGCAGTCAATCGGATGATCCGCGGTCGCCGAAAGAGCGCAGGCTTTGTCCCTGATGAATGGACAGAATGGTTGAACGACCTCGAAGCGAACGGCGCGACCGTCGATGAACTCGATGACGCGTTCGCGCACGTCGAAGCCCTGGAGCAGTACGACGAGGGCGGCGCGATTATCCGTATGTCCGCGCATGAGCGCACTTTCGCTTGTGGCCGCGTGGATCATGAGTTTGCGGCCGATGACCTGCCGGAACAGGCGCGCTTTCTCGCGGGTGACCTGCGCCGCGCTTATGCGTCCGGGGTTGAAATCGAGGAGATCTGGGATGAGATCAACTCGAAGCTCGATGTTCTATTCCCTGTGAAAGGGAAGACAGCAGAGGGCGGCAGATTCTTCTCGCGGGCCAATCTCGAACTCCAACGTCTTACTCGCGACGCGATTGAAGGGATCCTCGAAGACTGCTTCGGCGATTTTCACCTGACCGCGATGCGCAATAATCGTTCATATCGCCGTTATTACGGAAGGGTCCGCCGCGCGATCGACACGAGGGCGATCGGCGAGCTGATGAAGCAGGCATATGAGGCCCGCCAGAACGGCGAGATGTCCGTCAAACATTTCATCGCTCTCAATACGGCCGCGGATAATCAACGAGAGCGGCTGTTGTCGGCGCCGCTCTCGGCGACCGCATATCGGCTCATAGAAGAGATCGTCACGGCGTCGGAGAAGAAGTTGGGGTATCTGGGCTGGGCGATGTATGGCGACAACAATCCCTCGCATCCCATCCACACGCTTAATTCGTGTGAACAAACACGCGTGTGGGAATTTATGACGGCTCGCAAAGGGGCGTTTCTGCTTCCACGACTCTACGCGAGGTTGTGCGCGACTGTAGGGCGGGCGCTGCCAGTCGCCTGCTTTATCCTCCCGGCAGCGTTCAAAGAATTTCTTGAGAGGCCGCGCTTGCGCAAAGCGATAAGCGTCGTTCAGAACAAACGGCGGGCCTCCGCTCGAAAGCCTTCCTCGGCGCCAAGGCCGGCCATTCCAACACGCGGCGCCTCAGCGACGAAAAGGGGCGCTGCCGTCAAATTAAGCGCAGAAGCGGCGGCCTGTGGACGGCAATAACCAGCCTCACTGCCGCAGCGCCGCCTCTGGCGATGCCTTCAGTTTCCTCTACACGCCCATCTGCCCAATTCATAGGTCGGAGCTGCGAGTAAAGTCTGTGAACGAGCGCGGGGCGAGCGCCTTGCCTCGCGCTCAATGATTTCAATCTCAATCCAGAAAGGAGAAACAAAGAACCATGTCATTCAACAAGATCACAATCGTCGGCTATCTGGGTCAAGATCCCACATTGCGGTACACGCCGCAGGGAACGGCTGTTTGCAACTTCTCTGTCGCGACGACCGAAAAGCGCAAGAACGGCAGGGGTGAAGTGGAGGAGCACACAATCTGGTTCCGCATAACTGCCTGGGGACGTCAGGCTGAGGTGGCCGCTGAATACCTGGCTAAGGGCAGGCAGGTTTACGTCGAGGGGCGGTTGCGTCTCGAACAGTACACCGATCGTGAAGGCAACCCGCGCACCAGCCCGGAAGTCAATGCCAGCGACATTCACTTCCTTGGCCAGCGCGTCGAACCTGCGGAGAAAGCCGAGGAGAACGGCCAGTTCGGTGAAGAGACGGAAGACGAGGATGCGTCGAAGCCTGCTGCGTCCAGGAATGGTAAAAGGTCGACCTCGAAGCGCGCTCCAGCGAAAGAGGCTCTCAACATTGAGGAGGACGAAGTCCCGTTCTGATAATGAGGAGTCTTCGAGCGTTTTCGTGGTGAGGGGAGATCGCGCGTACGGTCTCCCTTCCACGCTTCCATTCCCGCCCGATCAAACCCTCCGACGACCCACTCCCGCTTATGCAAATGGTTCGAGCATCAATCTCTACGCCGGCGCCTTTCGGCGGATACAGGTTTGCGCTGTTGATAGTCGTGCGAAAGGAGATGATTATGTTTCAAATTCGAATTGAGAATAGGCACACCTACAACGGCAAGGGCGTTTATGTGGGGCGCCCGAGCGTACTGGGAAATACATTTCGGATCGGACGCGACGGGGATCGCAAAACGGTGATAAAGAAAAACCTCCGCTGGTTGCGGAAGAAGTACATACAGCGTGGGGCGGTGTATCGGGAACTGCATCGGCTGGCGGAAATGGCCAGGCGCGAAGACCTGATTTTGATCTGTTGGTGTGCTCCTAGAGCTTGCCATGCCTATCTAATCGCGTACATCGTGAGAGAGTTGACTAGACCGAAATACGCGATGGGGGCCAGGATCGCGGAGTATAAAAAGCGGAAAGGTTTGATCTAAGCCGCGTGATATGTGGGAGCGATCTTTGGCGGGTTGCTCCATATTTATGCCGATGCCCCCAACCCTCGAGCGTTGCCGCTCCTTGATCCACGCCTTTACCAGGGAGGAAACAATCATGGTCAAAGTTTTTATAGGCGGGTCTCAAAGCATAAGGAAATTGCCCGCGTCTGTCGCCGCCAGGGTCAACAACATTGTTGGGGGTGGTTTTACCGTTCTCATCGGCGACGCGCGCGGAGTCGACACGTGTGTCCAGAAATGTCTGGTTGAAAAAGGCTATGCCAACGTAATCGTGTATTGTACGGGCGTTTGTCGAAATAACGCCGGCGGTTGGAAATCAATCGTCGTCTCGGCGAACGCCGCTGAGAGGGGCTTCGATTTTTACGCGCTGAAAGATCGGGAGATGGCCAGTGAGGCGGATTACGGCCTCATGGTCTGGGACGGGAAGAGCAAGGGAACATTAAACAACGTCCTGAACCTACTCGATGAAAACAAGAGCGCCCTAGTGTTCTTCTCGCCGGAAGAGTCCTTTCATACGATCCGTAATGCCGAGGTTTTATCCGCCCTTTTAGCCAAATGCAACAGGCGAGCCCTGGCGATCTTCGAGGAGAAACTGGGTCTTTCAAAGCGCCTTGGCTATTCTCGCAAGACACAAACCGCCTCGGAAGAGCTAAAGAGGCAGTGATCAGTGGCGAGCCGGTTTGTAAGCGCCCTGAATCTTGTAAACATTTGAGGCGACAGGATAGACATTGTCATGCTCTTTCCCCATCCGTTTATCTTGTTGATCTGTCAGCGCTTCTGGCATGACAAAAAGATGCGGCGAATATTGCGGTTGTTTTAGTAGTTGAATCGAGAGGGGTTGCGGCATGACGAGAAATGGTGTTTGTTTTAGTGATTGATCGAGAATGATTTACGGCGTGGTGAAAATGGAAGATTGATGGCGAACCTGCCCGAAGTCTGACGTATTTTGTTTTACTCGTTGATACATATGGCGCTTCAGGCATGACGATAAATCCGGCGGTTCGCTATATCACTGAATAGTCACGGTTTACAGTAACGCAAGAGTGATGATGTTTCGAACGAGCATGACAGGAAGACTAACGGCATGACAGGATGCCACGAATTTTGTGTTACTTATTGATTGGTAACGAGTTATAGCATGACAAGAGCAGTATTCCTGGCAATTAATCTTCAACGTCAGAGATTTGATATTCGTCAAGATCGATGCCCAATTTCCGTGCGACAGTCAGAGCCTTGTCGCGCTTGGCCGGATTCAGCGAGAGGCTGCGAAGGTGGGCAGAGATTTGCGCATACGTACTTTTTTCAACTTCGTCGGGGGCGCTCTGCTTCAAAGTTTGAAATTGCTCGTAACTTATTCGCGGGAAAGTCAACGTTTGCCGTTCCGGATCGCGCCAGCAGAACTTGACCGCAAATCCCCTGCCTTTCGGGTACACGTCCCACCATCCGTTAGTCATTTCCGGCAATATGGCTTTCAGCCACTGTGAGGCTTGCTCGTTTGCGGGTTCGTTATCGTCCGCTTCAACGGGGCGCTCCCCCTCATCCTCGTCACTGCTCCCCCATCGCTCATCCTCGCTGCCTGTCATGACAGCATCATCCTCATGGTGTTCATGATTCGCCTTGAACTGCGGAGGGCGCTCCCCCGCTTTCTCGCCCCTGCTCCCCTGATTGTCTGAAGATTGTTCCCCCGCATTCCTTTCTTCGCTCCCCCACACACAAGCTCCCCCATTCTTGCCCGCTTGCTCCCCTCCAGTTTGCTCCCCCTTCGCGGAAACCGGCGTTGGCTGCTCCTCCCGATCCGCGCCCTCATGCTCCCCCCTTTCAGAATCATCTTGCGCCGGTGAACCCGCTTGAGACTGAAGGTCCGTCTCAAGTCCGGTTCCTCGGTTCACCGGCGCCATCGTTTTCCCGAAATATCAGTCGCGTTGCTCGGCTGGTTATTTCCATCGTCCCCGCTATGCAGGAACAAGCGTTGTGGCCCGCCGGTAATCTGCTTAACGTCGCAGGCGGAGAGATCGGGTTTGTCGCGTAGCAGATTGACGGCCAGGCTCACCCCGTCCAGGAATCCTCTCAGCCGCGCCGCGGCGAGCACGAGCGGATTGTCATTAATCGCCGCCCTTCGAGTCGTCAGAATGTCTTCTTGCACGGCCTCCGCCTTCAACTTGCGAATGCGATCCTCAACCACCGCGTCGGAATCACGCACTGCCGAAACTCCGATGAGGGCCAGCGAAAAATGAATGGCGATCGACCATTGATTGTAGAGCCGTAAAGACTCGGGCAGAGCAGCGCCGACTACCCAGGCGCAAAGGATTCCCGCGTTGAGAATCATGGTGATCTGTATAACTCGTCGGCTCAGACTAGCGAAAAAGCGCTGCTTCCTCGATTTGTAGATTGTCGTCAGGCCGTGACGTAATGCGAAATAGAACTTTTCCACAAAACCCGTGATCAGGATCGCCAACAGGCTCGCGCCCACCCATCCCAGACGTTCCCTGTGAGCGAAGGCGTTGACGAACCCGGTCGCGCAGGCGCTCGCGGTGATCACGCAAACCTGGATCAGCCGGAGGCTACTCTGGTTCCTCGCATAGTCGTCGCTGCCCGCGATCCGCTCATAGGCGTTTTTGAAACGCGAGCGAATCTCCTCGTCGTCGCCTGTCGAGTTGATATTGAGTCTTAGCATCATGTTCGTTCCTGTTCTCTTTGCCGGTCGCCGCAGCTTTGGTTTTTGAATCGAACGCGCAATCGGACGCGTTATGGCTGAGGCGGCATCTTCTTGATGGCTTCTTCAAGAGCCCTGGCTATATTGTCCTTCTCGTCGATCCAGGCTTTCTTCTCGGCCTCGTATCTCTGTTTGATCTGTTCGTCGGTAGACCCGCTTTGTTTGAGCACGGTATAGGCCACATAGTTCCAGGCCAGACGCCTCGCGCCGATGGATGCGGAGAGCGTTTCGAGAAGGATCGCGTAGAACTCGCGCAGGTTTTGAACCAGACCCTGTTTCAGCCTGGCGTTCCGCTCATCCAGTTGTTCATACTTCTCCAGGAGTCGCTCGTACCGCTCGTTCGCCAGCCGGTTTTGTTCGACCAGTTGTTGAAGTGTTTCCATGATCTCGTTCGTGCCGGCCTGCGGGTTGCGGCGCGCGCTTAGGGCTTCGCTGACCAAGTCGCGTATCTCTTCAGCGGGTTTGCGTCCGGTCTCCCGGCAGATTCTCGATATTTCGTCGTGGTCGTCTTCATAAAGGCGCTGCGACGACGTCTGTGAGGAGAGCGAGCGGTTGCTGTTTCTCGTGTCCATACATTTTCCTTTCTCTGGTTCTTCAATTTAGCGCCCGCGCCCGAAGGCGGGAGCGACTTCGCGCGCCGCCTGCGGTTCGGGCGAGTTTGTACGTGAGTGGGAATCGAAGTGAGACGAGGCGCTACCTCGCGCCAGGCTCAAGAGATGTTCTCTCTCCTTGGGGTCGGTTTGCCGTTCGGCGTAGATCTCGATGGTCATCGCCTGCTTCGGCGTCAGCGCCGGTTCCGGCGCCGGTAATTCGTGCCCGGCCCGCAAGTTTCGCTCAACGGCCTGAGCGGAGGCGATCTCCCGCGCCGCCTCGAGATATGAACGAGTCTGCTCGAAATCGGCTTTCAAGCTTTCCTCGTACCGGGCGAAAGCCTGCTCGACATTGTGGCGCAGCTCGCGCCGCGCTTCGGTCTCGACGAGCGGGCGGGCGATCTGCCCAATGAGCGATTGCGGCCTGGTGTCCTCCATCCTGTGAGTGATGAGGCGGCCGTCCGGGGTCTCGATCAAGAGCGGCTGTATCTCTCCTCGCTGCTCGAAGGCGGCGAGGCGTTCATTGCTCTCGCGGTGGAATATCTCCGCCACGGCCGCGCGGGCCGGAGCGCGGCCCCAGCCTTCAGCCGGCTTGAGCCGCTCCTTCGGATCGGCGTAAGTATTGAACTGCCTCTCGAAGGCGCTCAGTTGTCGCAATAAGGTCGCGTCTCGAACCGTCTCGATGTTGTCCGCCGCGCGTTCCAATTCATCGCGCGTGAGTTGAGGGGCGGGCATCTGTAGACTTGATTGTTCGCGCAGGGCGGTTTCGCGGGAGTAGGCGCGGGCGAGCGTGTCGAGGAGTCTACGCGCCTGACTCGCTTCCTCACGCATCTCAGCCTGCCGCTCCCTCGTCTTCTCTATGACTTCCTGCCTGATCTCGCCGAGACGTTCGATTTCAGAGATCGCCTGCCTGCGCGCGGCCGGATCGAGGTGAAGCTCATACCTTCCAAACACTGCCGCCGCATCGCTCAGCCGTTCGACCCCGCGGTCGATCTCGGCCAGGGAGAATTTCTCGCCACCGATCTCCCACTGCCGGAGGTGGCGCGTCTCGTCGAATCTTCTCGCCCGTTCCTCACGGGCCTTCAATTCCGTACCAATGGTGAACACCTGCGCCGCGAGCCGCGCCGCTTCCTGATCTGAGCGTGCGGGCTGGCCGTGTTCCTCCGCGAGCGCGACGCGGAGCCTTTCGAGTTTTTCGGTGTGACCGGCGAACCGGTGTTTGATGACTTCGTCTTGCGTTTTGACGAGGTCTTCGCGATTGACGAAGGGCATCGGAAGAGGCTCCCCGCGTTTCTGGTATTTCTCTATCACTTCTCCGGCGAGCCGTCGGACATGCCGGTAGGAGTCGAGAGCATTTTTTGCTTTGGATCCGAGTTCACCGACGAGCGTGTCGAGTCTTTTGCCGTGCTCCTCAAGTGTCGTCGAGTGGCGGCGGATGTCCGCTTCGGACACCTGACCGCGTATGGCAGTGCGATCATCCTTTCGTTCGGCGCCGCGCTCATCGGCGGCGCGGTCGCCACGAGCGCCGGCGCGCCGGTGGACGTCCAGGCTCGATATTCTGCGATTCGCCGCCAGGCTCTCGTCGGGGACGCTGAAGCGGAATGTACGCCCGTGGTCGCGCGCCGTTTCATAATCGAGCGTGGCGCAATCCGCGAGCGCTTGCGCGATGATCAAGTCGCCGAGGATGCGCCGGTCGTTCATACGCTCCCGATCGAGGTTCGAGTCGCGTTCCTGAGGGGGATTGTTTTGAATTGCGCCGGCTGCGCGATCGATGATCTGCGACGGCGCCTGTCTCCCGGCGCCGTCGGCTCCATTGCGGGCCTTGTCGATCTCCAGCCTGATCCTATCGATCGCCCTGAACCCGGCTTTCAACTCGGCGAGCGTCTCGCCGGCATGCGCTTCGAGCGCCGCGAACGTTCGTTGGTCGGCGGGCGAGAGTTTCTTCAACTCACCTCCGGGAATCTGATCGCCGCGATAGTAATAGTCGGTCTTCCCTGCGGCGAATTGGTCGAGGCCGCGCGACCTGATGAACTCATCAAGGCGCTGCGCCGCCTCACGCGCCTGCGGCTGCGTCTCATCCCGCAATCGCGCGACGGCTTCGTCCAGGGAGAGGAGCTTCATTACCGCCGGGTCGTCGGTAAATATCCGCTGCGGTTCGAGCCGCTCCCAGGCGAGGCCGCTGGCGACGGCGCGAATCCGGAGTCTGTCTTCGCGCGTGAGCAGCCCGTCCGCCGGCGTGACCTCTCTTCCGATTTCACCGGCGGGCTGCTTTTGCCGGATCGTTTCATCGAGCAACCGCCGTTCCGTTTCCGCCACGGCTTCCGAGTATTGACGGAATGATTCGCCATAAGCCCCGAGTTCGGGGGCAGACTCGCGCAGAGAAGGCTGCCTGAAGGCTCCCGCCTCCGCCCTCTCCTCGATCTTCTTGTAGAGATAATCTCGCTCGTAGGCAGGCAGTCGTTCATACATCGCGCGCAGATCGAGCTTACCAGGGGTTCGCATCTCCTCGTTCAGAATAGAGGCGCGATAGTGGCTGATCGCCCGGGCGGATGTCCGCGTCTCCAATTCCGTGAGCAACTTATCGAGAGCGGGCGACGGCTCGCGCCGTCCCTCGCCGAGCGCCTTCACATATCCGACTCGCTCGTCACGGGTGAGCCCCCAGAAGTGGCGCAACTCTCGCATCTCCCGCGTGTGATGCGCCGGCGCGCGGCCGAAAAAGAGCAGTGCGCGCTCTCGCCAACTGAAATCGGCGCCCTTCAGGATAACGCGGGCCGCTCGATTGAGTTCCTCCGGAGTGCGTGCCTCGGTTATCCGTTCATGCGCATTCCGAAACGCTTCGGAGGCGCCCGTCGCCCGCGTCTCCGGGTCCTTGAGCCGTTCCTTCACGTAGGCTTTGAGGAAGTATCCGATGCTATCGTATTTGTCCGACAACTTTTGCCGCGCCGCGCCTGTTTCTGACAGCTTCCGGTTCCAATCCTCCACCATCCGATTTATGTCGCCGAGGATCGCCGCCTCGCGCCTGCCGGCCTCGATCTTGGCGTCGACATTCGGCAAGTGAATTTCGACGAGGCTTTTTCTATCCTCGAACGTCAACCCGGCGGGAAATCGCAATCGCTCGTCGCTCAGACTCACTTTACGCGCGGCGGTGTTGAAGACAAAAGAGTCGATTTCGACCTCATGTTCATCTTCCCGCTCGCCGTTCGGGAGGGCTTCTTCGTCGTCTCCTTCGGACTCGAAATCAGGCTGGATCTCCGGCGCTTCCGCCAATCGTTCCCGATCTTCATCGTCATAGGAAGCGTTGAACTCCGCTTCTCGAACCTGCTCCAGGGAAACCACCGCGCTGGGCCTTCGCGCCTCGACGCTCACGAGCGTCTCCAACTTCTCCATATCGCCCGCCAGCGACCGCATCTCGACAAGCGTCCGTTCCAGCGCCTCCTCTCGCGCCTCTTTTTGATCGGGTTTCAGGTAACGCCCCTCGCCGTCCTGCTTGATCAGTTTATAGAAGTAGCGAAAGTAATCGATCTCGGTTTTAGTGTTGGCGGTTTTACCGGCGATCGCCTTGGCGAGCTTGTAAAACTCGACGGCCTTCTCAGGATGGTCAGGTATCTCCTGGTGGGCATAGCGAAGTTCGTTGATGAACGGCGCGCGGTCGGCGGTCAGGCTGTTCAATTCATGCCCTTCGGCAGGAATGACCAGAACGTTTTCCTTGATCGTGGACCCGCGCTCATAGAGATCGCGCAACTCCTGGCTGCGCTCTCCCAGCCAATCCGCTTTATCGGGTTGAGAGTTGTAGTAGGGATCGTCCGCCTGGCGGTCTTTAAGAGCTTCGCGAATATCGCCGAGCGCTTCCGGCGGACTGACCGGCTCAGGAGCGGGGCTGCGCAGGATGAGTTCCTGGACGAGTTCTCGCCCGGCGAGCGAGGGATTGCGCAAGTTGGCCTCCAGCAAGATCTCATCCGAAGTGACGACTCTCTCCCTGCTATCGCGGAGCCTCATCAGCAGATTGCCGAAGTGATTTTCCTTGCTGCCGTCCAGGATGTCCGTATCGCCCGTCGCTCTGAGTCGCGCATGCCATCTCGTGCCCGGAGCGAACTTGTGTCTGAGCGCCGTCTCCAACACTTGAAGGCGGATCTCCGGCCAATCCGGCCGTACCTTCACTTGGTCGCCAATCGCCCTGGCCTCTTCTGGAGAAGCGGCTGCGATCTTGCGCCGCGTCTCGAGATCATCTTTCTGCGTCTTCATCGCCTGGTAGAAGTTCTCCACCGTGCGGTACCTGAGCCCTTGATGGACGAGCGGGCTGTCGAATTCGAGCGTGTTGGACAATAGAGTTCGAGCCATATCTTGTCCCCCTCTTTCCGGGGCCGCTCTTTGCCGCGCGCGGTCTAGCGCCGCGACGAACGCTTCGCCAAGCTTCCCCTCGACAGAACGGCTGGCGCCGTCAGGACTTCGTTCCTTGTACGGAAGTAGTCGTTTCGGAATTCTTCCCAGCCGGCGCGGCCTTCCCCTGTCGTCGGTCGTCTCCTTGAAGACGAGGAAATGAATGTGTGGATAAGGCGTGTTGAGGTGGATACCCGCGACCCATCGCCAGTCGTCTACGCGCAGATCGGACCTGAATTCATCCATCGCCTCGCGGGCGGCTTCGCGCAGGAGTTCTTTGCGCTTCTCGTCATCCGGTCCGAGGGCCTCGAAGTCTTCGTTGCGGAAACTGACCGAGAAGTGAATGAGATCGTTCCTGATCGGAGCGCCGCGTCCGCCGGTCAGGAAACCATTGGCCTTGCGATACGTCAGGTCGTCGTGGCCCTTGTTCGTAAACAGCGGGCGGGGCTTGTCGCCTTCACGCTCGGGGTCGAGCTTGGACTCGGCGATGTAGCGAGCCGCGTTGGAGGGAGTTCGCCCCTGGCTCTGTTTGACTTTGACCACGGCTCGCATAAGGCGCCTCTCACAGCCCCCTCTTGCTGAGTTCGATGGGCCGCTGTTCTGTCATCCCCAGCAAACTCATCTGCCCGTACAGCGGCACGGGGGGAAGGTTCTTCACATCGTCGAGCGAGAGTGGCGCGCCTTTCCAGCGGCGCAGGTTGTCTGGTTTGAGCAACAGAAAGTGAGTCGCGCCCTCGTCGCGTCGCGGGCCCGTTGGAATGATCCATATTGTCGAGGTGTGAGCGTCGACCTGGTAGTAGATGTAATAGTAATTGGCGATTGAGAGGCTTCGCCCGTCAGCGCCGAAGTCTGGAGTGGTCTTGTGCTTCCAGACGCGGGCCTCCAACTCGCGGAAATCCTGCGGGAACCGCCCGGTCTGCCTGTGATGAGCGCGGAGGGCTTTCACCATGCTGTCGGCGGCAAGGCGCGGCGTCTCGCGGCGCTCGCTGAGGGCTTTCGTCAGGGTGTTGGAGACGTAAACGACGATGAGAGCGACGAGCGACGCGCCGAATGTTACGAAGGACATCCGCAGCCGGCGCGCGCCGATGGTCTGATTCATCCCTCCGCCTCCTTTCCATCGCTTGCCGGTCGTTTTGCGCCAGCGGTCTCTCCAAAGCCACGCAGGGTGAGGCTCTCCAGAGTGGAGTTCATATCGCAGGTCGCATCAAAAGGCGTGGTGTGATGAGGCATTAGGTACTCTGGGCTTGCCGCCGTCTCTGTTTCGGGGAGACGGAGAGAATCGAGCAGAGAATCGATTATGGAATCGATGCTTCCGCGCGCGCCGTCGGGGACGGCGCCGAGATCGAATGCGGGATAAAACTCATCGCCTGCGTCGCTAATCGGTGTGATTCCTTCGGTCGGGATTCCGGCCGTCCCTCCATTCGCCCCTTCAGACCGGCGCATCGCGAATGCGGCTTCGGCGTCCTTCAGCGATAAGGGCTGCGCGATGTCGCGCGGCAGCGGGTGAGCTAGCGGCCCCGTTTTGCCGCAGGGCGGGAAGCCGAATTTGATGGGCGGGGCAGAACCGGTGATCGCCACCGCTTGAGCGTGCTCGGGCATCTGCCGCAGTTCCGCCGCGTCGAGCAGATCGCGACCGGTCTCCGACAATCGGTCCTGGTCGTATATGTCGCCCGTCGCATCGACGACCGAGTGTTGAAGTACAGTCGTGCGCCCGATCCTCTTCGCCGCATATTGAGCGGTCTCGGCGTCCAGCCCCGGCAGGAAGACCATCGTGCCGATCGAGCCTAATATCGCCTGCGCGCCGTCTCTGCCATGTTGTTTATATAATTGCCCGATATTCTGGTAGCCGAGCACGATACCGCATCTCCGACCGCGACCTACGCCGAGCGCTTCGCTCAGATTGTGCAGAGGGATGTTTCCGGCTTCATCGAGCACGAGCAGCACCGGAGCGCCGTTCTCGTCATTGCTGGTCTTGCGCGTGACGCTGGCGGCCAGCCCGAACAGGATCGAGAGCGCGATTCGATAGCGAGTCGCGTCGCCTTCGGGGACGATCACGTAGACGCCCGTGCCGGGCTTGCGCAGGTCGCACAGATCGATCTCGCGGACGCCGCGCTCGCGTTCTTCGTCCGTGACCGACTGCATCACGGCCATCGCGTGTGGCGATCGCAGCGGCGCGAGTTTTGTTCCCAGGCCGATGTAGACTCCGCCCTGGGTCTTCTCCCGATCCGCCTTTTTGAAGATTCCCCACTGGACGCGGGCCTCAGGATCGGGCGACTCCAGCATCTCGTGGTTGATCTGATCGAAGCCGCGCGCGGCGATGAACTCTGCGACGTGAGCGGGCGTGGGGTTGTGAGCTATCTGCGGCAGATGCAGCAGGAGGGCGGTCATCAGCGCGGTCTCCGCCTGCGGCCAGAACGGGTCGAAGCCGACGTTCTTGTTCGCGTCGAAGCCCACCACGATGCTGGCGACTTCATGCGCCAACTCTCCGTCACCCTTGCAGGCGGGGACGAAGTTCCACCGGTCGGAGTATCTCGGGTCGGCCAGGTCGAGGCGGTAGACGCGTTTGAAATAACGCGCCGTGTACTTGAACAACTCGCCCTTCGGGTCAAGGAAGATTGACGATCCGTTCCTCGCCCAATCCTTCGCCATCGCCATAATGAAACTCGATGATTTGCCTGAGCCTGGAGGGCCAAAGATGGCGAGATGACAGAGCGCCTTCTCGAACGGCAGCGCCAGGTCATACTTGCGCGTGAGTCTTCCCAAGCGAAGCGCGCCGGCGGGCAGTGGCAGACGCGAATCGTGCGCGAGTCCCAGGTGTTTGAGCGTCCCCACGTCCGCCCAGCGCGCCGAGCCGTGTGTGAGCCGCTGTGAGATGCGGTAGTAGGGGATCACGAGAGTCGAGGCTTCGGCCAGGCCGATGAGCACGGCGACGCCCATTCCGATGATGAAATAAATGCGCGTCTCGAAGCTGGCTTGCAGCAAATCGGCGATCTTCCAAAGTACAAATGATGTGGCGATGCCGGATGCGACGAGCGCCACCCCCTCGGCGGCGTCACGCAGCAAACGAAAGGCCGCCTGGTACGCGTCGAGATGGAGCGCGTTGGCCGGTCGCGGAATCCCGTAGCGGGAGTCGAGTCTTTTGAAGAAGTGATCGAGCGACATAGCGACCTCATCCTGAGCTACCTGAGCGAGCGCAACGGCTCGGGCGACCAGCCAAGGGCGATCACCTCGGCCGCCGGCGAGAACGGCGCCGGAACTCTCACGGCGCCGAGGCCGCCCGCGACGTAGAGTTTCGCTTCGCCTTTCTCCGAAAGCTCATCGGGAATGCGCACAATCAACGCCGGCCCGTCAGACGGCTTGTGACCCATGGCGACCACCTCGACGCCGAGAGGCTCGGGACGATAACGCAACCAGACGTTGCCGTATGTGGAAGCGAGGTTCCCCTCAACATGGGTTAGCGCAAGCCCCGGCGGAAGAAGATTCCGTGCGGCGAGACCAGAGATCAGGTCTCTGGCGCCGCGGGGGAAGCGTCCTCTGACCTGTTCGCTAGCCGCATAGAGGCTGGCCGAGAGCGCAAGCGCCGTCGCCTCGGCGACGCGCTCCGCCGTACGCGCCACTTCGCCGTCAATCGTCGTGGCGATGACAGTTCGTCCGGCTGGCGTCTGGTTACCGTTCGCTACTTGGCCCAATTCCACTGTCACATGCGGTTCGATCGCGCGCATCCTGAAATAGCTTGCGCCGAAAGATGCTGCAAAGACGAACGATGCGGCCAGACCGGCAATCATTACCCTCGATGGTTTTAAATGGTGTATAATCATTGCGTTATGTTTGAGCTGGAAAAAACGATGACAGTCCCTTTGACGCAGTGGGAAGACGGCTCGATCCGCATCAGCGGCTCACGTGTGCCGTTGTATTCCGTCATTTACCACTTCGAGCTTGGCTCAACGCCGGAACAGATCGCCTACAAGTTTCAGGGATTGCATCCGGCGGACATTTATGCCGTGATCGCCTACTACCTCACTCATCGTGACGTAATCGATAAGTATCTTCAGGAGCAGGAAGCGGAGGCAGACGCGCGACTACAACAGCTCGAATCCGACCCGAATTATCAACGTGAGAAACGCGAGTTTCGTGAGCGTCTACTGGCTCGATGGGCGGCGCGACAGCAGGAGAAATCTCTCCAAAGTCAAACAAAATGATTTATGCTGCGCCTGCTCATCGATCACAACTTCGACCAGGACATTCTCCAGGGACTATATCGCCGCATCCCGAACCTGGATGCGGTCACTGCATTTGATGAAGGACTCAGTAGAACGCCTGACCCTGAATTACTAGCCTGGGCCGCGGAAAACGGCCGGATTCTTGTGACTCACGATCATCAAACAATGCCAGACCACGTCGCCGACCGCATCGCGGCGGGAGAGCGAGTCGCCGGAGTTGTGATAGTCCCGCAGCAATTGCAAATCCGCCGGGCGATAGAGGATCTTGAACTCATCGTAATCTGCAGCGGTGAAGAGGAATGGGAGAACGTCGTGAGATATATCCCGCTATGACATTCATGCCGCCTCTTCCAACACATAGGCCTCATGCCCAAAAGCCCACTCCACCCATTCGTCGATCTCGTCATCAGCCCGGCGCGTGGCGGTCTCCAGCCTCGCAAGCCCCTGGCGCAAATTGAGCAACTCTTTATGCCTCTTGCCCAGGAAGCACAGGTATTGATCGATCACCTCCGCGGTGAGAGATCTGACGTCGTCCCTCGCCAGCGCCTCCAGCAGATCTATAGACTCCCGCAGTCCGGGTTTGTCGCGCACCGCCGGCATGTCGCGGCGGACGCTGTTGATTAGTCGGGTCACTCCCCCCACTAGGCCGGGCGAGGCCAACGGCGCGCGCGCATGCAGGATTCGCACTTCCTCGCGCGGCGTCGGCGCGTCGAGCCAGGTGTAGATGCATCTCGAACGCAGCGGGGAAGAGAGGTCGTGGCGGATGTCGTTCGAGAGCAGGATGACTATCGGCCATCTTGATCTGTCACTGACGCCGACGTTTCCGAATCGCGGCACATGGGCGCAGCCTCGGCCGAGCAGTTGCAGAAGCATGTCCTCGATCTTCTCTGTGAGCTTGTCGGCCTCGTCGAGGATCAACACCGGCGGGTCGAAGTACATGTCAGCGTAATCGAAGGCCGCGAGCGCCTCGCCCAGGATCAGGTATTCGCGGGAGAATTGCCTTGCCTGCGCGTCCCTGAGCGAAGAGCCCGCGGCTAACTCTTGCCTGACCATATGTGTTTGCGCCTCGCGGTCCCATGAATAGAGCACGTCGGCGATGGTCAGGTCGTCCATGCCTTGGAGATAAAAGCTGGTCAGGTTGCACCCTTGCGCCAGAGATTCGGCCAGCGCGGTCTTGCCGCCGCCGCGCGGCCCCTCGACGAGCAGCGGCTTGCGGCTGCGAAGCGCGTGCGCGAGATCGATGAGCGCGCGGCGCTGGATGACGTAGCCTGCGCCGGCGAGCAAATCCGCGAGCGCGCGGGCGCCCTCGCGTTCAATCACTTCGCGCGGATCTATACTCGGTTTGGAATTGTTTTTCTGAATCATCTGTTCTGCTCCTTCAACACGGCTTCGGCGATGCGCCTCAGTTCGGGCGTCATGCGTGGCATTGCGGCGCGAATCTTCTCCGGCGATTCCGACGAAAGGAGTTCGGCCAACTCTTCATCCGTAAGCCTCTCTCCATCCCCATCGGCGAGCGGATCGGGGTCTATTCCCCGCGCCTCTTTCGGCAAGTCCGTAATCATCACGAAAGCGGGCGTTCCGGCAGGCACCTCGACAAACTCGCGGCGGCTGGCCACGCTCGGAGTCAACTCGGGCGCGACCGCGCCGGGCAGGACCACGGTCGTCGAGTTTCCGCGCGAGAGCGCGGCCTGTCCCAACGATACGGCGCTACTCGCCACGCGCCCCAGAACGCGCGCCCACCGGCCGCTAACCTGCTTTCGCTTACCTTTTAATCCGGGAGCGCCGTCGGCGCCCAATACCTCTCCCGGCGCCTTCACGAATAGTTTTGATTCGGGATCGATGAAGCCCACGAGCGAGACGTAAGCCCGGTCGTATTCTCCGCCTTGTTGTTGACCGATGAGTGTCGTGCCCTTTCGCATCTGCCAGCCTTGACCGCGCACGTCGCGCGCGAGTTCGAAGCGCGCCAGACCTGGGCGCAGCGTATAGAGAGCGCCCGTCGTTCTGATCGGCAGCATCGCGCCGAACGGAGGTAACGCGACACGAGGCCCGGAGTCCTTGAGAACTGCAGGCTCAGCTTGCCTAGACGGTTTTGCGTTCGCGGAAGCGCCGGCTCCGGGTTGTCGCGCTGAAACGGGGATAGGTGTGGGAGCGCAGCGGATCGAGCGCTCGGCATTGCGTTCGGAAACGATTCCCATTGGTCTTGTCGCCGCGCTTGACTGTGTGTGGGGCGCGCCACCCTGTTGACCTACGCCCGCTTCCGTCAAGGAGGATGAGGCGCCCTCTATGGGGACGGTGATCGGCGTGGTCGGCACAACGATCGTTCTCGTCTCCCCCTTCGCTTCTGACGTCCCCATCGCCGGATGTGCGCTCGCGGCAGGCGCCGGAGTCGCGGTCGCGCCGCGAACTTCGGCGATCGCCTGCGCCGTCACGCTCTCGGGATCGCGCGCGGCCTGCTCGGTCTTGCCGGTGTTGTCGCGCACTCGAAGGTCTACCTTCTTACCGCCGCCGCTTAACATCATCCACATACCGGCCCCCGCGGCGATCAATATCAGAAAGAAGATCGCCGCGCCGATGAGGCGTTTTCGCTTGCGGCCAGGCCGTTGTTCCTGGGCGTCGGTTTTGTCCTTCTCATCGTCTTCAGTCATGGCGTAAGTGGCGGCGAAAGGATCCAGTGTGTCGCCGGTCTCGCGCTCCGCGACGCCGGTTGGACCGTTCTGGCGCCAATCGTTATTCCCGGTTGAATTCATCAGTGGCTCCCTTCCGCGAGTTAGCGTTTGGATGAAGTCAGGCTTGCGGTCGCCGGTTCATCGGCCGCGACGGTCTGCCCGACGATCACACTCAATCGCTGCCTGGCGCCAAGAATCGGAGTTTCATACACGACCGCGTAATAGCGTGTCGCGCCCGCGGGGATCAGGTCGTCCGTGACCGTCGTTTCCGTCGCGAGCTTCTTGACCACCTCGATCTGAAGAGGCCTGCCTTTGCCGTCTACAGTCTCCAGGTATATTTCCGGCATGCCAGGTATGATGCGGGCGTCGACTTTTTTCGTGTTGCGGACCGCGACGACCATGAGCTGCGAGCGCTTTCCCACCTCTCGAAGCGGCGAGGTCGAGAGTGAAAGGCCATGCACGGAGTCGCTCCATTTCTTGAAACTCTTCGGCGACTTGGTCGCTTCGGTGAGGGCGAGACTGGCCGCGCGAGCCGGATCCTTCGTCCTGTCGTCCAACTTTGTCGGAGGCTCGGTCGTATCGATCTCGGCAGTGTCACCTACCCTCAAAGGCGCGCGCGGCGTTGGTGTACGGGCGGCGTTGTTTCTTCCGGCGGCGCCGCAGGAGTTGTGGCCTGCGGTGAAGGTATGCGCACCGACGAGGTGCGGGGCCTCGCTCCTTCGGCGCTGTCGAGATTGACGGCCAGACCGGCGGCCCGCCTGGCCGCCATCACCTCGGCGCGGTCGTAAGTGACGACGACGCGGTGCGCCTGTTCCGCGAGCTGTTGCACCGGGTAAAAGAGAAAGGTGAGCACCAGCCCGCTCTGCATCTGCACGATGACAGATGTGGCCGGCGAGCGCCTGGCGTTGGCCATGGTTGCCGGGGATGCGAATCCGTCCCCCGGGCGCACTATGATGAAGCGATCTGTCTCCTTCGTCGGCGACTCCTCGACGGTCACCAGATTGCTGTTGCCGGGAATAATGTTGAACAGTCTGTCCGTCGCCGGGAATTCAATGATCGTCGCCCCGTTCGGCGAAAGACCGAGCCGGATGACGGGATTTTGATTGCCGCTAACCGCGACATTCGCCTCGCCGCTCAGGAAGTCGGCCGGGGGCGGCGTTGCGAGTGTGACCGGAGATGTTGCGCTCGGGCCGTTCTCCCGCTTCGGATCCTGCTTTTGCGCTCGCGAGCTTTCTTTCCTCGGCGTCACTGTTGTTCGGTCGCGCTGCGATTTCGCCTGCGCGGCGGCAGGGGAGGAGAGCGCGGTAAGGGCGAATACAAGGAGCGCAATACTGACTATTTGATGAACCATCTCTTCCTCCACTCTTGATACTATTGGGCTGCGGCCGAGTCAGGACCCGACGCGCCGATTTCTTTGTAGTCGAACGAGGCTACGAGAAAGCCCGAGCGCAGATTGCGGTCCGCCCGCCTTAGCGGATCGGCCACGAGCTTGAGCGTCAGGGTCAACTGGCGCGTCTCTTGCTGAGTGGCGCCCGCAATCACCTTCGTGATCTCCTGCTTGCCGATGACGCGCACCGTGTAGGGATCAACCACGTCAACTGAAATATCTTGCGGCGTCCAGACTGCTTGCCACGATTCGGCCCGTTGTTTATCGAGTACGCCCGTTTGCTTGAGATAACGGGCGAATAGAAGGGCGCTGTTCGGTACCATCATTCGCAGCGCCCGTTCTATGTCGCGTGGGCGGGTGGCGGGATCAACCTGATAGATGGCCTTGACGAATTCTCCCGCGATGTAATGCTTATCCGCTCCGGTGAGCCTGTCAGGGCCTAGTTTCACGGCCTCCGTCTCGCCGTATTCGCGGTCATTGATCTGCAGCACTCTTCCCGACGAACGATCCACGACGATGCGGTCGGGCCGCCGCCAGTACTGCCAGATGTTGAACGTGACGCTAGCGAGTAGTAGCAGTACCAGCAGCGTTCCCGTCCAGGCCATGCTCAGGATGGTTCTGA
>Ga0137368_10002196_pt1 | contig 20916 bp, 23 predicted proteins | sample SagtaG_13_FD_104917 | JGI IMG/M metagenome (GOLD analysis project Ga0137368, IMG submission 104917) | Vadose zone soil microbial communities from Sagehorn Ranch, Mendocino, California, USA - Sage1_L_100_16 metaG | ecosystem: Environmental > Terrestrial > Soil > Vadose zone | place: USA...
CGAACGGCGCGCGTGGAAAAGCCGGGTGGCACAGCACGGTGGGCTGGCTCGCCTCGCTGCAACGCGACGCGACGTTCGTTATTCACTGCCCGGACCCGCCCCCACTTCACGAGTGCGTGGACGAGGGTTGCAACCTCGAAGTCTGCACCTGCGCTCACTACGTGGAACTCGAAACCTTGAGCGGCGAAGTCAGGCTCGCTCCGGGCGAACACGCGACGCATCTGCAACGCTGGCGGCTGCTCACGCCGAAATTCGCGCCGCCGGACTGGGCCGCCATCGGAGCGCAAGCCGGATGCGTCTCGACTGCGCGCGATGTTCAGTATGCTCCCTGAGCCCTTTCTCCTTTCCGCCGCCGACATCGCCATCATCGTCACGGCGACGGTCTTCGTGGTGGTCATCGGCCTGTTCGCGGCCCGCAAAGTCGAACGGACGACCGAGGGCTATTTCCTCGCGTCGGGCACGATGCCGTGGTGGCTCATTGGCGCGGCATTTGTCTCGACGAGCGTTTCGAGCGAGCAGATCGTCGGCACCACCGGCGCGACGTACAAAGGAGGCATGGCCATCGCCAACTGGGAATGGTGGTGCCTGCCGACCTATGTGCTCCTGCTGGTCTTTTTCATCCCGCTCTATTTGCGCAATCGCATCATGACTGTGCCTGAATTGTTGAATCGGCGCTTCGGCCCCGCGTGCGGCGGCATCTACAGCGGTGTGATTCTCGTCGCCTACGTCTTTATCTTTCTCCCGCCGGTGCTGTACGGCGGCAGCCTCACGCTCAGTGAACTTACCGGCTGGCCGCCGTGGGCCGTCCTCGCGGGCATCGCGCTGCTCACCGGGAGCTACACGCTGCTCGGCGGTCTCGGCTCGGTGATGTGGACGGACGCCGTGCAATGCGTGATGCTCGTCGGTGGTGGCATCGTGTTGTTCTTCGTGGCGCTCGGCAAAGTGCCAGGCGGCTGGGACGCGATGGTCGCCGCCGCGCCGGAACGCTTTCACCTCTACCGCCCGCCGGCCGACCCGGAGGCGCCCTTCCTCGGCCTCAGCCTTGCGTCGTTTGGCGTCTTCCTGTTCTATCAATCGACGAACCAGGTGATGATTCAGCGCGTGCTCTCCGCGCGCAGCACCTGGGACGGAATGATGGGCATTGTCTTCGCCGGCTTCATCAATCTCGCGCGCCCGCTGGTAACCTGCCTCCTCGGTCTCGTCGTTTATCACTGGCTCGACATCCTGCGCCGCGACCCGTCGCTGCTACCCGACCGGCACGACCAGGCGTTCCCGTATGCGCTGGCCACGTTTGCGCCGTCGGGAGTGCGCGGCATCATCCTCGCGGGATTCTTCGCCGCTGTGATGTCCACAGTCAGCGCGCTCGCCAACTCCGTCGCGACCATTTTTTCGCTCGATGTCTATCGCCGTTTCTGGCGGGCGAACGCCGGTGACGCCGAGCTCATCACCACCGGCCGGATCGCCGCCGGAGCCGCGCTGGTGCTGGCCGCGCTGACCGCGCCTACTGTCGCGCGCATCGGTCTGTTCAAATACTTTCAAACCGGCGTTACCTATATGGCTACGCCGTTCATTTCGCTGATGCTGCTCGGCCTGTTCTGGCGGGGGACGAACTACACCGGCGCCATCGCCGGCCTCGGCGGCGGCCTGCTCATCCAAATCGTCCTTGCCCTTGTCGTGTGGGCCGGCGGCTCGAAGCTCCACTGGCTTTACGTCGGCGCCATCGCCCAGGCGCTCACCATGCTGCTCATCATTGTCGTCTCCCTCTCGACCGCGCCACCCGCGCCCAAGCAAGTGCAGCCCTTCCTCTGGCGTCCCGCCTGGCTCCGCGCCTACGACGAAACCGCCGGGCCGCGCCGATGGTGGCTGCAAGTGAAGCTCTGGTTCGCCGCCTACGCGCTGGCCTGGTGCTATATCTACTGGCGCTTTTGGTGAGCGACTCTGCTCCCTGCGAACGTCACCGCATTCACTCCTATGAACAAATCCATGACCAACCTGCTCCTCGTGCCAATTCTTTGTCTCATACCCGTCACCGCCTGCCCTGCCGATATGCGACTCGGCATCATCGGGCTGGACACCTCGCACGTCACCGCTTTCACCGAGTTGCTAAACAATCCCAAGGCCAAGGATCACGTGCCGGGCGCGCGGGTCGTGGCCGCGTTCAAGGGCGGTAGCGCGGACATTCCCTCGAGTATCGGCAAGGTGGAGGAATACACCACGGAGCTCCGCGACAAATACGGCGTGAAGATTTGCGACACCATTGAGCAGGTCTGTGCCGAAGTGGACGCGGTGCTGATCGAAAGTGTGGACGGGCGTCCGCACCTGGAACAGGCCAGGATTGTCATCGCAGCGAAGAAGCCGCTCTACATCGATAAGCCTGTGGGCGGCACGCTGCGCGATGCCCTGGAAATTTTCCACCTCGCCGCAGCGGCGGGCGTCCCGCTCTTCACCTCGTCCTCGCTACGTTTCGCGAAAAGCACACAGGCCGTGCGCGCGGGCAGCATCGGCCGAGTGCTGAGCGCCGAGACCACGAGCCCCGCGCATTTGGAACCTCATCATCCCGACCTTTACTGGTACGGCGTGCACGGTTGCGAATCTCTCTTTGCCGTCATGGGCACTGGCTGCGAAACCGTGGAGCGCCGCAAGACGCCGGACGGCAAGATCGAAGTCATCGGCAGATGGAAAGGCGGTCGCAGCGGCATCTTCCGCGAAGCCTCAACGTACAGCGGCTCCGCCCGTGGGGAAAAAGGCGAGGCGGCCATCGGTTCATTCGACGGCTACGCGCCGCTGGTGGTTGAGATTGTACAGTTCTTCCAGACACGCCAATCGCCCGTGCCTGCCGCCGAAACGATCGAACTGTTCGCTTTCATGGAAGCGGCTGATGAAAGCAAACGTCAGGGCGGCAAACCTGTGTCTCTGGCTGAAATGCTTGCGAAGGCCAAGGCGAAGCCGTGAATTGAGCACGACTGAATTCGTGAACGCATCCGCCTTCTGAGCCAATGAGAGGCGAACCATCTTTGGGAAAACTCGAAGAGCGGTTCATGATTAGTCAAATCCTGACTGGCCCTTGTGCGCCGCATGCAATGACCCCCGCAAACCACAACCGTGCCGCGGAACGGATCGGGGGATTCAGGATTTTTCGAAGAGGTAGTAGTCAGTCGGAAATACTCCCAATCGATCCACAATACGCGAGTGACAATATTTACGGCTCTTGATGACGCATTTGTACCCATGGCGCGCGAGTTCAGGACCGAAATCTCCAAGGGAACCGTCGGGTTCCTTGGTCCTGAAATCGGAAAAGTTCGGAACCAGGAACAAATACGGAACATCCAAATCTCTTAGGAAATCCAGCCAGAGGCGCACCCAAGCCAACGGCATCTAGCTCCAGCTATGGATGGTGGTAGCCAGGGTGAACGCCCCTGGCTGAAGTTCACCGATTCTGTCGAACGGCACGACGGTCCACCGTTCACAACGGCGATAGCGCCAGGAACGGTGGTCTGAGCTGAATTCTCTCCGTGCCAGCCGCCCAACGTATGCGGCGGCCAGGTAATCCATCGCGACGGAAATTAATTTAATCGCGTACAGTTTTGGCAGCGGTAGCAACGTGCTCAACGAAATCAGATACAGGTAGAACGGTGGATAACAATAGCTCGGCAATTGCTCGGCGAATTCCCCCAACCCGTGCCAGCGTCCGTGCTCGACAAAATGGTCATACCACCGGCTCAAAAACCTTCGGTAGTCACCGCTTTCGAAATCGAACATGCTGATGCGCAACAACAATGATCCAGAAATGGCTCCGCACATCCAGAGCCATCGAGAACTCCGAGCTGGGCGGGAGCCGCTACCTATCCAAGCGTTGGCGCAGGTGGACTTCTCTTTCACGGGGCTTTCACGTGCTCAACACCTGTTTCGACTGGCTCGGTGCTAAACCGACCTCAGCCTGTTCCTCACCACCCAACGCCGGCCAGCGCCACCAAATTCCCCCGAGCAGAATCGCGTAGAACAATGCTACCGACACGTACGGCGGCAGGCCGAACACCATGCCAAGATTTGGCGAAAACTCCCCTGCCACCAAAAGTGGGATGTGGCGACTCCGGGGGGGTCAAAATTACTTCGCTCTGGCGTTTTCTTGCGTGTGCAGTATGCGGAGGGTGCTCATGCCGCCTCAATCACGTTCTGGACTTGGGCCCTTCGATCCCTTTCACTTCTCACCTTCCGTCAAGCGTCGGGCTCAAGTCCAAGCGTTCTGAGCAGCGACAAGAAGTAGCCGCGGCCGCAACCGTTCAAGCGTGATCTATCTCGGGCACGTACGTATTTGGCGAAGGCGACGTTTGTCGGCAGAGTAGCAATTCGCGATGGCCCCAGCAGGCGGGCCGAAAATTTTGACAGTAACACCATGAGAGAGTACGATACGAAAACATTGGGAATATGAAGGCGATGTCTCCAAAAATTGACGAAGAATTGTCGATGCAGCTTGAACGCGCTGAGCAGATCGAACCGCCGCAGGAAATCCCGGTGGTAGTTGCTGAAGAGTGGCGCGGCAATCACCTCCTTGGAACGGAGGGGCTGAAGGTGCAGAATGCCTATGAAAATATTTCAGCGATATTCGGGGTAGTGAATGCAGAGCAGGTCAAAGAACTTACTCAACTGCACGAGGTCGAAAAAGTCGAGTGCGACGGTCAGGATTGGGCGCTTATTACCGAGTGATTGGTGGACCGATCAGCGGATTCTGGCCAATTTGGGAGGAAGTGCGCGGAGTCGAGGCACTGGCTTTTGATGAATTCTTCAGACTATTCAGATGGGATTGCGGAGCGTTACGGAAGAGTGATGCAGGAGATACGTGACGACTGAGTCGGATAACGAAGCCGTCGAGCGAACGGGGATGGGCTGTTTAGATCAGTGTCAATTCCAACGTCAGTGGCGGCTCATCTCCGTAGCTCCTATAATTAGCGATAATTAGCGTTAGCCATATGGCGGCGCTTCCAAAACTTAAAAAGCGGCACTGTGCCTTTGGGTTCTTTTTGCTGGCACTTTGCCTTATCATAGTGCTGGCTCTATGGCATCAGCCTGGTACGATGAATCTGGAGATTGTGTCTTCAGATAGTAATATTCAAGTGTCGGTATCGCACACGTTTGGCACAAATCATGTTTATTTCTTCCGAGACGCCCTTGGTAAGAGAGTGGATTCTTTGCTCAGCCAGTTTATGAGTCGCCCGCGATTCGCGCTCGATTGGAGCACAAACATCCCGAGCAGCGTGATCTGGGTGCGTTGTACTCGTCCTGGCATCAGCCTTAATAATCGTCCAATCTCGCCTTGGGAGCTGTTTCAAGGCGAACTCTCCGTCGCCGGAGGTCGCGTCGCACCGCTGAAGCCTCTGCCGCTGTTAAGTTACGCGGACGGATTTTACGTTACGGGATGGCTCTTATCTGGAGATTTAAAAACGAATCGGCAAAGCCTGCTTCGAATTACCTCGACGAACGGAAACGAAATCGTGACAATCCGAGTGCCTTGACTGGCTAAACAATTCGCTCGACCGAATGACGAGCGAGCGCAGTCAACCGCATGTTCGAATTCAGACCTTCGAAATCGTGACGGATACTCGGAATACGCCGTATCAGCCTTATTCAATTGCTTTGACCAATTTCAGAACAGAGGTATTTCTTCCTGGTCAAGCTCTCGGTAACGAACCTTAATTCCAACATTTGCGCATCTGCCCGCCCCGTAAAGTTGGCGCTGCTTGAATGTTCATCGGTTCCGATAATACAGTCCACCCACCCTGCCAGCAGGATCAACTTGATAATGGGTTTGAATGTAATCGGAGAGGTTCGAGTTCTCCATCCAGCGCGACAACAGGAGGACTTGCTCCGGTCGGTAACGCTCCAAGTATGTCGCGACCTGGGTGTCGCTGAGCTGCCCAGACCAAACCCGCTTCGACGGAACTACTGCCAGCTCCGGCGGTACCGGCAATGCCGCCCAAAACGCGTAAATCACACGGTCCGTGAACACCCAACGTGTATGCGCTGCGTGTTTCCTCAATTCGATCACAATTGCGTCCTGCTGCGCCGGCAGGGCCGCCGACACCTTCGTTAATTCATTCCACGCTTTTTCCGGCGCCAACGTCACCACCAGCGAGACAAGCATTGACCATCCCAACCAACCAATGCCGGCACGCAGTTTGGCCGCCAATGAAGCCGAAATATCCTGCCTGCAAATCTCTCGAAACCACGCCACGATTCCCAGCGCGCCCAACCACGCCATCGGGATGGCAAAGTGCAAATTGTAGTAATACCAATAGGGACGGTGCCACAAATGAATCACCAAGGCCGTTGCCAACAGCACTGCGGGGAATAACAAGTCGCATCGACGGTTGTAGCAAATCAGCACCACGCCGAATGCCGCTGGGACCAACAGTGCAAGATCGTTCAACAGCGATTCTGGGCGAAAGGCAAATCCTGCCGATCCTACCACGTGGCGTGTGCTGTACGAAAAGTGCGACATCCAAATTGTCGTGACGGCGTTCCACCTGTAAAACGCAACCGCGACCACGCTAAACGCAATCGCAACGGCTCCGCACCAAACCACTGTCTCCCGCAATTCGCTGTACATCGCGTCCCCCCCGAGGCTGTTAGTCTCCCGCGCGCGACGAATTCGCCTGACTGCATATTCCGCTGCTAGCGCCGGCAGGAAAATAACCGCCGTCAATTTCACTTGCAACGCACAGCCAAACAACACACCTGAAAGGATCAGCCATTGTCTTCTTTTGCTCGCAAAGTACCTTAACCACATCCAGACCGCTGCCAGCGCCAGGGCCATCGCCGGGAGCTCGATCATCACCGACACGCAGAGTTGAACGAATGACGAAGACGACACCAGCAATGCCAGCGCGATCAAGCCCGCCACCCTGCCCGAATGATCGGTCACCATTCTATACAGCGCCGCCACCAGCGCCATCGCAAAACCCACGCTCAACAATCGCGCCACGTACGCCGACGGTCCGAAGATGCGAAACAGCAACGCCAGGAGTTCGGTGTGTAGCGGCGGTTGATCGTTCCACACCTCGCGATAAAGCGGATGCCCCAGGCTCACCAGGAATCCCTTCATCAGTTCGTATCCCTCGTCACCCCCGAATTCCAATGCCGTCCGCAAGGGCGCCCTCATCCAGAGAACAATCCCAAAGCCGATGGGAACCGCCCAGTCCAACATGCGCACTGTTGAGCGCCAATTCATCCGGCCCAGCGCAAGTTTACGAACCGCCATAACAGCACGATGTGCAGAACCCCGAACGTGGCCACGAGCCCCATCCGCAACCACCGCCAAGCTTGGCGCTCTGAAAACACCGCCAGAGCGATGAAAACCGGAAACGCACAGCACGCGAACCGGGTGTACGACGTGAACGTGCCGCTCATCGCTGGCAGGATGCCCAGCATGTACGTCCACATGACCATATCTTTGCCCAAGCGCCAGATCAACGGCAGACAAAAAAGGAGCAGCAGGAAGGCGCACCGGTCCAAAACCGAACCTCTGAAGCCGTGCCACTTCGTCGGCTCAAAGAATCCGAGCACGAACCGGGGCACATCCCACAGATTGCCGATCGAATGCACGCCCCAGTATTTTTGCGCCTCTATTCCCTCGAACGGACTTTCGGTCCAAACCCACATCAATCCGAAGTAAGCGGCCAAACCAAGCATTGGCGCCGCCAAGAGCACGGTTTCCGGCCAGCGCGCGGCAGCCGCGTCGGTGCTTCGATCACTCCCCAAACGCCTCCGTTCCGTCTCCATCCATCGCCACCGACCGAGCCAGCCCCACGGTTGATTCATTAGCCAATGCCAGCCAATCGGCAGCACGCTGAACACGCCCACTGCCCGTGTCAGCGGCAGCAAGAACGCCGCAACCCACGCCATTCCGAAACGCTCGCGCTCCAGGCCGTACCACAACCCCATGACCAGCAGAAATAACAGCGGCTCGCTGTAGATGAACTGGTAAAACAGCGACCCAGGGAAAATGATCAGGTACACCAGCGCCCATCGCGCGACGGACTCCCCGAAGCGTCTCGACGTAACGTTATAGAATAGGGTCCACGCCGCGAGCGAGAAGACGTTGGCTAACACCAGCCCCACAATCAACTGGTTGCCTGCTGTCAAAAGCGACAAGCATCGAATTACGAGCGGCCACAGCGGATAAAACGCGCACGATTTCACTCCCTTGGAATACCCAACTTCGCTCAGGAACAGGTAATGCCGTGCGTCCCATGTAGCAAAGTGGCGAGTGAGTCCAGACGCTCGTTTCTCTAGCGATTGCACACTGGCATTGAACCACCCTGTGTTTATCGCAGAGAACCTTTCCTCATCGAAGTCGGGCCAAAGCTTGACGCTGCCGCACACGGCAGCGAGATAACCGATTTTGACCAGAACCAACCAGAGCAAGATCAGTCGCCAGTCCTTGCCGTTCCCGGACATGCGTGTTTATCGGAGGAGGCGTTCCGCCGTTGCCGGTCCAGTTGTCGCCTTTTGCCCTCCGGTGTTTTTCCAGCCAAATCTCAGGTTCAAGAGAAAATTCCAGCCACTGACAAGCACGATCGAGATGAAATTGGCCAGATACGCGTTCCAACCAAGACCGTACACTTGGGCGTTCAGCAAAATCACACTCAGTCCAATGCCCGCCGTGCAGACCAGATTGAATTTCAGAAAGCGGGCCAGCCGTTTGTGCCAGCCAACCTGCGCCGCCGCGAACTCGCGAAAAGTCCACACCTCGTTCCAGGCAAAGTTATTGAACAGTGCCGCTTCGGCTGCGACGACTTTGCTTACAGTCAGGTTCCAACCCAGCACGGAGGGCGAGGCCAACAACCAGATGACCGCCATGTCGACGATCACGCCGCTGCCGCCCACAAGGCAGAATTTGGCGTACCGCTTAAACATCGGCAGCCATTCTAAATTCCTCAGAATTCCAATTGCTTTCACCATTCGAAGGTGCGGTACGCCACGAAAGAGTTCTGCCAGTATCTTGTCGGCAAGGCTGCCAACGTCAGTGGTAGGCAGATGGCAAGGAAGGCGAGACGCCTGACGCTACTTTGGACAAGTCGAATGCTCCTGTAGCCAATGCACGTCCCGATCTGTGGGCGACGTGTAAACCCGAGCGCGCGCTTTTCCCATCGCCGGCTTCGTCGTCGGCTCCAGCCATTTGTGGACCTCCACATGCCCATCAGCAAAGGAAGCCGTTCCAGCGCCATTATGATAACTCGCCGGATAATCAATGATGTAGAAGGGCCTCGGTGATCCGTTCCCCTCCGGCGTACCGGTGTTGCTCATATCAATCGCAAAGTAAGGGTCGTTGATTGAATCCGACCGTTCATCCACGATCACCAGTACAGTCGCCGGATTGCGGATTTCCTGAAGCGAATAGAAAGAGTGATAATTCGTACCGAAGCCGCCGACCCAACTAGGAGGCCCCAGTGGACGGAACGGACTGATCCGGCAATTCATTGCAAAACTCCGCACGGACTCTGTCTCGTCGCTCGGGCATTTGAACACGCCGGCGACTTTGACGTATGGTCCAATTAACGACCGTCGTGGATCGGTCAGGAGGGCCGTGTTCGTTGCGTCGCGAGGACGGTGCATCGTACCGGCCACCCAATTGATTTGCACGCCTAAATTGTCGATACTGTCCACGTTCAGCGGCAACCGCCCGCTATGATCCTCCACATACAACATCCACGCCATCGTGATCTGCCGATTGTTGTTGAGACATTGGATACCATTCGCTTTTTCTCTGGCTCTGGACAAAGCTGGCAACAACAAAGCCGCGAGCAGAGCAATGATGGCAACCACCACCAGCAATTCAATCAAAGTGAAAGCCATTGTGCAGGACTCTTTAGGAAGCACACGCGTTCTCGCTTGTCTCCGTCGGTGCCTCGCCGATGGATTTCGCCTAGAGTGTGCGAACAGTCTGGAAATGACGGAAGAGACGTGGTAGCGGCGAGGCGTTGCAACTAGCACACGAGGCAGGTGCGCTTCCAAAAGTGTGACAACCATCCGGTTCAGTCGAGCGTGCACGCTCCCGCACGCACTCGGCCCTATTCTATCGCGTATACTCATAAGTCCGGTGCGGCGTGGCCGTCCACGAACACTGCGTTCTTTCTATTGCGGGGGTGCCACGCTGCGCGGTCGCGGATCAGGAAAGTCTTTGTGCTGTTTCCATCAGGACGGTCTAGCCCGATTCGGTGCAAAATGCGCCCGTTGAGCGAAGCGTTCCATTCATAACTGGAGCCGTCGCGTTCGAAAACGCCGCCTTTGTCTCCAGGACATTTGAACACGTTCCGATTTCCGCCAACGTGGGACGCCAAGACCTGTTGAATCGCAGGCTTGCCACCTGCCGCGTTTGTTTGAGACTGAGCGCTATCCGCTACTAGCGGCAGGCGACCCTCGTTCTCATCGGCGTAAACTCGGGCCGCAATTCCGAGCTGGCGCAGGTTACTAATGCAGCGCGTTGAGTCCGCCTTTTTCCTGGCTCCACTGAGGGCAGGCATCAAGAGCGACGCCAGGACTCCGATCACCGCCAGCGTGACGAGAAGCTCGATCAGCGTGAAAGCGGCTCGACTCGAACACGAATCACTGCGCCAATTGTTCTTGCCAGCGTTCTTCACAAGTCTCCCCTCCAAGCTACGACAATCTGAGGATGTTGTACAGACAATGGTGAAAGCGTTGCGTCTCGGCCTTCCCGGTTACCACTCCCGACAACAGCAGCGCCGACGACAGCAGCGCTACGAGGATGGCGATCAGAGCGAACACCACCAAAAGGTAGAGCAGCGTGAAAGGCAGGCGAGCATTGTGTCTCACATCGACTCATTCGAACGATTCAACATTCTCTTCGCTATTCGCACTGCGCTGCAAACTCGACTAATCGGCGCCCGAAGCGTCACGATCTCACGGGTGCTTTCTTCCAAGACCATAACGACTCATCAACGATTTGCGGTTGAAACAATTGCCGCAGAGACATGATCCAATGATTTCAACACGTAGAAGTCCGCACCGAAATCGTTTGTATGGACAGTGTAATCACGCGCAGCCAACTGTTGGAATTCTGGATCGCGACGCAAGTAGTGAAAAAGCAGAATGACTTCGGGCTTGTAGTAATTGATTATGGCACACGCGAGTGACGCATTCATGTGACCAGTACGAAATCGCTTCTCCGACAATACCGCGGTGGCAGGCGGCACCAAGCAGCCTGTATGGAAAGCGTAGATCGGATGGTCAGTAAACAACCAGTTAACATGGCTTTTATACGGAAGGAGGCTTTTCAAAACACTATCATCGTTGATTGTAGCTCTTTGATCGAAGGGGCGAATAGCATTTCTAAGTTTCGAGGCCGGGCCCGCGTAGGCCAAGTGCCATAATAAGGCTGCGGCGAGGGAAACAACGACCGGCCGCCATTGGGCGCCCGTATAGGAAGGGTCTGTAAGCCGCCACGCTGTTGTGGCCACGTTTCTCAAACCCACTGCAGCAAGCCAACAAAGCGGTACTGCCAAGTGTATATAATAATAGGAGAAGTAGGGCCGACAGACACTGTGCGCGACGAAGGCAGTTACCAGCCACACAATCGGAATACGAATGGACCGCAGACTTGAGACTGCTGCAGCAGCGGTGGCAGAACCAGTTGCAGCCGCTAGTAATGTGCCATAGTCGTCTTTCAGCATTTCGCTTAACGAAGCAAATTCTTCGGGATTCGGAAAGAGCTGATGATGCTTCCACGAGACATGGACATTCCAAATCATGTCGAGCGACGTCTGCAAATTGAAGAATTGTGGGACCGCGAAGCCGACAGCTACTCCTGCCATCCACGTCGCAATTCGGCTGCAATGAATCTTTAACTTCCAGGGATTGCAAGGTGCGAGTCCAATGATTACTCCCGGAATCATGAGCGCGGCCGTAAGCTTAATTTGCAGGCTGAGCCCCAGAACTACGCCCGCAATTACCAGCCAGTGCCTAGACGACCCGGCCAAATATCTACAAATAGCTGCGACCGATAGTAAACCCACCGCGTATGCTGGGAAACCATTCATCACGGAGACGCTTAAGTGTATAAAGTAATGTGAAATCCATAAGAGTGTCAGCGCAATAATACCGACAACTGCTCCACTGTGACTTCGAACAATTTCAAACAAGCTCGCACAAAGGATAAAGCTGAAAGCGATGGTAGTAAGTCTGGCCGCAGCAATGGATTGTCCGACTAATGCGAAGACTGTTTCAAGAATACCTGTATACAGCGGCGGTTGATCGCTCCAGATCTGGCTGTAAAGCGGGTAACCATGAGCACATAGCGTCGCCTTCATCAGCTCATACCCCTCGTCAAAGCTCATGCTTACCGCATCGTCAACGTTTTTGTTTAGTGTCAACACAAGAGCGAAGGCCGCAACGGCACCGATACCCAGTCTCGAAAGTAGCACTTGCATCATTCGAAGGTCATCAAGTGAAAGTCTTGGTTGGTTTCTTGCAGAATGTTAGAACCAAAAGGGCAGCACTCCCCGCGGTTATGTAGAGCAGCACGAGCAGGGAAATGTGTCGTTCCGTGGCATCGCTTAAGCCCAACCAGTGCGTCGCGTCACCTAGACACTTGCAAGGCGTGGGAAACCCACCCGCCCACAAAACGAATCTATACGCGCCAAACAAGAGGCCGATACACGCCGCCACGGCCGCCTTAAAGGTGAAGGTGTTTGAACCACTCAATAGCAGCGCTCCGACTAACTCGATCGCGCCAGCCGTAAGAAGCAAGGAGCGATTGCTGATTGGAACGAGTTGGCTATTGTGTTCTAAATACGGCGCCGAATCGATTGCTGAAAACACCTTCAGCAGGGCTGTTACGGCAAGCAACACGCTGACAGATAAAATGAAAAGTGTAGCCCACCTCATGCTAACGTCATAGTCGAGCGGAACCGCAGCGCAAGGGAACGGTTTACGCGTTCCCTTGCTGGCATCTCCGGAATCGCCAACGGACTTTAGCTTCCGGGAACGCACGTGTTTGTCGAGAACGACTTCCATTCAACACAAAAGACCGAATGCAGGCCGCTGTGCGGACTTAAGGTTGTTTTATACCACATGCAACCGGTGCCCGCGTTGTCCGTATAGAACTCCATATTCAGCGTTGGAGTGTACTCCTTTGACTGGGTAAACACGGCGTCAGGCCCGCTGCTAGGATCGGGAATGCTTCTGTACCACGGTACGTAGAGAGGATCCTTCAATACACAGAAGACGTTGCAATCGATATCCTCGGGGTTGGTATGTTGTGCGACGATGTACCCAGCAGCCCTGCAAAGACGGGTATCACTCTGGAAACCACATGCGTAAATTGTAATCGTCGCAGTGGCTAATCCAATGGCTAGTAGTCCTATTCGTCTCATTTGTTTCCTTTCTCTTTGCTCTGTTTATGTGTTTCGGCTTGGTTTTCGCCATCACCACTCGTGGTGGAGCGAAAGCGGCTTTGACGCAGACCTCGTATTAAGAGGAATGCTGACGTCGCAATTGCTAAACCTAAAAATAATACGATTTTCCCTCTCGAGAAGCCTTCGTTCACGTTCCCGGCGAAAACAGGCACTAAGTTAGTACCGGTGAACCTAAGATAGTTGGAATTAGTGTGGTAGATGCGAATTGCATTGGTATGTCGCACTAGTGGATTTAACCTGTCGGGGTTCAATGGGGTTTGTGAAAGGACCATCTCATGTATGGCGATCGGGCCTACGGTGCGAGTTGTGCCCTTTTTATGATCGACCAAGTGCCGGTCGATTTTGGATGGAAAGAATGAAGGGAGAGTGGGGTTGTCGTACTCCCCGAGCATGATTTCAAAATCATTAGCGGCGGGTGAATAGCCGTAAAAGATCTTGCCAGGACGCCCACGAGGGTCGAAGTTGGCCATGTATCCTTCAATGGGAATGCGATCGTTCGCAAGAGCGGTAAATCGTTTGTTATCCCATTTCAAACTTCCGTGCTTGAGGGCAAAAATGCCGCAGGCTAGGGCCTCCTGCAATATCTCCTCGCCGGGATACAAGCCCGAGCGGCGTGCCGTATCGTGTAATTCCTTTGTGTAGGTCTGGTAAATTGTTAATGTTTCCAGCTTATTCTGGAGGTTCTTGGCGTAATTCCAAGATTCCTCATTAAAAGCCCCTTGTTCGGAAGGCCATCCTGACGGAGCAAATAGCGTAAGGACAAATCCAATGCCGGAGTCCCAGGCTCCCTCGTATCGTACTGAATTATTCTCGAATAGTATCCTTTCAACGGGGGGCGGGGCCGCAATAAACGCCTTTAGGCGGGCGAGGTCGCTAGTTTCTGGTTCGGCAGATAGTGCCATCACCGACAAAGCAGCGCCGCTCGCATAAGATAAAAGTGAAAGCAGGACCCCGATCAACGGAGTATTTGATCCTACCCCACAACAAACTCTTGCTGAGGACCAAGCACGGCTGTGAATACAGATGTCGTCGCATGAACCGAACTTGCTTCCGCGCGTTTTGGACCCTGTCTTGGTCGTCATAGTTTTCCGCCTATCCGTAATCCCCGGATGCCTCCGCGCCAGCGTTTCTCGCTCTAGAGGCGACTGAAAGAAAATCAGGAACGGTCGATAACCTCTGTTAGTTGCCAATTAGTCTTTCTCACTGTTCCCAAATCTGTCTGCCGATTTGCATTTGAATCTTAGTCCGTATGCCCAGCGCGCGCCATACCCACGTTCGTGGGTATGGTCCGCGGCCCGGTAGCGACTTCGGGCTGGACTTCTGTCAGCCAGCGCACGGCCAGCGCAGTCCGTGTATGAACTCCGAAACGTTGGAAGATCAGTTTCAAATAGGCACCGACGGTGTCTTCCGAGAGACCTAATTCCGCGGCGATCTCGCAATCGCACTTGCCGCAAGCAACCAACTCCGCCACCCCCGCCAGCCGCGGAGAAAGCGTCGACCGCTCCGGTGCGCTAGTGACAGGGCTTGTGGCTCGACTGGTTTTAACTGTTTTCATGTGTGGTTCCTCATCTCAGAGTCTCAGGAGTTCTCAGCGGAAGTACGGTTTCCAGCGATTCGTGGAAGCCCGGCCTCGCGCCGTCCTTCTCCTGCGTCCGCAGTTCTTCTACGAATGGTGAGGCTCCCAACAGAGGGAGCGGCGGCGGCAGCACTTGGGTGAGTTCGAACTGCCGACTTTTTAGCGTCTCCGGCGCCCGGAGCCAGGGAAAGCCATTGTCTTGTATTAGAGAAGTACTTGCCGCTGGCAAAGTTCCTGTGGACCCGTGCCAATCCTCTAAGGTCTTCCAATGCGGTTCTCCAGATCTTCACGCGACTGTCTGAGTCATCCACCCAGCGGATCGGCAAATCAATAATCCGATAGCCGAGCTTCTCGCCCAGGATCAGCAACTCCGTGTCCATGAACCACTCATCGTCTTCCACGAGCGGTAACAAGCAGGATGCCGCCTCTCTTGTTATCGCTTTGAACCCACATTGCGCGTCAGAGAATCGCGTGTGGAAGAATAACTTAATCAGCCGATTGTAGCTGCGCGAGATGATCTCACGCTTGTAGCCGCGGGAGGTCAAGGAAGGCTTTAGGAGGCGGGAGCCGATTGCCAAATCAAATCCGCCGCACATCAGCGATTCAATCAATGGTGGAAAAGCAAACAAGTCGGTGGACAAATCCACGTCCATGTAACTGAGAATCTCCGCCTGACTTTCACTCCAGACCTGCTTGACCGCCCGGCCGCGGCCTTTCTGGTCGAGGTGCGCTACGTGCACTGCGTTATGCGTCTCTGAAAATGTGTGGGCGATTGCCAAAGTTCGATCGGTCGAAGCGTTATCCGCGATGACGATCTCAAACTTGAAGCGGCAATGCTGGGAAAGAAAGCCGTGCAACTTCGGAATACTCGCTTTGAGTCTAGCTTCCTCGTTAAAAACAGGGATCGTGACATTGACCAACGGGGGTTGGGGCGTGTGTTGCCAATCGAGAACGCCAATGCCCGGCGGCAAGTCCCGTGATGAAGTCGGATTGGGTGAAGTCGTTGCTGTCTCACGCGGGTCGCAAGTGAGCCGACCACGTAGTCCTGGGTGCATGGCATGCGGTGTATTCACGTTCAGACTCCAATAGGCCTTTTTCGAAGGCTGCCAAGATGTACCGTGTGTCCGTCGGCTTGAATATGGGTTCTTCACCTCCTTTTCCGTACTCCGTAGCGACACGTCGTATCTCTCGGCGACATTCCCTTGCGGAATCCGAACTCCGGAGGCGCTTATCGAATCGCTGACCCGTCAAAGTTTCACGAGCGAGCAACTGCAAAAACCAGTGTGGTGCCTGCTTGCCATGATGGGCGCACTGTTGCTGATTACTTGCGCCAATGTGGGCAACATTCTGCTTTCGCGAACGCTTTCCCGTCGTGGTGAATTCAGTATTCGCATCGCCATTGGCGCCGGGCGCCTTCGCGTGGCGCGTCAACTGATGGTCGAGAGCTTTGCACTGGCAGGGCTCGCCGCCGTCCTGGGAATTTTCGTCGCCTGGGCCGGCATCATCGTCTTGGAACAGTTTTATTTGAGTCAACTGCCTCGGATCAACGTGATTGGCCTGGATTGGGGAGTCTTGGGAATCGCCTGTCTGGTGTCTGCCTTGGTGGGCGTCTGGTGCGGCACCGCTCCAGCATGTCTGGCGGGACGTATCAACGTGAACCCGTCGCTGAAAGACTCGTCGCAACAATACAGCGGTGGAGTTCTGCAGCGACTGTTCCACGATGGTCTGGTTGTGGTTCAGCTCTGTCTGGCCGTGGCGTTACTCTCGGGCGCGTATCTAATGACTCAGAGCGTCGGCAAACTTCTGCGGGTCGATCCAGGACTGCAAGTGAAGGGGCTTTACCGAGTGTTTTACGACGGGGCCGAGTTTAGGAATCAACCGGCCTACGACTTGCAGGGGGAGATCGAACGGGGCGTTCCGCGAAGCCAGGCGTTGAAGGAGAACTGGCGGGCGGTTGTTGAGCGGCACTTCGAGTTTCAGCAGCATGCATTGGAACAACTTCATGCGGTGCGGGGTGTCGAATCGGCCGCCGTCAACAGCGGTGCAGGGCTCGCCAACTACGAAGTGGAAGGAACAGCAGGTCCCGTGATGATGCTGTTGCTGGATGCCCTAGGAGGGCTAGGGTTGGTTCTCTCGGCCTTGGGTGTGTACGCCGTGATGGCCTACGCGGTTTCTCGACGCACCCACGAGATAGGTATCCGCATGGCCGTTGGAGCGCGCCGCGAACAGATACAGTATCTGTTCCTTCGTCAGGGGGCTCGACTGACTCCGAATGGGCTCCTGCTCGGCATTATCGTGGCCATCACGGCGGGACACTATAGTGAAAGCCTTCTGTTTGGTGTTGCCCCGGCAGATCCTTGGGTTTTTGCCGCCGTCCTGCTGACGCTCGGCTATGCCGGAGCCAGTGCCTGCGGGCTGCCCGCGCGCCGCGCCGCACAGATCGATCCGATGGTTGCTTTGCGTTGTGAATGACCTCCAATTCTCCTTCCGCCAACCTCTGAAGAACCCCCGGCTTCACTGCAGTCGAAGCGCTGTTGGCTGCAATCAGTCTCTCGGGCGTGCCAGACCGCTGCCAACGGCAAAAGAGTTCGAGTCTTCATGTTCCGAAGCGTAGATTCCATCCACCGTCAACAACCGCTGCTCGGCACAAAGTCGGTCGATGAGAACTTTGATACGTTCGACGGAGTGAATAATTTCATCGCGGCGGCGGCGCTTAAGCAGCAGGCGAATTCGATTCAACTCCTTCACCACTAACTCTTCGTAGTAACAATTCGAGCGATGGGGCAGAGAAGGTTTTCGGGCACTTTCAGCGGCGTTGCCTCGGTCGAGAATGCGATTCACGGCGGCTTTGACGTGGGCGGCGGTTACATTGCCTCCAGCGGCTGTCCGAACCGCAGAATTCCACGCGACCACCACAAACTCAGGCCCGAGCGACGTCAGCGGGCGCACCTGCGCTTCGGTCGTCGGCGCGTTGCTGTTACCAACTGGTAACAAGCGCGACACTCTTGCTGCATTGAGCATGCGATAGGCGTGGATTCGACTCAGTTCCCATCGCTCCCGACAGTATTCTTCGAACGTCCGGTGGGTTTTTCGGTACAGTCTGCCGTTTCGAATCTCCAGCAAGGCGAGGCCCATCTCGAAGACCGACTTGCAGCCTCTTTCAATTACGGTCTCACACTCCCGGAGCCGCGCCGACTCCGCTTCGCCCAAGGGCGCCGTCCCAACGAGGGGAGAGATGGTGGTGCTGGTTATCATAAATCAGCAGGTGCAGCGACGAAAGTACATCGGGTGAGCATATTCTTCAGTTGGCTAACGTTGCGATTCGATCATAACCTGAGACCACTGAACTCTAAATCCTTCGACTCGATCTTCTATTCTTCCTGGGTTTTGGATATGGGTTATTTCCCTACTGTTGCGTACCGCCTGGCGACATTTCGTATCGTTCCGCGACATGCCGCAGAGAATTGCCCTTATCGGCGCGCTCCATGTGCACTCGGAGGCAGTCCGGTGCGTCGTTTGAACGCTCGGGAAAAATGGGACGCTTGTTTGAATCCCAATCTGCGCGCGACCTGCTTCACGCTGACACCGCTTGTCAGCAATTTCTCCGCTTCCTGGAATCGGACTTCGTTTAACCACTCTTGCGGGGGGTGCCCAAACGAACCCTTGAAGTAACGCTCCAACTGTCGAAGAGAGACATGGCAAAGCGTGGCTAACTGCCGCGCACTATAGCGGGCCGGCCTGGCGAGATTCAACCATTCTTCGACGCGATCTAATCTGCTGGTCATCGGGTCTGATTCGAATCCACTCGCGGCACCTCTTCGAACGACGGTTTGTAAGAATCTAGCCAAGCGCAATGCGCATTGATTCCAGACCGATAATAACAGCCCTGCCGGTAGGCGGCTGTACCCCGTTTGTGGTACCCCGCCACGTGTCGTCAGTCGTTTCGACGTCTCCAATTTTGGTTTGGATCCACATCCCATTAGCGGGACGAAGGAATCCCATCTCCGAGCGACTCTTGGTATTGGCCAACGACGCGCTTGCCCCGCAACAACCCGCGTCTCACCAGGTTACGATTCTTCGTTCCAATGGCACGTCGGCTGCAGACTCACCTTCAGCAATCCGACTTCTCTGCCGCCCGGTTGGCCAATTCGGGCAGCAAAAAGCCCGGGTGTCCGTGTCACGCGCTTCGCGGCACGTCGATGCGGGTCACACTGAGAACCGACCATGAACGATTTGAAATTCGCCTTCCGCCAATTGCTGAAGAACCCCGGCTTCACCGCTGTGGCTGTGCTTACGCTCGCGCTCGGAATCGGGGCGAACACGGCGGTCTTTTCTGCGCTGAACGCGCTCTGGCTTCGCGCGTTGCCGTTCCCTGATTCCGGCCGGCTTGTGCTGGCGTGGGGCAAGAAACCGCAGCAGAACCGGGACAAGATTCCTTTTTCGTGGCCGAACTTCGCCGATTTTCGGGCGGGAGGACGAAGCTTCGAGAACCTCGGTGCCTGGGCGTTGGGTCGCGCCAATCTCTCCGGCGATGACAACCCGGAACAGGTGCAACAAGCCATCGTCAGCGCCGGCTTCTTCACCACAATGGGCGTCACGCCGATCTTGGGTCGCGCTTTTGTTCCAAGCGAAGACGAACCCGGCGGCGAAAAGGTCGTCGTCCTGAGCCATAGCTTGTGGCAACGGCGATTTGGCGCGGATGCGAATATCGTCGGACGTTCCATCACGCTCGATGGGCAGGGCTATCAGGTTGTCGGCGTCATGCCCGCTTCCTTCAGGTTCTTGAGTTTTCCCAGGGAGACCGAAATCTGGATACCGATCGGATTGGATCCGTTCACCGACCGCCGATTTGCGCGCGCCGTGAATTCGTTGGGCGTCATCGGCCGCCTGAAGGCGGGGATCCGACTCGCGGAGGCGCAGGCCGAGGCAGATGCCCTCGCGCGTCCGCTCGCGGAGCAGTATCCGGAGAACAGAGGATGGGGAATTATGCTCGTCGCGCTGAAGGAACAGGTCGTCGCTGGCTATCGGCTCGCATTGCTCGTCTTGGTTGTGGCCGTGGGATTCGTGCTGATGATCGGTTGCGCGAACGTGGCGAACCTGCTGCTGGCGCGGGCCAGCGCGCGGCAACGTGAGATCGGCATTCGCTCGGCGCTGGGCGCGAGCCGCGGACGGGTACTTCGTCAATTGTTGACCGAGAATCTTCTGTTGTCCGCGCTGGGAGGCGGTCTCGGTCTGCTTGTGGCCTACTGGGCGGTCGAACTCTGGAGGGCATTTCCAGCGGGTGCGGCTGATTTGACCACCCCCTACCACGTCCCGCGCGAGCAGTTGGGATTGGATGGTCGCGTCCTGTGGTTCACGGTCGGGTTGAGTTGTTTGACGGCGCTGATGTTCGGCCTCGTGCCTGGTTGGCGCGTGTCTCGAGCGGACTTGAACCGCACCCTCAAAGCGGCAGCTCCCACGAACTCTTCCGGCACGCGACAGTTCAGGTTGCGTTCCTTGCTCGTGACCGGCGAAGTGGCGCTGTCGCTCGTCCTGCTCATCAGCGGGGTATTGCTCCTTCGCGGCTTCAGGCAGCTCCAGGAAACGAAACCCGGATTCCAGCCCGACAACCTGCTGACGGCGAACATCAGTCTTCCTAAAACGAAGTATTCGCAAGGCGCCCAAATCACCGGCTTTTACGAGCAGGTGCTCGCGCGGATCGGCGCGTTGCCGGGAGTCAAAGCCGTGGGTGCCGTCGAATACCTTCCCCTCAGCGGCATCGATAGCAGCGCGGTCTTCTTGATCGAAGGCGCGTCGGAACCCCCTGCCGGTGAAGAGCGCCGCGCGCACAATCGCAACACCACTCCCGGCTACTTCAAAGCGATGGGTATTGCGCTCGTTGAGGGCAGAGACTTCACGGAGCGCGATTCC
>Ga0137368_10002197_pt1 | contig 20914 bp, 18 predicted proteins | sample SagtaG_13_FD_104917 | JGI IMG/M metagenome (GOLD analysis project Ga0137368, IMG submission 104917) | Vadose zone soil microbial communities from Sagehorn Ranch, Mendocino, California, USA - Sage1_L_100_16 metaG | ecosystem: Environmental > Terrestrial > Soil > Vadose zone | place: USA...
CGACGGCGGCAGTCGCCGGCGCGGCTTGGGCCGCGACGCCGGTTGCGGCTCAGATGGCCGGTCAGTTCAAGGCGGTCAAGGCATTAGCATTCGATGCCTACGGGACCCTGTTCGATGTCTTCTCGGTTACCGCATTGTGCGAGCAGCTTTATCCCGGCAAAGGCAATCAGCTGGCGCAGATATGGCGTGCGAAGCAACTGCAATACAGCCTGATGCGCAGCCTGATGGGCCGCCACCGCGATTTCTGGGGCTTGACCGAGGACGGGCTGGTTTGGGCGACCAAGAATCTCCAGCTTGACCTCACGGCCGACAAGAAAAAGCAACTGATGGATGCCTACTTGAGCCTTGCCGCTTTCCCGGACGTGAAGCCCGGCCTCGAGGCGCTGAAGAAGCAAGGGGTCAAACTCGCGATCCTGTCCAATGGCGAGCCCAAGATGCTGGAGGCGGCGGCGAAGAGCGCGGGGATTCGTGAGCTTCTCGACGACATCATCAGCGTCGAGGAAGTCAAGATTTTCAAAGTCAGCCCGCGCGTCTACAATCTTGCCCCCGAGCGCATGAAAGTGACGAATCCCGAACTCGGATTCATTTCGGCGAATTCCTGGGACATCAACGGCGCCGCGTCTGCCGGGCTGAACACGTTCTGGATCCAGCGTAGCGCCGCTGAAGTTCCAGAGGAGCTGGGCTTCCAAGCGAGCGCCGTCGTCAAGGCGATCACCGATCTCGCGCCCCTGCTGCGCGGCTGAGCGATGGTTTCCGCGGCTCAGGAGTGGTGGGTTAGCACCCGTACCAAAGATCGAACACTGGAGGAAACAGATGCCTAGGCTGCGCTACATCAAGGAAAGCGAACAGACTCCCCACACGCGCGGGCTAATCGAATCGGCCAAGCGCACCGGTGCGCCTGATCCGCGCGTAGTCAGCCTGATGACGCGTAGCCAGCTGGGCATTGCCTGGGTCGAATACTGGAACAAGCTGCTCTATGAGGGCATACTGCCACACAAGCTCAAGGAGATGTGCCGCATCAAGATCTCGGTCGCGCATCAATGCGGCTATTGCTCGACTGTACGCTCGACGGTCGCAAAGGCGGAAGGGCTGACCGAGGACATGATCAACGACCTGTTCGATTATGCGGGCAGCAAGCGCTTCAGCGAGCGTGAGAAGGCAGCGCTGCATTATGCGGATCTGTTCAAACAGGGCGAGCACTCTATCGACAAAGACCAGGCCTATACCGATCTCGCTAAGCACTTCAGCGATGAAGAGATCATCGAGCTCGGGCTGTTCTGCGCCGAGGTCGATGGCGTCGGCAAGTTCGTCAAATCGCTCAACGTGCTGAGCTGGGAGGAGGCCTGCGAGCTCAATCCCAAGCTCAATGCCGGCGCGACACAGGTCGCGGCGGAGTAAACTGAGCGAGGCTGGTCAGTATATCAACGTACGGCCACGGTTGTCGTCAGGTCGGCGGGCGAGATGAGCACGCCGAAGCGCTCGCACCAGATGATCACGCTCTGATAATCCTTCAGACTGATGCCGGCCGGGATCGGATAGCGCTGGCTGCCCTTGAAGGCGCGCAGGCTTCCGAGATCGGCGAACATGGCGTCCTTTAGATCCGATGATGAGCGAATCGATGCCTTCGGGACCAGATAGACGTGGAACGCCGGTCCCGGCCCGACCTCGAAATCGGGCTCGATAAATACGGTGTGCTCGTAGACGCTAACCTTGCCCTTGCCGTAATGCACCGAGTCCGAGGGATTGGGATGAATGAAGGTGCCGGAAGCAACGAGCTTGGAGCGCTCGGCTGCGGCGAGTTGCTCGGCAGCCACCGGCGGTGGGAAGACGTAGGGGAAGAAAAAGAACCCGAGTGCGACACCGAGGCCGGTGCCGAGCATTCCGCCGAGTACGAAGATCGCGATGCCGCGCCAAAATCTGTTCATAGGTCACTCTCCGGTGCGTAGTGATTAGTTGTCAGTTGGCATCTTCAGGCGAAGCGCCAGAAGCGCGGCAGCTGCGAGCGACAGTGCAATCCCTGCGACGCAGGCCGGCCATCCGATCCGGTCGAAGATTTGACCCAAGATCGCGGTGCCGACCAGACCACCGGCGAAGTAACAAGCGAGATAGATGCCGCTCGCGGAGCCGCGGTCTGCGGTCGCAGCACGGCTCACGAAGCCAGTCGCGGTCGCCTGAGCGAAGAACGTCCCGACGCCGATGAGCACCATCCCAATCAGGACTGCTGTGAGATTGGGCAGCAGAAGCAGGGGCAACCCGATGCCAGCCAGCACCAGCGAACTCCACAGAGTCGGTCGGGTTCCCCACCGACGAACGGCGCGGCCGGCCAAGAGCGTCGTCACGACGGAGGGCAGGAATACGAAATAGACGAATCCAAGCTGCATTGGGCCGAGCGATAGCGGCGGACGCACCAGAACGAAGTTGACGTAGGTGAACGTGCCGATGAACGCGAACAGGATGCAGAATCCGATGCCGAAAGCAGCGGGCAGTTGCGGGTTGCGCAGATGCGCGATCCACGCTGCGAAAGGGGAGCGGGCGCCCTGCCCCATTTGCATCATCGGGGCGGTCTGGGCGACGGTGTAGTAGACCAGCACTGCGCCCGCGAGATTAAGCGCCGCGAAGAAGTAGAAATTGGAAGCAAGACCTAGGTGGTCTGCGAGCGCGGCCGAGACCAGGCGGCCGATGAGATTGCTCGCGACATTGCCAGTGATGTAGGCGGCGAAGGCGCCACCGGCGTCGGCTGCACTGCATTCTTCGCCTAGATAGGCGAGGGTGAGGGTAAAGGCGGACGCCATGCACAGCCCTTGCGCGATGCGGAGCGCGGTGAATGTGGTCAAGTCCGGCGCGATCGCCAGCAGTGCGGTCGGAATCGACAACAAGGCGAGGCTGATCAGGATGCCCAGTCGGCGATCGATGCGCTGGCTGAACAAGGAGACAGCCAGCCCGGCGACCGCCATACCCATCGTGCTGGAGTTGACGGCAAAGCCCATCGCCGCCGGCGTGACGTGATAGGCCCGCGTCAGGGAGGGAAGGATCGCCTGGGTCGCGAACAGGTCCACCACCGTCAGAAAGGCGGTCAGGCAGATCACAGCTGAGCGCAGCAACACGCCGGAAGAGTGTCCCGGCATCTCCATCCCTGCCATTTCCAAGGTAGATGCTGCCTGCGCCATGACGGAATCCTCAGCTCTGCGGGCAGGTGACGCCCACTTGGGCATCCCAAGCGTTTGGGCGTCACAAGCCGTTCGGGCGACGCGGGTGCGCCGTCACATATTGTGGTCGCTCTTGTCGTGAAGGACGTCACCCACGAACAGAACGACGGTTTTGTTTCCGAGGTTCTGCCACCAGTGCGCGGTGCCGCTCGTCTCCGGCCTGATGTCGCCAGCCTTGTGCACGATCGGATCAGCGCAGTTGCTGGCGTATTCGACGATCTCGCCCTCGGCGATGTAGATGATCGCAGGACGGTCGCCGTGGCTGTGCCAGGGCACGATGCCGCCGGGCTCGATGGTGAGCTTGCGGAATCGCAGCTGGCGTTCCTTGATGTTCGCCGGCTCCTTCTCGAGGTCGATGGCGGCGAGCACGGTGTCGGTGACACCCTTGGCCGCATGGGTCGCCGGCTGGCGAACGTCGGCCGTCATCTTGCCGGCCGGGCAGCCACCGGCAACCGCGGAGGTTACGCCGACGAACGCCGCTCCCGCGGCGAGACCGGCGAAAACCATGCTTCGGCCGAATCCTCGGCCACGGGTGATGCGGTTGAACATATTCGTGGTCTCCTTTGTTACGCCTCGGCCGTAGCGAGGCCGCAGCGGCACCGAGGATCGGCCGAATGGTCGTCGAACGGAAATGCCAAATAGCTTTTGAATCGATACGCAGCCGCTATCGCAAGCGAACGCTGAGCGATCACAGCATGCTCTTGATGTCGGCTCTCGCCGCCACGGCCACCGGCCCTCGATTTCCAACACCAGCGTCCAGCTGAGAAAGGTGCGAATCAGCACGAGCCCGGCGAGCAGGCCGAGACTCATGAAGGTCAATTCATGCGCGATGGTTTTGACGATATCTGCCGCTACCAATACCTCAAGGCCCGAGCAAGAGCGACCGGCCGATCCGGATCTTGTAGCCGTCGACGCGGTCACATCGTCCATGGTCGCGCCTCCCGCGGCGCACACTTCCAGCCCTACATCGCCGGCAGTTCCGGCAATCCTGCCGGAGCTGGCTGCTGATCCAATTGCTACTTTGCTTTCACGCTCGACGTGATGGACGCGATCATGCTCGACGCCATCTTGAACTGGTCCTTGCGGCTCTTGATTCCGTGTCGCCGTGCGATCCAGTCGAAATCGGTATAGGCGGTCCAGACCTCGCCCTTCTCGTTTTCGAAGACAAGCAACCGCACCGGCCAGTCGAGCCCGGCATTGGCGTTTGCCGTGATGAATTGCGTGCAAGTCCAGACCTCGCCCTTCTCGTTTTCGAAGACAAGCAACCGCACCGGCCAGTCGAGCCCGGCATTGGCGTTTGCCGTGATGAATTGCGTGCCGAGCGGCGGATTGCCGAAGATCAGTAGCACCGACGGCTGCAGCTTGATCCGTCGGCGGCAAGCTTGGATTGATCGATCTCGTTGAAGAACTTGATGCCCTTGTCGGCAATGTCCTTCTTCAGGCGCTCGATCGTGTCTCCGATCGGATAGGCGCTCTTTACCCTGACGATGCCGTCATTGCCGGCGAGCGCCGCGACCGGTGACGATGCCGTCAGGACATAGGCGAACAGAACAGCTGAACAAAGCTGAATCAGGCGCGCGAACATGGCTGGCTCCTCCTGGCTGCTGATGACACGACCATGCATCGGCGGCCAGAATGGAGCGCGGCGACGCCGAACTTAAATACCGATTGGCTTCGATTTCGATAGCGCGGCGCTATGGAGCGTGCGGGTTAGTCTAGGAGTGCCGGCAGGGCACATAGCAGGCGGCTATCAGCTCGATAGCCAATCGATATTTCCGCAATTGCGCAGGCCGATGTTCACTAGCTCGCGGATGTCGATCGCCGTCGGGGACATGGAGTCCCGAGGAGGAGGGCTGTGAACCGCTCGCTGAGAAGGGCCGACGCCACGATCCATCTCAAGGTCGTGTGCCTGTTGCCCATCGTCTCCATCATCATCGTCGTTGCGGCTCTTGCTGCTCCTGCCACGCGGCATGGAGCATGCCATGACTAAGCTCTCGCAAGGTTGTAAGCCGCTTCCGTCCATCCCTGGGGGTATTGGTACTGCATTTACCCGGTCGGGGCGTATCGCGAAAACGGCATGGTCATTTCTTCACCGAATGTTGTCGGCCCGAAACGCAGTTCCGATCCTGACGGAATGGGACAATGACGTTCCACCAATTCCGATCTTCACGAGCGAGGTGGCGCGCGCCGAAGCGAGCCTGCCGTCGCCGACGCGGCGACATCAACACCGCCTTGCTGCTTGATCGCTGAGCGGAGGAGCGCGCTGTGGGAAACATCCAGCAAAGCCTCACCAGCTTCGATCCCCACGCGCGCGCAGGGCTGTGCGTGCAGCCGCACTTGGGGCGACGCTCAGACGGCAATGTTTCGGCTCATCGCGATCGCATCAGCCCGATCGAGTTCCTGGCCGCGCGGTATCCCGTAATCCGCCGCTTGGTCGGGGAGCTGTCGTTTCGTGTCGTTACGCGTCGATTCATCCTCGGTGAACCGCCGAGCATTCCGATTACTCCCAGTTACGGCGACAACTTCCCGCTCTTCCTCCGAAGCCAGGGCAATTCCGCGTCGATCGAATATGTTGCGGACATTGCCGAGCTCGAGATGGTTCGAGGGAGGGCTCAGCGCGCCGCCGACGTCCGGCCGCTCGGCGCAGAGGCCTTATCGTCGCTACGGGCCGAGCGCCTCAATGGGCTACGGGTCTCGCTGCATCCTTCAGTGTGCCTGGTCCAATCGCGTTTCCCAATCGTGACGATTTGGGAGAACCATCAGAGCGATGAAGAAGACGGCATGATCGACCGATGGAGCGCCGAAGCCGCCCTGGTGGCGCGGCCATTTTTTGAGGTCGAAGTCAGGTGTCTTCCGCCCGGCGGATATGTCTTCTTTCGCGCCTTGTCCGAAGGCCAGACCGTAGTCACGGCCGCGGGCCTCGCAACCGCAGCCACGTCCAAATTCGAGGTCGCATCCAACTTGGCGCTTCTCTTGGACACCAATGTGGTCGTCGGCATTCGCGAAGCTGCATGACACCGGGATACCGAGATAAAGAGAGGCGAGTCACATCATGACCCACATGGCCCAGGCCGTACCCCGGCGCCCTCGCGTTGTGATCATCGGAGCAGGGTTCGGCGGTCTGTCGGCTGCCAAGCAATTGGCGCAGGGGCCCTTCGACGTCACCATCGTCGATCGCCACAATTACCATCTGTTCCAGCCGCTGCTCTATCAGGTCGCGACCGCCGCCTTGTCGCCCGGAGATATCGCGTCGCCGATTCGCGGCATTCTCCGTCGGCAGAACAACGCGAATGTGATCTTGGCGAAGGTCTCGGGAGTCGATGCTGCGCGCAAAGAAGTGGTCGCGGAAGGGCGCCGCATTCCGTTCGACTATCTCATCGTCGCGACTGGGGCCGAGCACGCCTATTTCGGGCATGACTGGTCATCCTACGCACCCGGTTTGAAGACGATCGACGATGCGACCTATTTGCGCCGCCGAATCCTGCTCGCGTTCGAACGCGCTGAGACCGAGCCGGACGTCGACGAACGGCGTCGTCTTTTGAATTTCGTCGTGGTCGGCGGCGGCCCGACCGGCGTCGAGGTGGCGGGCGCAATCGCCGAATTGGCGAAGCGGGCCCTGGCCTCCGACTTCCGATCCATCGATCCTCGCTGCGCTCAGATTAGTCTGATCGAGGCCGGGCCAAGACTGCTGGCACCGTTCGATCCCGCATTGTCGGAGGCCGCGCGGCGTTCATTGGAACAACTTGGGGTGGAGGTCCGGCTCGGGACCGGTGTCACGGATTGCGATTGCTCCGGAGTTTCGCTCGGTCAAGAACGCCTGCCAACGCGCACGATCATTTGGGCCGCCGGCGTGAAGGCTTCCCCTGCGGCTGAATGGCTCGGCGCCGAAAGTGATCGTGCCGGCCGGGTGAAAGTGAAAGCCGATCTTTCGGTGCCGGGGCATCCGAATATTTTCGTGATCGGCGACGCGGCTGCAGCAGTGGGCCCCGATGGCAAACCATTGCCCGGCGTGGCGCCGGTCGCCAAGCAAGAGGGCTGGTACGTGGCAAATCTGCTGATGGCGCGCGCTGCAGGTAAAACACCGCCGGCGTTCCGCTATCGCGACTTCGGGTCCATGGCTACGATCGGCCGCAAGCGTGCCGTTGCACAGCTCGGCACGTTCAAAGTCTCCGGGCTCGCGGCATGGCTCCTGTGGAGCCTCGCGCACGTCTATTTTCTGATCGGGTTCCGCAATCGTCTGGCGGTCGCTATGAATTGGGGCTGGAATTACGTTACGTTTCAACGCGGCACGCGATTGATCACCGGCATTTCCGGCTCACGCATCGAAGACGTGATGCCTGCTGTGATGATCGCGCCGCCGATGGCGACCGAGGTCGGAGATCCGGTCAGCGATCGAGCGTTTCTCGTCCCGCCGGGAGCAGAACTCCACCAGGAGCAGAGCCGGAAACATGCGTGACATGGGACCACCCTCGAGGGATCGAACGGAGAGAGCTACGCTGCGACCGCCTAGCGGTTGTGGCCAACACCCAGTCGCCAGAGCCCTCGAATGATTGCCAATGTCGATGGAGAAAGCCTGGACGACGCGTTCAAACGCGTGCGCGACATAGATGCTTCTCTGGATGAGCAGCTTCGCACAGTCGCCGATTCCGCAAGACAACGGCGGCCCGACTTTGCCGCAGCGGTGGACAGGCTGGTGGAGCGGCTCCGCCACTACGGTGCCGGCAATTCGGCGCCGAAGGCAGGCGAGCCGTTACCGCCTTTCGTGCTGCCCGATCACGCCGGGCAGATGGTCAACCTCGACCAGCTCCTGGCGCAAGGGCCGGTCGCGGTGACCTTTCACCGTGGGCATTGGTGCCCCTACTGTCGGATCAACGTCAGTGCGCTGGCACAGGCGCACAAGGAATTGGCGGCGGGTGGCGGCCAGATCGTCGCGATCATGCCCGATCTGCAGAAGTTCGTGGCCGATTTCAAATCCCAGTCGAACTTGCCGTTTCCGATCCTCACCGACGTGGACAACGGATATGCGCTTTCGCTCAATCTGGTCATCTGGATCGGCGCGGAGTTGCAGAAGATGATGGAAGGTCGTCGGGATCTTCCGACCTTTCAGGGCAACAGCTCCTGGATGCTGCCGATCCCTGCGACGTTCGTCGTCGGACGCAATGGGCGCATCCGCGCTCGCTTCATGGATCCCGACTATCGCAAGCCGCTGGCGATCGCGAATATGCTCACCGCGCTCCGAAACTGAGGTCAAGTCTGCGGCAATGGCAAGTCGTCTTAGGCAGCTCGACGATTTCCGGCGCTGTTCTGCCCGGCAGCACTTCACATAGAGCCGGTTGGCCGAGCCCGGTCAACTGGGCTTGCGGACGTTGGCGCCGAAACAGGCCGCAGGCTTGTCCTTGAGCTTTTTGGTGGCGCGGGTCAGCGACCGCTGCGTCACGTTGCACTTCTCGGCAGGCTTGGAAAATCAGCTCGCTGACCGTCGCCAGGATATATCGGATCTGATTCGTCTGCGTGGCAAGGCTATATCAGCTCACTCGTTTCGCGATGCTCGCGGAGCCTTCTTCAGCCAAGCGAACCGCAATAGCTTTGTTACCGAACCATTTTTTGCGCATGGCCTCCCGTACCAACGCGCCGAGACCGGGCGAGTAGGGTCGGCCCCTGACCGTGACCAAATTAACTTTTCGCCAGAACTCAGGTTCAACGACGGGCAATGCGATTACGCCAGGATGCTTGACAGCATTTGCCGGCATGAAGGCAAAACCTAGACCGGCTGCGACCATGGCCATGGTCCAATCGTCGCGTTCACTCCAATACGTCGGCATGCAGGTTACGCCCTTTTCTTGAAGTATATGGTCGGCGTAACCGGCGAATTCGCAGTTCATCCGATGTATATAGCACTCACCATTCAGTTCCTTGACTGGAAAAGCACACTCGTTTGCGAGCCTGTGGCCTTGATGAACGGCGATGACCATCTGCTCACTAAAGAGCGGCATAACGTGAGTTCGCTCGTCGATTTCTTCGTCTGGCAGCGCGTAAATAACGGCCTCGAGATCACCGGCAAGCAGACGATCCCGCAGGTCCTTGGCGTTTGCATCGCAAAGTCGTAGTTCAAGTCCTTCGTGCCGCGTCTTGAGCGCTGCAATGAGGTCGACAATTTCGTCCGGTGATATTGTGCTCATTATGCCGAGCTTGAGGGGTACCCTCTTCAGCTGACTCAGATCTTGGGACAATCGTTTTGCTTTAGCAGCTGCGTTGTAGACGGTTTCAAGGTGAGGCCGAACCATTTGGCCGAGATCGGTAAGGTGCGTGAGATTGCGCTCGCGGTGAAAGAGCGGACCACCGAACTCCCCCTCTAACTGCTGGATCGCCCGCGAGAGAGAGGGTTGCGAGACGTTGCACTTTTCAGCGGCGCGCGAGAAGTTCAGCTCCTGTGCGACCGCGAGAAAATAACGGACTTGATGCATTTCCATAGCTCAACTCCGTGCCGGCGACTAACCTGGCCCGATCGTGAGGAGACACACCCGTCCGGCGTCAATCACATACACTTGCTCGACAACCGTGAAAGCCGACGCGCCGGTAGAGTGGCGTGGCGAGCCATACTTAATCCGCCTCCTGCAGATCAGATGGCTACCATTGCCCCACTGGCCGTCTGTGTAGGTTCCGTTCCTGCAGGGCCTTTCGACTGCGACATCGCAAATGCATTTCCATAGCCGGACTGTATCAACCCATTAGCCTATTGGCATTGGCGCTGGTTGGCCCTGTCCGGCAAATTGGCCCCACAGAGAAGCGGGAGGTCCGCGCCCCAACCGGAAGGCTTCGAGCCATGAACATCGCCATCAAGGCGGAAAATATCAATACCCGAGAGGCACTTGCGGGCAAGGTGTCGCTGGTAACGGGGTCCACGAGTGGGATCGGCTTGGGCATTGCCCGGGCCTTGGCGGCAGCCGGTTCGGAAATCGTCCTTAACGGCTTCGGTAAGCCCGAAGAAGTGGCGGATGCGCAGGCCAAGATCACCGCGGACTTCAAGGTCCGGGTCTCCTACTCGCCGGCGGACATGTCGAAGCCCGGGGCGATCCGCGAGATGATCGAAAACACCCTGCAATCGTCCGGCCGGCTCGACATCCTGGTCAATAATGCTGGGATCCAGCATGTCGCCCCCTTACAGGACTTCCCGCCGGAAAAGTGGAACGCAATCCTCGCCATCAATCTTTCATCGGCCTTTCACACGACTCGGCTGGCGCTGCCATCGATGATTCAGAACAAGTGGGGGCGCATCATCAACATCGCGTCGGCGCACGGCCTCGTCGCCTCGCCGTTCAAATCGGCCTATGTGGCGGCCAAGCACGGCATCATCGGGCTCACCAAGGTGACGGCGCTCGAGACCGCGGAGCAAGGCATCACCTGCAACGCCATCTGTCCGGGCTACGTCTATACGCCGCTGGTGGAAGCGCAGATCGAAGGACAGGCCAAGGCGCATAACATCCCGCGCGAACAGGTCATCCGCGACGTCCTGCTCGCGCAGCAGCCGAACAAGCGCTTCGCCACCGTCGAAGAGCTCGGCGCGCTTTCGGTTTTCCTTGCCTCCGACGCCGCTGCCTCAATTACAGGTATCGCGTTGCCCGTCGACGGCGGTTGGACGGCGCACTGAAATTGTTGGAGTGGCGGTCAGGCCCGCCGAACTGCGCTCCAACATTTATCGACCTTATGGAGACAGCGATGAGTGACATGCCCAAGGCAATGGTTCAAGAAATGGTCAATGAATTTCGCAAAAAGGCGAATGGACAAGTGGTGCTCGTCCTTCAGGGCGGCGGAGCTCTGGGCGCCTACCAGGTCGGTGTATATCAGGCGCTGCACGAGGCGGGGGTCGAACCGGACTGGATCGTCGGTACGTCGATCGGTGCTATCAACGCGAGCATCATCGCAGGCAATAAGCCTCAGGACCGCCTCACAAAACTCGATGAGTTCTGGAAGAGGATGGAGCGTTCCAGCGCATGGCCATTCGTGCCAGCATGGACGGGAATCTCCGACGCGTGGTCGTATTGGTCGACGCTAGTCAGTGGCATCCCAGGATTTTTCAAGCCTAATCTGCCGGCATTCTGGGGCGCACACATCCCGTTAGGGGTGGATCGCGCTGGTTTCTATTCGACCGCGTCGCTCCGCGAAACACTCGGCGAGTTGGTGGACTTCTCGATCATCAACAGAGGGTCGCCGCGGCTAACCGTCGGTGCCGCGAATGTCCGCACCAGCGTGATGCACTATTTCGACAGCCGTCAGTCCGAGATCACCACTGAGCAAATCATGGCGTCCGGAGCGCTGCCGCCAGCGTTTCCAGCCGTCCACATCGATGGCGAATTCTATTGGGATGGTGGCATCCTTTCCAACACGCCGACTGAGGTGATTTTCGACGACAATCCCCGCCGCAACTCCCTCATCTTCGCAGTTCACTTGTGGAATCCGGAGGGGCCTGTACCGCAATCAATCTGGGAAGTTCTGCACCGTCAGAAGGACATTCAGTACTCGAGCCGTATTGCGAGCCACATCACCCGGCAGCAACAGACGCATCGACTGCGCCACGTCATTAGCCAACTGGTTCGGCACTTTCCAGACGAAGTACGCAAGAGCGAGGCGGTGCGCGAACTCGCCGGCTATGGGTGCGTGACACAGATGCACGTCGTGCGCCTTCTGGCGCCGCGTCTCGAAAATGAGAACCACACTAAAGATATCGATTTCAGTCCATCTGGAATCGGCATGCGCCGAAATGCAGGTTACGAGGCCACGATGCGAGCACTCAAGCAAGCGCCGTGGCAGGGAGAGTTTGATCCGATCGAAGGCGTAATCCTGCACGAGTCGATGCCCGATCTTGCGATCGCCGCGGAATAAGCACGAGACGTTCGCCTCAAACAGCACCGCACGCATTTCCGCAAATTCCGGAAAACTTTTTTGCTCGTGGTCGACGAATCAAGACAGCAGCAGCGCCGCTGGCGATTGCTGCAGTGAGGTATCTCGGACCAATCGCGGGTCCTTTCTGGTCGCAAAAAGCAATGCAGGGGGCAACCGCGCGAGAGCCCGCCAGAGTCGCATGGTCGAAATTTGCCTTGACACCTTGACTCAACTTGACGGGCTGCCTTGACGCGCACGAGCAAAAAATGGCGCGGCCTGTTGCCGGCGCTGCAGGTGGACGTCGGTCGCCAAGATCTGCCGCACCTATGGCGTTGGCCGCCTCGATGGCCGACGTCATCTCCTCGCTGCGATTGACCCGATGGATCAAGAGCGCCAACCCATGCGGGGCACCGGCGCCGTTATCGCCTCGGTGCGGCAATTGGATCAGCAGAAGCTATCCGCTGCGCCGGGTTCGACAGGCGATCGAGCGCCGCCTCCTGCTCGCGCAGCCATGCCATGATGTCGCTGCGTTGGCCGGTCGTCGGGCGAGCCCAGCGCAAGTTCTTCATCGCTTTGCTCTCTTGGCCCACCCACCAGTATTCCTTGGTCACCATCAGGGCCCAGCCGCGGCGACCGCCACGCGTCAATGTGAATATCTCGATGGCAACGCCGTGTTTCGGACCCATGAAGCTGTGCCGCTCGCGCTCGAACTCCACGCCATCGAATGCCCATCGCGATAATTTCATGCCCGGATTGGTGTGGCTCACGAGCAGATCGAACAATCGAAAGAAGGACGGGCGGGCAAGGCTCTTCATGACTAGCCTCCTGACGGGCGAAGCATGTCAGCGCGCCACCCGTCGGCTCATGATGGCGAGCAGCAGTGGAACGGCGAGAAGCTGAAGAACGAGCGACAACACCGCCACTGCCATGACGGATTGGTCGTAGAGGATGCCGAGCGCCGCGCTGCCGATGAACCACGCCACGCCGAACACCGCGTTGAGGATGCCGAACGCCGTCGCGCGCCGGTCCGGCGCGGTCATGCCGGCGACTACGGCGCGCATCACCGATTCTTGCGTTCCCATGCCGATGCCCCACAAGGTCATGCCGAGAACCGCGGCCGTCGCATCACCCAGGAACACCAGCGGAGACGCCGCCGCGGCGACCGTCACGCCGGCGATGAGAACGACGAGACCGCGACGATCGAATAGCGGCCCCAGGACGAGCGAGGCCGCAGCGTCGCTCGCCATTGCGACCGCATAGAGGATCGGGATGAGCGGCGGCGACACGACGGCGGTTTGACCGAAATGGTAGGCGATCAATGGGAAGTCGGCATAGCCGGCGCCGACCAGCGCGATCGCGATCATGTAGATCCAATACGCGCGCTTGAAGCCACCGGCGTTGAGCGCAGGCGGCGTGAGATCGAAATCGCGCGGTCGAGGAAACAGAAATCGCGCATTGATGATCACGACCATCGAGATCACGGCCGGGACGAGCAGAATGGCAAAGGCGTCGGAATACCCGTATTGCAGGTAGAGCGCCGCGCTCACTATGAGCGGACCGACGATCGCGCCCGTCTGATCCATCGCCTCGTGCAGACCAAAGCCCCACCCGAGGCCGGTGTGGCTCGCGGCATGGGATAGCATCGCATCGCGCGCCGGGGAGCGGATGGCGCGGCCCATGCGCTCGGCGATGATCAGGGCCGCGGCAACTTCCCATCGCCAGGCGAACGCGAGGAGCGGCACCGCGAAAAGATTGAGGGCATAGCCTGCGATCGTGACCGCCCAATAGCGCTGCGTCCGGTCTCCGAGCCAACCGGACAAGAGACGGATGGCATAGCCGACCAACTCACCGAAGCCCGAGACGATACCGACGACGGCTGCCGACGCGCCGAGAACGCCGAGATAAGGTCCGGTGATGCTGCGCGCGCCCTCATAGGTCATGTCGGCGAAAAGACTGACCACGCCGAGCATGACGATGAACCGCATCGCCGCCGCGCGACCGATGAGGCTCTTGCTCGCGGTCCCAGAAGGTGTCGCGTTCATGATACCGCCATCGTCAGACGACCGGCACGCTCGCTGGCAACGATGCGAGGAAAACGTCGGTCATCGCGCGCCTCCTCATGAGCTAATGCGCGCGTGACGGCAAGGGCGAGAGTTGGGGCTCTTTTCCACGCTCCCACCGCCCGGCATCACGCGGTAGGAGTCATCAGCCTTTTCGGCGTTTCAAGGGGGACCCCATCCCCTCGGACCAAACATAGGCAACAATTCCGCATCGAGCAAGCGAGCTGCGGCCGCGATAGTGGGCTATTTTGATTGTGGCGACTGCTTTGTAAACGCATGAAGTAGATATCCCACTGGAAACAACGTCAAACCAAGAACGGCGCCCCCAAAATCGAGGTAATGCCCAACGCTGTGCTCGTCGCCCCAACGCATCCAAGGAAATAAGTGAAGTGCTTCGGAAATATGGGTGAGAACGACCACCACCAGACATCCTGCGCCGAGTAGCTGTAGCAAAGAGAACATCGTCTTTGCCCTAAAGAACATGACTGCTGAACCGGCAAACAGCATGCATGCGGGCACCAACGCGACCAGCGCTTTAAGTAATGTGACGTTCATAGTCAGGCAGCGACCGTGTTTTCCCAAGCTTCCAGAACGTCCACAATATCAGCGATTTCCCAAAGCCGCTTGGTGATAATTGGCGGGCGTCGCGGTCGTCTGCGCAGCGTCTAGAGCCCGCTACTGCCGCCTGCGCGCCCTGGACTCGTGTTGACGGGAACCATATCACCCCTAAAATGGTTTTCGACCTGGCGATGGAGTTCGCCGCAACCGCCCTCTGGGGCTGATAACTCCTACCGAAGCGCCGCTTTGGTGGGAGTTTTTTTGATGACTTCCTTCGAACTGACGTGCTTGCGAGGCCGCGGGTGGCGCGCTTTGCGCTGTTGCTATGGGGTGATCTGCCCACCTTGTGTGGCGCGCTGCGGGCCCAACCGCGATCTGCTTGCAAGCGGGCGGTCTGTGCAATGACCTTTGTGAGCATACTCTTTGCAAGAGCTGACGATCGGGTCGAGGCGCAACATGTCGACGCGCCCGCCTGCTTCGTCGATTTGAATCTGGACCAGATTGTCGACGCGGTCACCGACGGCTGGGCCGACTACAATCTAAAGCCCTTCTTTCACTTTCCTTTGAACCGTATCGATGCCATCCGGTATCGCCAAGCAGTATTCCAGGAGCTCGAAAGTCCAACGCTGTTCGAGCACGTACGGTCATTTGCGCAACGGATGCGCGAAATTCGCGAGCATCTGGCCCAGGCAAACAAGCTCTACTACCGATATCAGAAGGAAGCCTGCTTTCTATACGCGGTCGAGATCTATTGCGACGCCATCAAGCGCTTCGCAGCCGATCTATCGATTGTAGCGCTCGAGTCGCGTGGGTTCCTCGCGTTCCGCGACTATTTGACGAACTATGCTGCGGGCCGCCACTTCACCTCGCTTGGTGAAGAAACGAGCACGCTCGAAGCCGATTTGTCCGACGTGCGGTATTGCGTGCTCATCAAGGACAACGCCTTCACAGTTAGGCATTACCGATCGGAAACTGACTACAGCGCCGAAATCGAGGAGACATTCGAAAAGTTCAAACAGGGAGCGGCGAAGGACTATCGGATCAAATACCGCTCCTCGCCGGACATCAATCATATCGAAGCCAAAGTCCTGGAGTTCGTTGCGCAATTGAATCCCGAGCTATTTTCAAGGCTCGACGACTATCACGCGCGGCACGCCGACTTCGTCGACGAAACGATTGCCGCCTTCGACCGGGAGATTCATTTTTACGTCGCCTATCTGGAACACGCCGCAAAATTGAGACGCGCTGGATTGCGGTTCTGCTATCCGCACGTCTCCAGCAAGTCGAAGGAGGTCTACGACTACGAAGGGTTCGATTTGGCGTTGGCCCAAAAGCTCATCGACGCCAAGGCCTCGATCGTCTGCAATGATTTCTTCTTGCAAGGCAAGGAGCGGATCATCGTCGTCAGCGGTCCGAACCAGGGCGGCAAAACGACCTTCGCTCGCACCTTCGGACAGTTGCATTACCTCGCCAGCATCGGGTGCCCGGTGCCAGGCCGAGACGCGCGACTCTTTCTCTTCGACCAGCTCTTCACTCATTTTGAACGCGAGGAGAAGGTCGAAAATCTCCGCGGCAAGCTTGAGGACGACTTGATACGGGTTCACTCGATTCTGAAGCGGGCGACATCGCAATCTATCATCATCATGAATGAAATTTTCACCTCTACAATGCTCCAAGACGAGATTTTCTTGAGCAGGAACATGATGCAAAAAATTCTGGAAGTGGATTTGCTGTGCGTTTGGGTGACATTCGTCGACGAATCGGCATCGTTCAGCGAGCAGACCGTCTCCATGGTCAGCACGGTTGTTCCGGAAAACCCGACCTTACGAACATTCAAAATCGTGCGACGGCCCGCCGATGGACTCGCATACGCGATGGCAATTGCCGAAAAATACCGGCTGACATACAACCGCATAAGGGAGCGCATCAAGTCATGAAAGCGTTCCTCATGTACAGAGATCGCGATTTCGACCCGCAGCAGATCCTGGCGCGCAGGGCAAAGGAGATACGCCGGGATCAAGGACCCAATCTGCAGCAGCTCCTACCCTGGAATGAACAGGCGCTGAGGCAAGACTTAGGCCTCGACATTCTGTTCAGCGCCATGGCGGCCGGCGACAATTTCTTGTTCGAGGTCTCGAAGGTCGCCGTGTTGTCGAGCGTCGCCGATCTCGACACCATACGATACCGCCAGCATGTCTTTCGGGACTGCTCGAGGCATGAATCGATCGTGAGGGACATCTATCAGCTCGCGATCGAAGCGGTCGAAGGAGAGCAGAAGAATTATTTCAGCTTCTTTGCCCGCTACCCCAGCGGCATCCTCCACCGAGCGGTGGACGTGCTGCAGATGTTCGTGGGCATGCTGAAAACGCTGAGAGCTCTCGCAGACCGACATGCGGAAAAATTCGAGTCGGATGGATTCTCGAGATTGTTCGCGATGCTCAGGCAGGAGCTCAGCGACGAGTATTTCACCAGCATCGAAAAACATCTGAAGCAATTGAGATTCCGCAAAGGGGTCTTGATAAGCGCGGAGTTGGGCCAGGGCAACAAGGGCACGAATTACGTGCTGCGCAAGCCCCATGAGGATAAGCGCGGTTGGATCGCGCGTCTCTTGTCGCAAAAGCCGCCGGGCTACACTTTCCAGCTCCATCCCCGCGATGAAGCCGGGGCCAGGGCCCTGTCGGAATTGCGAGACCAGGGCGTCAATCTCGTCGCGAATGCGCTCGCCCAGTCCACGGATCACATTCTGAGCTTCTTTCACATGCTGCGGACGGAATTGGCGTTTTACGTCGCGTGCCTGAATTTGCAGCGGCTGCTCGTCGAACTGCGAGAGCCGACCTGCTTTCCCGTTCCCGCACCCGCCGGCGAGCGGAAACTGTCGTTTTCCGGCGTCTACGACGCCTGCCTGGCCTTGAGCGCGGGACGGAAGGTTGTCGGCAACGATCTCGATGCCGACGGGAAGGATCTGATCGTCATCACAGGCGCGAATACCGGCGGCAAGTCGACGTTCATGCGCAGCCTCGGCCTCGCGCAACTCATGATGCAAGCCGGCATGTTCGTGCCCGCTGAGACCTTCTCGGCCGAGGTCCGCGATGGCGTTTTTACCCACTACAAGCGGGAAGAAGACGTCACGATGGAAAGCGGCAAACTGGATGAAGAGCTCGGCAGAATGAGCGACATCGTGGACAAGATAACGCCAAGCTCCATGGCGCTCTTCAACGAGTCGTTTGCCGCGACGAACGAAAGGGAAGGCTCGGAGATCGCAAGGCAGATAACGAACGCGTTGGTCGAAAGCGGCGTCAAAGTCTTTTTCGTCACCCATTTGTATGAATTTGCGCATAGTCTGTACGAGAAGAAAATGCCAAGCGTCGTCTTCTTGCGGGCGGAACGGCGAGCCGACGGAACGCGAACGTTCCGAATGATCGAAGCAGAGCCCTTGCAAACCAGCTACGGGAAAGATCTGTACGACAGTGTGTTCGGTCCAGCGCGCTCGCATCCCGTCGAGCGACGAGCGGCTTCGATGCCCGCCGTTGGCGAGTAATCGAAGCGTAGATCGCGACCATCAGTTACCTGACATCGATCGTGGCCAGATGGTGGGTCTCGTTGATGCGAAGCGCGCGAACATGTCCACCAACCACGTCGATTTCATTGATGCAGCAGGGATCTTGTATCATGCGCCAGTACGAAGACAGCGGTTGCTCGAGAAGCTGGAGCAATAGTGCGCGGTTGATGCTGTCGTGGCCGACGAGAATAACGGTCTCGTCTGCGTGACGCGCAAGGACGAATCGCAATGCGTCTGCCGTGCGCGCCACGAGGTCCTGAAGCGATTCTCCGTCCGGAAAGCGCACGAGATGGGGAGTCGCAAACCATGCGGCGAAGACCTCCGGATTCGCCTCTCGCATCTCTTCGTAACTCCTGGATTGCCACGCGCCGTAGTCAATGTCATTGAGCACATCGAGGGCGCGAGCGTCGACGTTGCAGACTTTCGAAATCGCGGCACCGGTCGCAATGCATCGCTTTAGCGGGCTGGTGTAGATCATGCTTGGGCGCCAGCCACTCGCGATGCGTTGGGCGACGGCTTCCGCCTCCGCTCGTCCTCGTCCGGTCAGCGCAAGGTCGGCGCGACCGCGAAATCGTTTCGGCTCGATGCCTTCGACATGTCCATGACGGGTGAGGAGAATCTTTGTCACGCCAGCCGCCGCCTCATTGCATGTTATCGCGGCATGGCCGATGCGATATTCGAACCTGAACGAGGTCCACGGCGAATCAACGGCGCACGAAGCGACAGCGCAATCACTCGCTCTGACAGCAATGACAGGTTCAGCGGAAGGAAAGCTCGAGCGGCGAGGTCACGCTCTGCGAAGATCGCAACAGCCTCGGAGGCTGATAGCGCTCTGGGGGGGCCAAAGCGCACAAGCTTACCCCCGGAAAAGTTCATTTGCAGATCCAGAAATACGCCCCGCATCTTTATTGGAGCCCGACGTCTTATTTCGACGACAATGGGCGTTCCCCTGCCAGTGCAACGCTCGATATAGGCCTGTCGATAATGCCGATAAAGGCTCTTGCGGTATCGAATAATCTTGACCAGCACCGAATCTGGTACGACGTGGTACACTCGTAGATATAAGACGAGCGCAAGTTCCATCAGATGATGATATGAATATTTCTTTAAGCGACCCCTCCGTTTGCGCACGATTTCTTCACGCTCGAAGGGTACGCCCAACTTGCGCAGCGATTTGATGTACTCTTTGAAAGTGCTTTCACTCGCAGCTCCCCGAAAACCGACCTTAGCCAAGACCCAGATGGCGCGGCCGTGATGGAACTCGATATCGGGTAGCCCGTCCGGCAATTCGTCGCGTGGTTTTTGGTCCCGTACCTTCTTCTTTTGCAATCCCATACGCGCTTCCCCCAACCAGTACTCTGACGTCCGACGAGACAGTCCTCAGAACTTCACAGCCCTTTCCCGAATCCGCGAACCAACCCCGATAACCCGTTGAATATCCTGACCTGAAATCGGGTGACCTGGAAGAGCGCAAATGAGAACGAAGGACGATTGATCGGCTTGTGGTGATAAACTAAACTAAACTATTCGATCAAAAGCGAAACACGCCAGTACCTCTCCTGATCCGGCGATGGAGTCCGCCGCAACCGCCCTGACCGGCTGATGACTCCTACGGTTGCTCCACGCAATCCGCGATTGCAGTGGGTACGTAGGAATGAGCTAGTAGGGTGGATGGTGCGATGTTCGTCGTCGCCGGTTATTGCGCCCGCGCAGATGATGAGCGCCGCGGCTCTCTCGCCGCGCAGGAAAATAATACTCTACGCCGGGCGTACCTCGAGGCGGACCGCAGGGGCTGATCCATGCTCGAGCGAATCCTGTACAACATTCTCCAAGTCTTCGTGGTGGTGGCCTTTGCGCCGCTGGTTGAAGGCGTCGTCAGTCGGCTCAAGGAGAATCTCCAGTCGAAGCGCGGACCGAGCATCTTTCAGCCTTACCGCGACATCTGGAAGCTTCTGCACAAGGACGAGATCGTTTCCGAGCAAAGCTCGTGGATCTTTCGCGCGGCTCCCTATGTCGCCTTTGCGGCACCGGTCTTCGTGGCTCTCCTCATTCCGGTGTTGACGAGCTATCCCCTATTCTTCGCGTTCATGGGCGACATGCTCGGCGGCGGCTTCGTTCTCGCGCTGGGTGGCTTCTTCGCCACCCTCGCCGCCGTCGATACTGCCAATCCATACGGGCCGATGGGTGCGAGCCGCACGCGCATGGTCGGGTTCCTCGCCGAGCCGGTCTTCATTGTCGTGTTCCTCACAGTCTCGTTCGTTGCCGGCTCGACCATCCCCTATATCGTTCAGATGCGCTGGGTCACCCCGATCGCAAATTTCTTCGAGCCCTCGCATGTCCTGCTGATGATCGCGTTCCTGATGCTGATCCTCGCCGAGGACGGGCGCATCCCGGTCGACAGCCCGTCGGGCCAATTCGAGCTGGCGATGATCGACCGCTCGAAGTCGTTGGAATATTCGGGGCGCGGAGCCGCGGTCATGAAATGGGCCGGAGCGATGAAATTCTTCGTCCTGATCATCATCTTTCTCAATGTGCTGGTCACGCCCTGGGGACTGGCGCATGGGATGGGGTTCGCTGAGGTGCTGCTTGCGATCCCGCTCGTTCTCCTGAAGGCCTTGGGTTTCGTCCTCGTCCTCGTCTACATCGAATCC
>Ga0137368_10002206_pt1 | contig 20856 bp, 20 predicted proteins | sample SagtaG_13_FD_104917 | JGI IMG/M metagenome (GOLD analysis project Ga0137368, IMG submission 104917) | Vadose zone soil microbial communities from Sagehorn Ranch, Mendocino, California, USA - Sage1_L_100_16 metaG | ecosystem: Environmental > Terrestrial > Soil > Vadose zone | place: USA...
CTGGTGGCTGTGAACGCCCTCCTGCTCAAGCGGCTCCGCCTTCCGGCAGACGAAGACAGCTGATCGCCCAAGGGGACGGCCCACACCCCGTGCGGACCCGGCCCCACCGCGACGGTGCCCACCCGTCGGCGCGTGGCGACCCGGTAGATCACCAGGGAACCTCGGGAGTGGTCCGCGACCACCGCGTAGCGTCCGTCCGGAGTGATCGCCACATGGTGCGGTGCCCCGGGGAAGCGGAGCCGGGCCAGGACCCGCAAGCCGTGAGTGGCCACCACGAAGATGCGACGCAACGCGTTGTCCGTCACCCACACCTGGCTGCCATCCGGCGTGAACGCGAGGTGGTGCGACTCCTCCCCCAGCTTGCGGGTCGCGAGCTGCTTTCCCTTCCGCGAGAACACGTGGAGCGCACCGCTCCAGTCGGTCACGAACAGCCGGCCGTCGGGCGCGAACAGCAGGTCGTGGGGTCGATCCCCCGTGGAGACGTACCGGACATGTCTCGTGGACAGGTTCACCACGGCGAGCCGGTCGTCGCCGTCGAGCGACGCCCAGACCCGTCGCGTTCCGGGCTGAACCGCGATGTCGTGGGGGTTCGCCCGCAACGGGATCCGGCCCCGGCGCTTCCCCTGGAGCGACACCAGGTCGAGGCGGGCCGCTCCCTCGTTCGCCACCACGACGGTCCTGCCGGCGATCTTGACGTCGTGAGGGCGGCCCCCCAGCCGGACCCGGATCAGACGGCCGTGTCTGACGAGCACGAGGCCGTCCGACGCGTACAGCGCGGCCGCGACCGTGCCATCCGGCCCAACGGTGATGTTGTGCGGGCCCCCGCCGGTTCGGAACCTGCGGAGGACCTCACGGCGCCCCACGTCGACATTGACGATGCTTCCGTCCTGTTCCACCGATGCCCAGACCAGGAGGGACGGCCGGGGGGACCGCGCCACAAAGGGGGTCGCGGATGCGGGGGACGCCGGGAGCATCGAGGAGTGGGCCTCAGGTGCCCGGGGGGCGGCCGGCCCGCCGTGTTCCCGCGTCGCCGGGGACTCGGCCCCCGTTCGCGTGCAGGAGGTGACAACGACGAGCACCGCGAGGGCAATCGTGCGGATCCTCACGCCCGAGGACGACTCGCTCACGACTCCTGGAGTTCCGTCGCGCCGGCTCGGAGCGCAGAGCGGCTCGGGGCGAGGATGGGCGTCTACACCTACTCTCGCCAGGCGGCCCGGCTCGAAGCGAGGCTGTGAACGCGCGGGAACGAAGGGAGGCGCCATGGAGATCGATCCGGTGTGCGGCATGGAGGTCGACCCCGAGACGGCAGCCGTGTCGTTCGAGTACGAGAGAACGACGTACTACTTCTGCTCACAGGGCTGCCTGGAGGACTTCAAGGAAGATCCCCAGAGCTTCGTCGGAGCGTAGATCCCGCCGTCGCTTGGCCGTTCTTCCGTTTTTCCGCTAGCCTACCCCCCCAGGGTATACTTAGGACCACGATCAGCGGAACCGCGGAGGGAGTGGGATGTACGGCTACGCGATGAACAAGAAAGATCTCCTCGACCGCCTGCGGCGCATCGAGGGCCAGGTTCGCGGGCTCCAGCGCATGGTCGAGGAGGACAAGTACTGCATCGACATCCTCACCCAGGTCAACTCGGTGAATGGGGCACTGAAGGCGGTCGGCGTGGGGCTGCTGGACGACCACGTCCGCCACTGCGTCCGGGAGAGCATCGAGAGCGGGCACGGGGACGAGAAGGTCGAGGAGCTCGTGTCTGCGGTTGCCCGGTTCGTCGGGAGGTAGCGCGCGATGGCGGACGCCACCCGCGAGAAGGAGCTGACTCTCGACGTCAGCGTGATGACCTGTGGCTCCTGCGTGCAGCGGGTGGAGAAGACGCTCCTGAGGCAGCCGGGGGTCCTGGAATGCCGGGTCAATCTGGCGACCGCCGAAGCCACGGTGCGGCTGGCCGAGGACGCGGTGGGGCTCGACGCCCTCAGGGCGGCGGTCCGGGCTCGCGGATACGACATCGAAGTCCACCGGGACCGCAGGGACCAGGACCCGGCGGCGAAGGAGGAGCGGGACTGGCTCCGCCGCGTCTGGGTGGCCTGGCCGCTCGGCCTGGCCGTCATGCTCCTGTCGACGTTCAGGATGGACGTCCCGTGGGCGAGATGGACGTCGCTCGCGCTCACCACGCCGGTTCAGCTCTGGGCGGGGTGGCCATTCATCAGGGGGGCGGTGCGGCGAGCCCGGAGCCTGAGCGCAAACATGGACACCCTCATCTCGCTGGGCACCCTTACCGCCTATGTGTACTCGGTGTGGGCCCTGTTCGCGGGCGAGACGCTGTACTTCGACACCGCTGCCCTGATCGTTGCGTTCCTCCTGCTCGGCAAATACCTCGAGTCCCGGGCCCGGGGGCGTGCCGGCGAGGCCATCAAGAAGCTCATGGAGATCGGGGCGAAGGAGGCCCACGTCGTTCGGGGGGGCCGGGAGTTCCTGATGCTGGTCGACCAGGTGAAGGTCGGCGACCTGGTCCGGGTGCGGCCGGGGGAGAAGATCCCGACCGACGGAGTGGTGGAGGAGGGCGCCTCTGCCGTCGATGAGTCCATGGTCACCGGCGAGTCGATTCCCGCGGACAAGGGCCCCGGCGAGGAGGTCATCGGGGGAACGCTGAACACCGACGGGACGCTGCTGGTCCGGACCACCAGGGTGGCGGCGGACACCGCGCTGGCCCAGATCGTGCGGCTGGTGGCCGAGGCCCAGGGCAGCAAGGCACCGATCCAGCGGCTGGCGGACCGGGTGGCGGGAATCTTCGTCCCCGTTGTGATCGGCATCGCGGCGCTGACCGTGGCCGGGTGGCTCCTGGCCACCGGCAACGTCGGGGACGGGATCGTTGCCGCGGTCGCCGTGCTCATCATCGCCTGTCCGTGCGCGATGGGGCTGGCCACCCCGGCGGCGATCATGGTCGGGACGGGGCGGGGGGCCCAACAGGGAGTCTTCATCCGGGGCGGGGAGGTACTGGAGCGATCCCGTCGCATCGACGTCATCGTCTTCGACAAGACCGGAACCCTCACCGAGGGACGGATGCGCCTCCAGGACTTCGTTGGCGAGGAGCGAGCCCTGGCCATGGCGGCGGCCGCCGAGTCGTCCAGCGAGCACCCGATCGCCCGGGCCGTCGTGGACGGCGCGGGCGAGAGAGGTGTCGCGGTGCCGAAGCCCGGGGCGTTTCGGGCCGCTGCCGGGCTGGGCGTCCGGGCCGAGGTGGACGGCGTGGAGGTGGTCGTGGGGCGCAAGCGGCTCCTGGAACGCGACGGGCTCGACGTCCCGGGCTGGCTGGACGAGGAGGCCGCCCGCCTCGAATCGGAGGGGAGGACGGTCTTCTGGGTCGGGTGGGACGGCAAGGCCCGAGCGGCGCTCGCCGTCGCGGACGTGGTGAAGGAAGGGGCCGCGGAGGCGATCCGAGCCCTTCACGGCCTGGGGGTCGAGGTGGCGATGATCACGGGGGACAACCGGTCCACCGCAGAGGCGATCGCTCGCGAGGTCGGGATCGATCGCGTGCTGGCAGAGGTTCTACCCGAGGACAAGGTGGAGGAGATCAAGCGCATACAGGGCGAGGGCAAGGTCGTGGCCATGGTGGGCGACGGCATCAACGACGGGCCCGCCCTGGCGCAGGCCGATCTCGGTATCGCCATCGGTACCGGCACCGACGTCGCCATCGAGGCTTCCGACCTGACCCTCATCGGCGGCGATCTGAGGGGTGTCGTGACCGCCATCCGCCTCTCACGGCGGACCTTTCGAACCATCGTTCAGAACCTTTTCTGGGCATTCGGCTACAACGTGGTGCTGATCCCGCTGGCGGCCTTCGGCTTCCTCAACCCGATCTTCGCCGGCGCGGCGATGGCGTTCTCATCGGTCTCGGTGGTCTCGAACTCCCTGCGACTGCGCAAGTTCAGGGCCGACCCCTCGTCTGGCGGACCTGGGAAGGAGCTGCGGTCATGACCAGTCACGTTCCGCACGCCCATAGCCCTTAGCAGATGCGCACGCTCTCCAACGTCGGCCACTGGGTCGAGGGCACGATCATCGCCGGGGCAGGGAGCGTGCTGCTGCGCGATGCATTGGCGGGAGACGGGAGCAGCAGCCAGACCGCCTCCACCGTCCTGGCCGGTGCAGGCACGTTGCTCGGTGTGGCCCTGGTCGGCGGCAGCTTCGAACACGGCGGCCCCGCGCAGTTCTTTCGTGCCGATCACCAGCAGCGGGAACACCTGGAGATGGCGACGCTGCTCACGGCGGGTGGTCTGGCTCGCCGATTCGGCCGCGTGGGAAAGATCCTCGGATCCGCCGCCACGGCGCGAATCGGGCAGATGTTCCTGACCCACGAGCAGCACGGCACCGGAGAGGCAGCGGCCGTGGCCAAGGGGAAGCACGAGATGCTCGGGAAGACCATCCTCGGAGCGGCAGCCACGTCGGCGATCGGTGACCTGTTCGACCTCAAGGCCCTCCGGGCCGTCGGTGCGGCGCTCCTCGTCCTCTCTGGATTGCAGCTGGTCGCGTACCGGGAGCCGGAAGGCGCGTACGAGCCGGACGGACGGTGAGCTCGAGCCGGCAACGAGGCTGACGCACGATCGGCATACCGGGTGTCCCGAACCTTGCCTTCCTGCGTCGGCGTTCCATAAGCTCCGCCCGATGACGCAAGAGTCGCTCCGCGTCCTGTCTGGCCCGGCTGGTGGCAGCTCGATCTCGCTCGCGGATGACCTCGAGATCGGGCGCTCGAGCGACGCAGACGGCCGGCTGGGCGACGACCCCGAGCTCTCCCGGCACCATGCGCGCATCCAGCGCAGGGCCGACGGACAGTTGGTGATCGTCGACCTGGGCTCGACGAACGGAACCTTCGTCAACGGCCAGCGTATCTCGGCCGCCGTTCTGCTCACTCCCGGCGACACGATCCAGGTGGGGCAGACGACACTGCGCCTCGAGCTCGCGCCGACGGACGATACGTTTGTGGGCCCAGGACCGGTCGCTCCTCCGCCCGCCGCGCCCGAGCCGCCACCAGCGATCCCAGGCCAGCAGCCGGCTGCACCCGCTCCGCCGGCTCCGCCCGTGGCCCCTCCCGTCGCGCCGCCTCCGCCGACGGCCCCTGCGCCGGCGGCCCCGGCGGCCAGGGGTGGGCCAGCGGTCTACCGGCCACCCGCCCAGCTCTCGCTGATCCGAGCCGGCCTCCCGCAAACGGTGAAGGGCCGCATCTTCCCCTCCGTCGGGTTGGTCGCCGTCCAACTCGCCGTGGCGTGGGAGTGGGTGGTCTCAGGGCTGACGAAGATTTTTCGAGGGGGCTTCCCGCAGGGCCTCGCCGACGACCTCCGTGAGGAGTCGGTCGACGCCGCAGGCTGGTACCACGGCTTCCTCAAGCACGTGATCATTCCCTACGCCAAGCCGTTCGGCTACCTCATCGAGGCAACCGAGCTGATCATCGGGATCGTGCTGCTGGTCGCGGCGCTGGCGTGGCTGTTCCGGTGGGAGTCGCTTCGCCGTCCCCAGCGGGACGCCGTGCTGCTGGGGACCGTCGGAGCGTGCCTGGTGGGCGCGTTCCTCAACATCAACTTCTACCTGTCCACCGGGGAGCCATTGCCCTTCCTGCTGGCCAAGGAGCCTTTCGACGAGGGCATCGGCCTCGACGTGATCCTGCCGGTACTCGAGTTCATCATCGCCGGGACCGCTCTGTGGACGTACCTGTCCCTGCGACGAAGCCGCCGGGGAAGGCCGGCCGCGGGGTCAGGTGCCGCGCAGGTCGTGATCGCCGGCGGCGGCTTCGGGGGGGTCGAGGCCGCTCGCAACCTTCGACGCATGCTCCCAGCCGGGGCCGTCCGCCTCACGCTCATCAGCGATGCCAATTTTCGCCTGTACACGCCGCTGCTTCCCGGCGCTGCCGGTGGCACGCTCGAGCCGAGGACCGTGGTCATTCCCCTGCGGGATGAGCTGGAGGGGATCGATCTGCGGGTCGGCCGGGTGACGGGCGTCGATCCGGTCGGCCGGACCGTGCGCTTTCAGCCACTCGAACTGTCGGAACGCCCGGGGGGAGGGGCGATGCCACACGGCGCCGAGGTCGAAGTGTCGTACGACCATCTCATCGTCGCCGTCGGATCGGTGTCCCGAGCGCTTCACTGCCCCGGCCTCACCCAGTACGCCGTCGGTTTCAAGACGCTGCCCGAGGCGATCGCCCTGCACAACCGGGTGCTGGAGACTCTGGAGGTGGCCGAGTCCCTGGGCGATCCGGATGCGCGACGGACCTATCTGACGTACGTCTTCGTGGGCGCGGGCTTCGCCGGCGTCGAGGGCCTGGCCGAACTTCAGGACTTCGCGTCGGACGTGATCAAGCGCTACCCCCGTTGCCATGAGCAAGGCATGCGGTGGTTGTTGGTCCAGGGATCACAGCGGATCATGCAGGAGATCCCACCCAGCCTGGCCGAATTCGCCGCCACGCAACTCTGGAAGCGCGGGGTCGAGATCCACACCGGAACGACCGTTCAGGAGGTGACCCCGGACACGGTCCGCCTCTCCACCGGGGAGGTCGTCCCCACCCGCACCGTGGCCTGGACGGCCGGAGTGCGACCTCACCCTGTCGTGGGGCAGATGGGGCTGCCACTCGACGACAGGTCGGGCCGGATCAGGACGAACGCCTTCCTCCAGGTCGAGGACTGGCCGAACGTGTGGGCCGTGGGGGATGCCGCGGCCGTGCCCGATCCCGTTCACGGCGGCCGCCAGCCCTGCCCGCCGACGGCCCAGCATGCCGTCCGCCAGGGCCGCGCGGTGGCCCGGAACGTGGCGGCTGCCCTCGGGTACGGCCGGCCACGACCCTTCGCGTACCGTTCGCGAGGAGCGTTCGTGGACCTCGGTCGGCACAAGGGGGTTGCCGAGACGTTCGGGTTGAGATGGCGCGGCTTCCCCGCGTGGTTCATGGGGCGCACCTACCACGCCTTGCAGATGCCGGGGGTGCGGCGCAAGGCGCGCCTGCTGGTGGATTGGGCCTCGGACCTCTTTTCCGGCCGCGATGCCTCCGAGCTCGGCCAGCTCGGCGAACCGCCCACGCTGGCGCCGGAGGGCTACAGCTCCAGCGGGGTGTGGGTGGTGCCCGCCTCGCTTCCAAACACGCCCACAGCCGTCGAGCATCCCAAGCCGGCGGGCGCCTAGCGAGGGCGCCGGGTGCAGTGCTCCGTAGCGCCGAGCGCGAATCGTTCGATACGGTCGTCTGCACGCTCGGTCTCTGCACGATTCCGGACGACCGGGCGGTCGTCTCCGGGGTCAGGCGTGTCCTCAGGACCGGGGGTCGGTTCCTTCTTCTGGAGCATGTGCGGAGTCCTGTCGCGATCGTCCGGGGAGGCCAGCGCCTGCTGGATTCGCTGTTCGCCAGGCTCGAGGCCCATCACCTGCTGCGCGAGCCCGTGGAGCTCCTCGATGCCGAGGGGTTCGCCATCGAGGAGCTGGAGCGCTCCAAGTGGGGGATCGTCGAGCGCGTGGCGGCGCGCAAACTTGAGGCCGCGTGCCGGAGCGCGGTGCCGGGATACGTAGCTTCGAGTTTTCGCCCACACACAGCCGCCCTATGCTGCGCGTGTGGGGCTGAAGCTCGGCATCCTGTGCGGTGGGGGACCGGCGCCCGGCATGAATTCGGTGATCTCCGCGGCCACCATCGAGGCGGTGAACTCGGGCTGGGAGGTGGTGGGGCTCGAGGACGGCTTCGAGCACCTCATCAAGGGGTCGCCCGACCACGTCCGCTCTCTTGCGATCACCGACGTCTCACGGATCCACGTGCTGGGCGGTTCGGTCATCGGCACGTCCCGGGCCAACCCCACGATCAGGGACGGGGAGGCCGAGGACCCGGACTGGCGCCTGCACAGCTGCCTCCACGTTCTGGACCAGCTGGGGGTGGAGGCGCTGGTGACGATCGGGGGCGACGACACCGCCTTCTCGGCCCTTCGCCTGGCAGAGGCGGCGGGCGGACGGATCCGCGTGGCCCACGTGCCGAAGACCATCGACAACGACCTCCCGCTTCCCGGCGGGATGCCCACGTTCGGGTTCCAGACGGCGCGCCACGTCGGCGTCGAGCTCGTGAACAACCTCATGACCGACGCGATCACGACGAAGCGGTGGTACCTGGTGGTGGCCATGGGGCGTTCCGCCGGCCACCTCGCCCTCGGCCTGGGGAAGGCGGCCGGCGCCACGATCACGGTCATCGCGGAGGAGTTCCAGCGCGAGGAGGACATCCGGCTCGACCACCTCGTCGACATCCTGGAGACCGCGATGCTGAAGCGCATCGCCCACGGCCGGCCGTTCGGCGTGGCCATCCTGGCCGAGGGCATCGGCCTTCGCCTGACCGAGGAGGACCTGGCGAAGGCCATGCCCGAGGTGGAGCGGGACGAGCACGGGCACATCCGGCTGGCCGAGCTCGAGCTCGACCGCGTCCTGGCCCGGCTCATCAAGGAACGGTTCGCCGAGCGCGGGAAGAAGGTCACGGTCGAGGGCAAGAACATCGGGTACGAGCTGCGGTGCGCGCCGCCCATCCCATTCGACATCGAGTACACGCGGGACCTCGGGTACGGCGCTGTCGACTACCTGAAGCAGGCCCTGAAGGAGGGCGGCGGCGAGCCCGGGGCCATGATCACGCTCCAGGAGGGGCACATGGTGCCGCTGCCGTTCGGGTCGTTCTCGGACCCCGAGACCGGTCGGGTCCGCGTCCGGGAGGTCGACGTCTCCAGCAGCTCGTACCGCGTGGCCCGCGAGTACATGATCCGCCTCGACCGCGAGGACCTCGATGAGCCGTCGAAGCTCGAGGCCATCGCGAAGGCCGCCGGGACCAGCCCCGAGGCCTTTCGCGAGCGGTACGGCTACCTGGTCGGCGCGTAGCCGCGCTCAGCCGGCGTGCCGCTCGACGTGGACGTCGAGCCGCTCCTCCAGCCGGTCCAACCGGGCGGTGAGCCGGGCCTCGAGGCCCTCAATCCGGGCGTCGAGCCTGGCTGCAAGGGCATCGATACGCGCATCGAGCCGGTCCCCGAGGGCGTCGATCTTCGAGCCCAGCGAAAGGAGCGTCGCCACCAGGACCCCGAGGGTCGCCGCCAGCAAGCCAATCGCAGCCCACGCCACCGCCGCCACGTGTTAGACGGTAGCACGGGGGTGTGACACTCAGGCCGGGGGCCGCTACCCTGGGGGCGCCGCAGACAGCAGGGGCGGAAGCGTAATCCCGGGCCAGCCCGGGCACCTGCCGAGGCACGAGGCCGACGCCTCCGCCTTGCTCGTCGCGGAGGCGTTTTTCGTTGTCCGAACGAGGAAGGCGACATGCCGAAGACGGAGAAGGTCGAGAAGGTCAGGGAGCTCTCGGAGCGCATCGAAGGGTCGCAGGCTCTGTTCCTCGCCGACTTCCGCGGGCTCACCGTGCTGGACGCGACGGACCTCCGGCGGTCCCTGCGCCAGGTGGGGACGCGCTTCGCGGTGGTGAAGAACACGCTCATGAAGCGGGCCGCGGACGAGGCCGGCACGCCCGAGCTCCAGCAGTTCCTGGAGGGACCGACGGCCGTGGCGTTCGTGGAGGGCGACCCCATCGCGGCTGCCAAGAGCCTGATGGACGCGATCCGGCGGTACCGCACGATGTCGATCAAGGGCGGCTACATGGAGGGACGGGTCCTCTCGGCCGAGCAGGCCCAGGCCGTCGCCACCACGCCGCCCCGCGAGGTGCTGCTGTCGCGACTGGCCGGGATGGCCCGGGCCGAGATGTCCCGGGCGGCGTACATGTTGCAGGTCCTCCAGAGCAGGTTCCTGGGTGTGGTGGAGGCGCTCAAGGAGAAGCTCCCGCAGGCGGAGGAGACACCTCCAGCCGAGGAGACACCTCCAGCCGAGGAGACACCTCCAGCTGAGGAGACACCTCCGGCCGAGGAGACACCTCCGGCCGAGGAGACACCTCCAGCTGAGGAGACACCTCCGGCTGAGGAGCCGCCGGCCGCGGAGGGAGCCGACGAGGCGCCCCCCGCCGAGGCGGACGCGAGCGAGAACTCGAACGAGAACGTGAACGAGAACGAGCCCGGGGAGGCGGCTGCCTCCGACGAAGGAAAGGAGTGACGGTGGTGGCGACGAAGAAGATGACGTCCGAGGAGCTGCTCGACCAGTTCAAGGAGATGACCCTCCTCGAGCTGTCGGAGTTCATCGGCAAGTTCGAGGAGGCCTTCGGGGTCCAGGCCGCGATGGCGGCTCCGGTCTTCGCGGGGGCCCCCGCGGCCGGCGCGGGCCCAGTCGAGGAGGAGGAGGAGCAGACGGAGTTCGACGTCGTCCTCACCGCCGCCGGCGACAAGAAGATCCAGGTCATCAAGGAGGTCCGAGCGCTCACGAGCCTCGGCCTGAAGGAAGCGAAGGACCTGGTGGACAACGCCCCGAAGCCGGTGCTGGAGCGGGTTCCCAAGGAGCAGGCCGAGCAGGCCAAGGAGAAGCTCGAGGCTGCCGGGGCGTCCGTCGACGTCAAGTAGGCCGGGGCTCGTCCACGCCAAGGTAGGCCGGGGCTCGTCCCCGGCAATGACGCCGGGTCGTCCCCGGCACGCTGCCGACACACCGTCCAGCGAGCCAAGCTCCCACGAGTGGAGTGCTACACTCCCCCGGTCGCGCGGGGGGGTGAGACCTCGGGTGGGGGAGAAGTGAGCGAGCAGACGATGTTCGGCCAGCGCTTGCGGCAGGTTCGCCTCAACGCGGGGCTCTCCCAGTCCGGGTTGGAGGGGCGGAGTGGCATCCCCAAGGCCCGCCTGTCCCGATACGAGAACGGCCACGTCCTGCCCTCCATCGAGACCCTGGGCCGCCTGGCCGCCGCGCTCCAGGTGTCGGAGGCCAGTCTCCTGGGCGAGCAGCGCGAGGTGCTCGAGGGCTTCTACAACGTGCTGTTCCAGCGCGGGATCCGTCTGTTCACCGTGGACCAGGCGGCGAAGCTCGCGAACGCGGTGGCGGACATCCTGGACACGCTGTGCGCAGGCAACGAGACGCCCTCCGCGGCAGCGCACCAGCCCGTGGCCACCGCCAGCATGGCTTCCGTTCACGCCCTCCTGGACTCCGGGCCGCCCGCCGACCCGATCCCCCCCGCCTAGCTCCCGCCTCCGGCGTCGCCGGTGCGGTCCGGGGTGGCCGGCCTACCGGGCGGATCTGACCGGGTCCTCGAGCCGCAGGCGCTCCTCCGCGATCACGTCGCGGATGATCTCGTCGAGCGAACGGTGGGGGCGCCATCCCGTCAGCTCGCGGATCCGGGTGGTGTCGGGGACCCGCCGCTGCATGTCCTCGAACCCCGGCTCGTAGGCCTCCTCGTACGACACCAGCCGGACGGCGGACCTCGATCCCGCCAGGTCGATGACCCGCTGTGCGAGGTCCCGGATCGTGATCTCGACGTCGCCGCCGATGTTGTAGGGGCGGCCCACGGCCTCGGGCGCCGCGACGATCGCCATCAGCCCCTCGACCGTGTCCGCGACGTGGCAGAAGCATCGGGTCTGGAGCCCGTCGCCGTACACCGTCACGTCCTCGCCCTGGAGGGCCTGGCGGACGAACCGCGGGACGACCATCCCGTAGCTGCCCGTCTGGCGGGGCCCGGAGCAGTTGAACAGGCGGACCACCACCGTGGGCGTCCCCCGCTGCCGCCAGTGCTCGTAGGCGAGGATCTCGTCCACGACCTTCGACGTGGCGTAGGCCCACCGCGCCTTCGAGGGCGACCCCATGATGCGGTCCGCGTCCTCGTGGAGCCGGTCCGAGGTGTTCTTCCCGTAGATCTCGGACGTCGAGGTCAGGAGGACCCGAGTCCCGAAGCGGCTGCACGCGTCGAGGACGGTGCGGGTTCCCTCCACGTTGTTCTCGATTGCCCGAAGCGGATCGCGCACCACCAGCTCCACGCCGACCGTCGCCGCCAGGTGGACCACCACGTCGACCTGCTCCACCAGCTCGCGCACGAGCCCGGCATCGAGCACGGACCCGTGGACCAGGTGGACGGCGTCCCGGTCCAGGAGCGCGCGGAGGTTCTCCTCGTTCCCCGTGGACAGGTCGTCGAGGACGGTGACCTGTCCTCCTCCGAGCACGTACGCGTCGGCGAGGTGCGAGCCGATGAATCCGGCTCCACCGGTGATCAGGTAGCGCATGGGGGAATTATCGGACAGGCCCTGGGCCCGCTGTAGCCCCGGCCGGTCAGCCCGGCTCGGGGAGGTCGATCTCGGAGGTGGCGGCCTCACGCTCGGGCTTGGGGCGCTTGCGGCCCCACCGGCTCTTGTGGGCCTCGCCGTTCGGCGAGGGCTTCCCGTCCTGATCCTGGAGCTCCGCGTAGTGATAGTAGTAGTAGTAGTAGTACGGGTAGGCGCCGGCCTGGCTCGGGTCGAACTTGTTGAACACGGCGCCGATGATCCGGGCCCCCGCGTTCTCCAGCTGGTCCTTGGCCTGCATCGTCGCGGCCCGGCTGGCCGTGTCCGCGTCCACCACGAACAGCGTCCCGTCAACGCGAGCCCCCAGGATGGACGCGTCCGCCACCGCCAGCACGGGGGGCGTGTCGATGACCACGAAGTCCGCGAACTCCTGCACCTGCTGGAGGAAGTCGCCCATCTTGTCGCTCTGGAGGAGCTCGGCGGGGTTCGGGGGGACGGGGCCGCTGGGGATGACCCGGAGGTTCGCGATGCCGGGGTCCTTCACCGCCTGCCACACGGGGATGGAGTCCGCCAGCACGAGCGAGAGGCCGGCGTCGTTCGGCACGTCCAGGAACCGGTGCAGCCGCGGCCGCCGGAGGTCGGCGGACACCAGCACCACCCGCCGGCCGGCCTGGGCCAACGCGATGGCCAGGTTCGCGGACGTCGCGCTCTTGCCGTCGCCGGCCGTGGCGCTCGTCACGACGAGGCTCTGGAGGTCCCCCTTCGAGGCCAGGAACTGGAGGTTCGTCCGGAGGGTCCGGTAGGACTCGCTGACCGGGTTCTTCGGGTCGTGCAGGGTCACCAGGTACGACTCCTCGCCCTTCTTCCACTTGGAGATGCGCGGGACGGTGGCGAGCACCGGCGCGCCGAGGCGCCGTTCCAGCTCCTGGCGCGTCCTGATGCTGTCGTCGAGGCGCTCCCGGAGGAAGGCCACCCCCGTCCCCAGGGCCAGGCCCAGCACGAGCGCCAGGATGCCCGTTCGGATGTGGTTCGGGCTGACCGGGTGGTGCGGAACGCTGGCGGTGGAGACGATCTGGCCGCCCCCCTGCTCGATGAACGAGGTGTTCGTGAGGTTCCCGATCGTCTGCGTGAGGATGGCGAGCTGCGCGATGAGCTGGTTCTGCTGGCTGCGAAGGAAGCTGATCTTGTTCTGGTCGGGATTGTCCTTCTGGCTCAGCCTGTCGAGCTGGGAGGTCACGGACGTCAGTTGCGCGTTGACGGTGTCGATCTGCGCCTGGACGTCCCTGGCCTGCGCCGTGTACGCGTCCAGCTGCTTCTGGCGCCGAACGGCCAGATAGGCCTTCGCGAAGGCGTTGGCCACGTTCGCCGCCAGGACGGGGTTCTCGTTGGTGTAGGCGATGCCCAGTACCGCGGTCCCCGTGATCCCGTGGACCTTCAGCCCGCCCAGCAGGGCCTGGGGCGGCCGGTCGGTCCCGAGGAATTCGGCCGCCTTCTTGGCCACCTCCACCGAGGCCACGATCTGCTGCTCGGTGGGGATGTCGACGCCCAGCGTGCCCGTCGAGGCCACGGAGAAGGACTGCACCAGCACCCGGGCCTGGGCCTCGTAGAGCGGCGTCTGGCGGAAGGAATAGAACAGCGCGAAGCCGACCAGGATGACCGTAACGAGGATGATGCTCCACTTCCGCGTCCTGAGTACGCGGAGGTAGTCCTTCAGGTCGTTGTGCTCGCTATGGGAGTGTTCCACCGGGTGGGTCCTCGAGCCCTTTCCGCCCCCCGGGCGATGGCCGGAGCTCGATCCTATCGAATCGTCTCTCCGGGGTCGAGCAACGCAAGCACACGCGTGCTCCGCCCGGGCGGGCTTGGCGGCCAAGGATATCGGCGGGCATGGGCCATGGCAACGGTCCGATTGGATGAATCTGGTGTAGGACCAAGGACGCTTGACGGAGGCCGATTCGCCGGGCACCCTTGGGGCGACCCCGGACAGGGACCAGGAGGTGCCGGAGTGCTCGACGAGCCCTCCCAGGTGATCCGAGCCCTCGGCTCGTACATGGACGTGTTCGACCCCCGGACGGGGTCGCTGCTCGTCGTGGGCCGCTCCGGCGGCCACGTGGACGCGGAACCGGCCCGGGGCCTGTGCGGGAGGATCGAGGAGCGGGCCGAGCTGGTGCGGCGGCTGCGGCGGCTCGAGCCGCGCAAGCGCAGCGTGCTGTGCCTGTGGTACATGACGTCGCTCCCCGCCACGGAGATCGCTCGCCGGGTGGGCGTCTCCAGGGTCCACTGCTACCGCCTCCGGAACCGGGCCCTGGCCGAGGTCGCGCAGGCCGACGAGGGGCAGGTCGCCGAAGCGGCCGTCGCCCGATAGGACGGAAGGCCCCGCCGTCCGATGGTTGCCTGGGCGAGAGGGCGTTTCGTAATGTTCCCGCCATGGCTCTGACCGGGCAGCGCGTCGACGACGCCGCCCTCGCGACGGACCGGCGCACCGGCGTCCGCCGCGAGGCCGAGCTGTTCGGTTCCCCCGGATCGCGCATCCTCGGTCTGACGTCGCTCCCCGCGGGCTCGGCGAGAGCCGGGGTGGTGATCTGCTCCCCGGTGTTCAAGGAGGCCCGCACGAACTACCGGCGGGAGGTGCTGCTGTCGCTGGCGCTGGCCAGGGCGGGCATCGCCGCCCAGCGGTTCCAGTACCGGGGCACCGGCAACAGCGACGGCGACCCCTTCCTGGTCACCTTCGAGACCATGTGCGAGGACGCCGGGGCCGCCGCCGCCCGGCTGATGGAGAAGGCGGGCGTCGAGTCGGTCGCCTTCATGGGGACGCGCCTGGGCGCCATGGTGGCCGCGACGGCGGCCGCCGGCTTCGAGCGCTCGCCCCTCGTCCTGTGGGACCCGATCCTCGAGTCGGGGTCCTACTTCAAGGAGATGTTCCGGGCCCGGATCATGAGCGATCTGAAACGGCGGGCCCGGACCGGCGCCACGGGCGAGGGCTTCGTGGCCGAGCTTCGCGACCGGGGATGGGTGGAGATCTTCGGCTACTCCATCGGGCGCGCCCTGTACTCCAGCCTGGAGGGACACCGCCTGGAGACCGAGCTGGGAACCGATCCCCGCCCCGTCCTGCTGGTCCGCCTGACCCCCCGGAAGGAGGTCGAGCGGGCGTACGCGGAGCTCCATGCCCGGCTGGACGGGCAGGGGTTCCCCGTGACGTCGTCGGCGTTCCCCAACGACGCGCCCTGGTGGTTCAACCGGGAGACCGTGGACCTGTCGGTGCGTGGCGCGTGGCCCCTGTTCAACGACACCGTGGGGTGGCTGGCCGCGAGCCTGCCCGGGGGAGCGTCGTGACCGGCACGGTGGCGCCGCCCGGGTACGAGGAGACCCCGGTCTTCTTCCCGGCCGGCTCGAACACGCTCTTCGGCATCCTCACCCATCCCACCGGCCCTGCCCGCGACGTCGCGGTGACGCTGCTGACGGGTGGGGGGTTCATGACGATGGTGGAGAAGGGGGGGTGGTTCGTGCCGCTGGCCCGGCGCCTGGCGGGGGAAGGCTACCACTGCTTCCGGTTCGACTATCACGGGACCGGCGAGAGCACCGGGACCGTGGCCCGGTTCCTGCTGAGCGACACGTTCGAGCAGGACGTCCGGGCAGCGATGGCCTGGGTCGAGTCGCGGGAGATCCGGCGGCACGTCCTGGTCGGCTCCTGCTTCGGCGCCCGGGCCGCCCTGGCGCCCGCTCCCTCGATCCGGGGCCTGGAGGGGCTGGTCCTGCTCACGCCGCCGGTGCGCGACGAGCGGCCCCACAAGCAGAACCTGGCCAAGCCGGACGCCGACAGGAGCCTGCTCCGGGCGGCGAACCGCCTTCCCTTCCTGCGGCCTCTCCTGGGGTCGTACCGGGTCCGCCAGGTCGTCCGGTGGCTCTTCTCGAGGGTGTACGGCCTCCAGGACGGGGTGGAGCGGATCCGCTCTCGCCAGGGCAGCGGCGACGCCAGCGCGAGCTTCGTGCGGCCGCTGCGCCGGCTGATCCACCGGGGGGTCCCCATCCTGATCCTGTTCGGGGACGAAGACCCCCAGTACGCGGACTTCCAGCGGGCCATGCAGGGGTCGCTGGGCCGGCTGCTGGACGGCGCCGGCCCGCTGGTGACGGTGCGGGTGGTCCCGGGCTCGATGCACGGGTTCGAGCAGCCCGAGGTCCAGCGCGCCACCAGCGAGATCGTGGTGGAGTGGAGCACGAGGGACGAGCCGACGGCGGCCACACGGATGGCGAGGAGTGGATGAGCCCATGAAGACAGAGGACAAGCTGCGCGCCTTCATCGTCGAGGAGCTCCAGCCGGAGGCGGAGGCCGGCGACCTCACGGACGACTACCCGCTGCTGGAGAACGGGGTGATCGACTCCATCGGGATCTACCAGATCGTGGGGTTCGCCGAGAGCGAGTTCGGCGTGGACATCCAGGACGAGGAGCTGGTGGAGGACAACTTCAACACCATCGGGGACCTGGCCCGGCTGATCGAGTCCAAGCGCGCCGAGGCCACGGGCTAGCCGCCGGGCGGTCCACGGGGTCGCGCGGCGCGATGGCCGCCTCCTGGTCGTTCCTGTCCACCCACGGACGTGTCCTCATCGCGCTGACCAGGGACCCGGAGCTGCGGCTGCGCGACATCGCCGTCCAGGTGGGGATCACCGAGCGGGCCGCCCAGAACATCGTCAACGAGCTCGTGGACGGCGGATACCTGGAACGGACCCGGGTCGGGAGGAGGAACCGCTATCTGGTCCGGGGCGACCGGCCGTTGCCGGACTCGATGATCCGGATGCAGCGGGTGGCGGAGCTGGCCCGGGTGATGGTCCCCTCTCCGGGCGCGAGCCCCACCGTCCAGGACTGCGAGGCCGTGGTGATCTCGTGCAGCGACCACGGGTTCCAGGAGCAGCTCCGCCGATTCCTGGGCGTCCAGGGCCTCCTGGACCGGGCCGAGGTGCTGCTGTGGCCGGGCGCGCCCTGGGCGCTGGGAAGCCCGGACGGGCCGCGGATCCTGCGGGCTGCGGCGGCGGTGGCCCCCGACGACCTGCGGCGGGTGCTGCTGGTGGCACACCGGGGATGCCGGGTGCCGGGTCAGGCCGAGCCGGCGGACGGCGGCGAGCCGCTGCGCTCCGTGGTTCGCCGGCTGGGGGGGTCGTTCTCGTCCCCGGTCCAGGAGGCGTTCGGCACGCGCCCGGAGGTGTGGTTCCTGGAGACGGGGGAGCGGAGGCGGCGTCCCTCGTAAGGGTCAGTGCCGCCCGGCGTCCTTGCGGCCCGGACGGAACGCGATGGCGAGGCCCAGCACGACCACGACGCCCACCACCAGGACGATCCACACCACGATCGGCACGCCGGGCGTCCCTCCGTTCTCGCCTTCCGGAGGGGCCGCGATGGCCCCGCACGTGCCCGTGCAGTGGAAGTGGCGGACATACGTGTCCAGGAAGGCAAGTGTGGGCCCGATCGCCTGGTCGGTGTAGGCGAGACCGTGTTTCCCGGGCGGGGCGGCGAAGAGCTCCGCGGTGACGCCGGCCTCGTGGAGCCGCTCCACCATCTCCCTGGCCTGGTCGAAGGGGATGGGCTCGCTGGTGCTGTTGGCGACGAACATCGGGGGGTCGTCCGGGCTCACGTGCGTGATCGGCGAGGCTCGAAGAAGAGGCTCCGTGTCGCTGAGGTCTGCGCCAGGGTGCCCGAACACGTAGTTGCTGATGACGATCACCGCTCGGGGCTGCTCCTGCACGAGCCGAACGAAGTCCATGGGGCCGGACCACGACGCCGCGCCGGCGATGCTCGCGCCGGAGTCCCCTCGCCCGGCCATCGTGGCGAGCGAGGCGGCCAGCGTCCCGCCCGCCGAGTTGCCGATCGCGCCGATGCGCGCTGGATCGAGGTTGAACTGGCCGGCGTGCTGTCGCAGGAACTCGACAGCGTGCTCGGTGTCCTCGAGCGCCGCCGGGAACGGAAACTGCGGGGCCAGCCGGTACTCGACGGGCACCGCCACCCATCCCCGCTCCGCCAGGAGGACTGCGAAGTTCTTCACGGCCTCCTTGGTGTCACTCCCGAATCCGCCGCCGTGGAGCACAACCAGGCCTGGGAACGGACCGGTACCGGGTGGGATGAAGACGTCGATGCCGAGCGTCTGCCCGTCGACGGTCTCGTAGGGGAGGTCCTTGATCTCCCTGACGCCGTTCGCTGTCGTCTCGGACCCAGCTCGAGCCGGTGCCATCGCGGCGGGCGCGAGGAGCGTCGCGATGACCAGCAGGGCGGTGAGCCCACCGGACGTCGACAGCTTGACCAGGCGGTTCATTCGGATTTCCACCACGTCGTCTGCGGCCGGATCGATGGCGCCCGGCACCGGCGCGTCCCGAGCCTAGCACGGGCCCCTCGAGAAGGCCGCGGCGATGCGGAGCCCGCCGGGAACGGCCGGACGAACGGCCGAGGACGCATCCGCCGTTCGATGGGTGACGGGCCTGGGGCCATCCGATACGATGCCGAACCACCTCCGGGGGAGAGGAGCCCGGCGTTCCCGACACCGCCACCACCGCTGCCATGACCCTTCCGAACTTCCTGATCGTGGGGGCCAACCGTGCGGGGACGAGCTATCTCGCCAGCCTGCTGGTGGAGCACGCGCAGGTGTTCCTGCCCCGCAAGGAGCTCCACTACTTCGACCAGGTCCCGTTCCGGGGCGGCGAGGTGGCCATCGAGGACTACGCCCGGTTCTTCGAGGGGGCCGACGGACAGCCCGCCGTGGGGGAGAAGACCCCCAGCTACATGTACTTCGACCACGTCCCCGGGCTACTGGCGACGTACCTCCCGGACGCCCGACTGATCTTCCTGCTACGGGACCCGTTGAAGCGGGCCCACTCCCAGTACTGGAAGCGGGTCCGGAACGGCCAGGAGCCGTATGCGTTCGAACGGGCCCTCCGCGAGGAGCCGGCCCGGTTGGCGCGGGGCACCTATATCGACCGGATCCGCTACTCGTACCAGGACCGGGGTCTGTACATGCGGCAGATCGAGCGGTTCCTGCCGCTGTACCCGCGGGAGCGGATGCTGTTCCTGGCGAGCGAGGACATGTTCGCCCGGCCCCGGGAGACCCTCGAGACGGTGCTGTCGTTCCTGGGGATCTCCGCCCCGCCCCAGGGCCCGATCCCCGAGGAGTCCCCGAACCACTCCGCCGTTCCGAGGTGGCCGGACGCCTACCGCCGGCTCTCCGCCCTGCACATGCGCCTCATGGGGCGCAGGGGCGTGTGGCGCGTGGGGCAGGCAGCGCAATGGGCCAGGGACCGGGTGATCCCGAAGACGATCCGCCCGTACCCGCCCATGAAGGAGGAGACCGCCGCACATCTCGCGGAGGTCTTCCGCGAGGACTCCTCGGCCCTGCGGGAGTTCCTGGGAGGCGGCATCGACCACTGGAGCGTCTTCTGGTACGGCAGGGACCGGGCCACGACGACCCGGGCATGAAGCCGGAAGCCTCCCCGGCCCCCGTCCCCCTTCCGGAACGGTCCACGGTTCCCCTGTTCATCTGCGGGTTCCCCAAGTCGGGCACGACGCTCCTGTCGGCGCTGCTCGACGGGCACCCCGAGCTGCTCGTGCTGCCGGAGGAGACCCACTACTTCCGGCGGCTCGACGCGCTCTCGTCGCTGCCCCGGGCGGAGCGGGTCGGGTTCCTGCTCGAGCACACCCAACTGGCCCGGATGGACGCGGGCCACGAGGAGGACCTGCACCGGGAACGGGGGGACTACTCCGACTACCGGGACTACCGGCACTTCGACTTCCCGGCCTTCCGCGGCGAGCTCGAGCGGCGCTTCGCCGGCACCGACGGGTCGGACCGGGCGCTGCTGGACGGCCTGGTGGCCACCTTCGCCGAGGCCACCGGCCAGACCGGGCGATCCGTGTGGGTGGAGAAGACACCCCAGAACGAGGACAACCTCGATCGCATCCTGGCGTGGTATCCGAAGGCGAGGATCCTGTACATCGTCCGCGATCCCAGGGACACGTACCTGTCGTACGCGGCGTTCCGCCCCTGGCGCTCGAAGGGCGATTTCGACGTGCGCCGGTTCACGGCGGTGTGGGCCCAGAGCCTGATCCGGTGGCGGGCCCACGCGGCGGCGGCCGGCTCGGACCGGGCCATGGTGGTCCGCTACGAGGACGTGGCCACGTCGCCCGAAGCGCACATGCGCCGGATCGCCGGCTTCCTGGGGGTCCGGTTCGACGACTGCCTGCTGGTGCCGACGAAGCTGGGCCAGCCGTGGGAGGGGAACTCCATGCACGGCGACTCCTTCCAGGGCATCGACACACGCCCCATCGGGCGGTGGAAGTCCCGCCTGGGGGCCGAGGACCTCGCGTTCATCGAGGCGTTCCTGGGGAAGGCCATGGTGGACCTTGGGTACACGCCGAGCGCTCCCCGGCCCGGGCTGGGGGCCCGGGCCCGGCTGCTGATGCGCACGCGCCGCCGCCGGGCGCTGGCGGGGATCCTCCTCCGGCTGTACCGGCCCTTCGCCCCGCGGCTCGGTCCCGGCGGCCGGATCGGCGCGCGGTCGTGAATCGGGCCGGCATGGAGATCCTGGCCGTCGTCCCCGCTCGGGGAGGGTCCAAGAGCGTCCCCCGCAAGAACATCCGCCCACTGGCCGGCCGCCCCCTCATCGCGTACACGATCGAGGCGGCGCTGGCGACCCGGCACCCGCTCCGCGTCGTCGTCAGCACCGACGACGACGAGATCGCGGGGGTGTCGCGCGACCTCGGCGCCGAGGTGCCCTTCCTCC
>Ga0137368_10002212_pt1 | contig 20827 bp, 16 predicted proteins | sample SagtaG_13_FD_104917 | JGI IMG/M metagenome (GOLD analysis project Ga0137368, IMG submission 104917) | Vadose zone soil microbial communities from Sagehorn Ranch, Mendocino, California, USA - Sage1_L_100_16 metaG | ecosystem: Environmental > Terrestrial > Soil > Vadose zone | place: USA...
CGCCATCTCCGTCGAGAGGATCGCGAAGCGCTGCCGGGACTCCTTCGCGAGCTGCGTGACGTTGCCGGCCGGCGTGCCCGTGAGGCTGAAGATCGACGTCCAGATGCTCGGATCCGGCGCGCCGAGCTTCGCGAGGTCGAGGTCGAGCGGCTCCGCGCGGACGGAGGGCGCCGCGGCGACGGCGAGGACGACGGCCAGGACGTACGCCAGACGACGCATCGAACCTCCGGGGGAAGCGACCCACGGAGGGTACTGCCCGGATTTCCCGGGTGTCAATTTCGGCCGGGGCGCGCTCCGCCGCCGTACTCTCGTCGCGTGCCCGACCTCCTCGCGGCCCGATGGCTGTTCGGCCTGTCGCTCGTGTTCCACATCGTCTTCGCCGCGGTCGGCGTGGCGATGCCGCTCCTCATGGTCCTCGCCGAGTGGCGCTGGCGCCGCACCGGCTCCGCCGTCCACCTCGATCTCGCGCGCCGCTGGGCGAAGGGGGCGGCGATCCTCTTCGCGGTCGGCGCGGTCTCCGGCACCGTCATCTCGTTCGAGCTCGGGCTCCTCTGGCCGCGCTTCATGGCGTTCGCCGGGCCGATCATCGGGATGCCCTTCTCGCTCGAGGGCTTCGCGTTCTTCGCGGAGGCGATCTTCCTCGGCGTGTACCTCTACGGCTGGGGGCGCGTCGGCCCGCGGCTCCACCTCGCGAGCGGCCTCGTCGTCGCGGCGAGCGGCGCGCTCTCCGCCTTCTTCGTCACCCTCGCGAACGCCTGGATGAACGTCCCCGCGGGGTTCGAGGCGAGCGCGGGCGGCGCGGTGGACGTGCGCCCGTTCGTGGCGATGTTCCCCCCCGGCTGGGCGCACGAGGTGATCCACGTGCTCCTGTCGTCCTACCTCGCGACCGGGTTCGCGGTGGCGGGCATCCACGCGCTCCGGCTCCTGCGCCGCCCCGCGTCGGCGCTCGACCGCGCCGCGCTCGGCCTCGCGCTCCTCGTCGGCGGCGCGGCGGCGATCGTCCAGCCGGTCTCGGGCGACTTCTCGGCGCGGCAGGTCGCGCAGACGCAGCCCGTGAAGCTCGCCGCGCTCGAGGGGCAGTTCCGGACCGAGCGCGGCGCGCCCCTGCGGATCGGCGGGCTCCCGGACCCGGACGCCGGGACGACGCGCTTCGCCCTCGAGATCCCGCGCGGACTGTCGCTCCTCGCCTTCCACGATCCCGGCGCGGAGGTGAGGGGGCTCGCCGAGTTCCCGCGGGAGGTCTGGCCGCCGGTCCGCCACGTCCACCTCGCCTTCCAGGTCATGGTCGGCCTCGGCACGCTCCTCGCCGCGCTCGCCGCGGCGGGGCTCTGGCTCGCGGTCCGCCGCCGGCCCTGGCCGCGCGCCTACCTGCGCGCGGTCGCGATCGCCGGGCCGGCCGGGTTCGTGGCGCTCGAGGCGGGCTGGCTCGTCACCGAGTGGGGACGCCAGCCGTTCACCGTCCACGGCGTCCTCACGACGGCGCAGTCCGTGACTCCGGTCGCGCGGCTCGACGTCCCGCTCGTCCTCTTCGTCGCGGTCTACGTCCTCCTCGGGGTCGTGACGGCGCTCCTCCTCTATCGCCAGATCGCGGCGACCCCGACGACGGCGAACGCCGGGAGCGGGGGAGGCTCCGCGTGACCCCGGCCGACCTGCTCGGCGGCGCGATCCTCGCCTCGCTCGTCCTCTACGCCCTCCTCGGCGGCGCGGACTTCGGCGGCGGGATCTGGGACCTCCTCGCCTCCGGGCCGCGGCGCAAGGCGCAGCGCGAGCTCGTCGAGCACGCCATCGGGCCGATCTGGGAGGCGAACCACGTCTGGCTCATCCTCGTCGTGGTCGTCCTCTTCACCGGCTTCCCCGCCGCGTTCGCCGCGATCTGCATCGCGCTGTTCGTCCCGCTCGTCCTCCTGCTCCTCGGAATCGTGCTGCGCGGCGCCGCGTTCACGTTCCGGACGTACGACGTGACGGCCGACCGCGTGCAGGCGCGGTGGGGGCTCGTCTTCTCCGGCTCGTCGGTCCTCGCGCCGGTGGTCCTCGGCGTGATCGTCGGGGCGCTCGCGTCCGGCCGGCTCCGCGTCGCCGCCGACGGCGCCGAGCCGTTCGCGTGGGTCGCGCCCTTCCCGCTCTCGGTCGGCGTCTTCGCCGCAGCGCTCTTCGCGTACCTCGCCGCCACGTACCTCGCGGTCGAGGCGGAGGGGCCGCTCCGCGAGGACTTCCGGCGCCGCGCGATCGGGGCGGGCCTCGTCGTCTTCCTCTGCGCCGCGCTGTCGGGAGCGCTCTCGTCGCGCGAGGCGCCGCTCGTGTTCGAGGGGCTCACGCGCCGCCCGTGGTCGGTGCCGTTCCACCTCGCGACGGGGGCCGCGGCCCTCGCCGCGTTCACGCTGCTCGCGACGGGGCGCGTGCGCGCGGCGCGCGCAGCGGCGGCGGCGCAGGTCGTGCTCGTCGTCGTCGGCTGGGGCGCGTCGCAGTACCCCTACGTCGTCGTGCCCGAGCTCACGCTCGCGTCCGCGAGCGGACCGCGCGCGACCCAGGTAGCGCTGCTCTGGGCGCTCGCCGGCGGCGCGCTCCTCCTCTTCCCCTCGCTGTACGTGCTGTTCCGCGTGTTCAAGGGCGAGCGGCCGTTCTCGGTCGTGGACCGCGGCCGCTGACCTTCGCCCGGGCGCGCCCCTTTCTCGACCCCGGGCCGCCCCGGAAAGGCGCTAGGCTCGGGGATTCCTCCCGGAGGCTCCCCCATGCGCAGCGCCCTCGTCCTGCTCCTCTCCATCGCCCCCTTCCTGCCGGGCTGCCGCTGCCCGACGGTGGACTCCGGCCATCGCGGCATCGTCTTCAAGACCCTCGGCGGCGGCACGAGCAAGGAGGTCCTCGGCGAGGGGACGCACTTCATCCCCATCTGGAACTTCGTCATCCCGTACGACACGCGCGTGCACGAGATGAAGGAGCAGCTCATCGTGCTCACCTCGAACGGTCTCACCCTGCGCGTCGACGCGAGCGTCCGGTACCGGCCCAAGGTCGACGAGCTGTTCGAGCTGCAGACGCAGATCGGCCAGGACTACGACCAGAAGGTGATCGGGCCGGTGGTCCGGTCGGAGGCGCGCAAGGTGTTCGGCCGCTACCAGCCAGAGGAGATCTACTCGACGAAGCGCGAGGAGATCGAGCGGCAGATCTACGAGGAGGTGCTGCGCGCGCTCGAGGGGAAGCACGTCATCGTCGAGGCCGTGCTCGTGCGTGACGTCGACCTCCCGGAGACGATCAAGACCGCCATCGCCGACAAGCTCGCGGAGGAGCAGCGCGCCCAGAAGATGCGCTTCACGCTCGACCGCGAGCGGCAGGAGGCCCAGCGCAAGCTCATCGAGGCGGACGGGATCGCGAAGTACCAGACGATCGTCCGCCAGGGGCTCACGCAGGAGTATCTGCAGTTCAAGGGGATCGAGGCGACCGCGCGCCTGGCCGAGAGCCAGAACTCGAAGCTCGTGATCGTGGGGGCCGGGAAGTCGGGCCTCCCGGTGATCCTCGGCGGCGAACGCTGACGCGGACCGGCGGCCGGTAGTAGAGCCCGCCGGCGTCGCATCCAAGAGACGAGGAGGGCCCCGGCGTCGCCGCCGGGGCCCCTTTCGTCAGACGTTCCGCGAGCTGCGTCTGCGGGCGCTAGAACTTGTACGCGGCGCCGAGCTCGAAGGCGGTCTGCGACATCGTCGTCTCGTAGGAGACGAGCCCGCTCATCGGGGTCGCGCCCTTGAGCGTCGCTTCGGGCGAGTACATGAAGGCGGCGTTCACGGCGAGCTTGCCGATGTCATAGCCGGCGCCGACCGTGAAGTGGTGCTCGGCGATGGCCGGGAACGCGAGGTTCTCGAAGCCGCGGTCCTTGTCGAGCGGCGTCTTGCCGTAGTTGTAGCCCGCGCGGACCTTGAGGGTCTTGAGCGCCGGGATCTGGTACTCGGCGCCGAGCTTCACGACGAACTGGTCGGACCAGTTCATGTTCCAGCCATAGCCGGCGGGAGGCGCGTTCTTCGTGAACTTCGGCATGTCCTTGCCGTTCGTCGCGGACCAGTTGATCCATTGGCCGTCGAGGGCGAGGAGGAGTCCGGTGACCGGGCGGACCGCCGCGCCGAGCGTCGCGACCATCGGCTGGTCGAAGTCGATCGCCTCCGTCTCGCCAGCGACGGTGAACTCGAAGTCCTGGAAGTAGCTCTGCGTCTCGTACGCGGCGCCGAGGGTCACCATCGGGCTGACCTGGTACGTGACGCCCACGGTGCCGCCGAACCCGATCGAGCTCGCGGTCGAGTGCTTCGCCCCGCCGCCGGCCTCGTACTCCATCTGCGCGTACATCACGTTCGCCGCGACGCCGACCGAGAGCTGGTCGTTGATCTTGTACGCGACCGCCGGGGCGACGCGGCCGTTGAGGTACGAGGTGAGGAGCTTGCTCCCGAACAGGCCCGACGCGCCCGCCGGGTACTCGACACCCATGCCGGCGGTGCCGAGCACGGCGAGGCCGACCGTGTAGCGATCCTGAAGCTTGTAGACCGCCGCGAGCGTCGGGAGCATGTCCGTCGGACGATCCGACGACTGCGACGCGGTGACGGGCGGCGCGCCCATGCTCCAGTCCGCCTTGTACTTCACGCTCGGCATGAAGCCCTGGCCGGCGACGTCCACGCGCGGTGCGAGCTCAGCGAGCCCCGCGGGGTTCGAGACCGCGGTGGCCCCGTCGAGCGGCGCCGCGACCGACGCGCCACCCATCGAGTTCTGGACCGGCCCGAAGCCGATCATGCGCATGCCGTTCGTCGCGCGCGCAGGTGATGCAAGAAGGGCGATCGCGAGCGCGACCGTACCGAGTGTCCTGTTCATGTGCAGCTCCCGTAGGGCCGCGCCCCGGGATGGAGCGCCGCGCCCCATGGAGCCACGCGGTATCGGGCGGGTCAAGGTGATGAATCGTCGCATATAGCGACGTCGCTACTTCGAGACGGTCCTTTGCCTACATCGCCTCCGGCGCCAGCTCCTGCGCACGGCGCCGGGGGCGGCGCGGCTACGACGCCGCGCGCGCCAGCGCGCCGCCGAGCTCCTCGATCGCCGCGAGCAGCTCGGTCGGATCGGCAGGCTTCACGAAGTGGCGGCGGAACCCGGCCGCGCCGCTCCGGTCGAGGTCGCGCGGCTGCCCGTACCCGGTGACGCACACGAACGCGGGCGCCGCGGCGCCGAGCTTCTCGCGGAGCCGCGCCGCGAGCTCGTACCCGTCCATGACCGGCAGGCCGATGTCCAGCACGGCGATCTCCGGCCGCGACCCGTCCACCGCCGCGAGCGCCGCCGGACCGTCGTGCGCCACCTGGACGTCGTGGCCCGCCTCCGCGAGGAAGTCGGCGAGCAGCGTCGCCGCGTCCTCGTTGTCGTCCACGATCAGGATCCGGAGCGGCCGCCCGGAGCGCCGCGGCAGACGCACCGCGGCGAGCAGCGCGGCGGCGTCCTCTGGCCGGTCCGCGGAGGGGAGCACGAACCGGAACGTGGACCCGCGGCCGGGGCCATCGCTGTGCGCCTCGACACGGCCGCCGTGGAGGCCCACGAGGCTCCTCACGATCGCGAGGCCGATCCCGAGCCCGCCGACGGCGCGGTCGGGCGTGCGCGCGCCCTGCACGAAGAGGTCGAACACCCGCGGCAGGAGGTCGGCGGTGATGCCCTGGCCGTCGTCCGTCACCTCGAGCGAGACGCCGTCCGGGTCGCGCCCACCGGTCACGTGCACGTGTCCGCCGGGCGGCGTGTAGCGCGCGGAGTTCGTGAGGAGGTTTCCTATCACCTGCGCGAGCCGCACCGGGTCCGCGCGGACGACCAGGCCGCAGGGGACGTCCACGGCGAGCCGGTGCTGCCGCGCCTCGAGCAGCGGGCTCGCCATCTCCACCGCGCGCGCGACCGCGGCGAAGAGCTCGATCGGCTCGGGGTGAAGGCGGATCTGCGCGCGGGTGACCCGCGAGACGTCGAGGAGATCTTCCACGAGCCTGACGAGGTGCCCGACCTGCCGCTCCACGATCTCGTGCTCGCGCCCCCAGGCGGAGCCGCGCTGCCGGAGCAGGCGCAGCGCAGTGACGATCGGCGACAGCGGGTTCCGCAGCTCGTGCCCGAGCATCGCGAGGAACTCGTCCTTCGCGCGGCTCGACGCCACCGCCTCGTTCCGCGCGGCGGCGGCGCGCGCGAGGTGCTCCTCCGCCTCGCACCGGCGCGCCTCGAGCAGCCGGGCCGAGCTCCGCAGCGCCTCGCCGAGCTGGGCCACCTCGCGGATCCCGGCGGGCCTGACCTCGGCGCGGGCGCCCTCGGCGAGCGCCTCCGCCGCGCTCGCGGCCGAGGCGATCGCGCGCGAGAAGCGGCGCGAGAAGAGGAACGCCGCCGCGCCGCTCGCGGCGAGCATCGCGAGCCCCACGCCGACGAGCAGCGAGGTGACGCGCTGGACCGGCGCGTCCACCACGTCCGCGGACGCGACGACCGACGCGGTCCAGCCGGAGAGCGGCGCGCGCGCGTAGCCGACGACGGACCCGATCCCCTCGAAGGTCCGGTCGCGGAAGAGCCCGGCCCGCGTCGTCGTGATCCGCGAGAGGAATGCGGCGGTCGCCTTCTGCCCCACGAAGAGCTCCGGTGAGCGCGTCCGCGCGACCACCTGGCCCGCGCGGTCCACGATGGTCCGGGTCCACTCGAGCTCGCCCGGACCGCCGATCGAGGCGGCGCGCCCGATCTCCAGCGCGGACACGGCCGCGCTCAGGACGTAGCGAACCGCCCCCTCCTGCATGACCGGGACGCGCAGCGCGAAGGCCCAGGTCCGCCCGTCGCGCGCGCGCACGAGGTCGCCGACCTGCATGCTCCCCGATCGCACCGCCGCATCGAAGCTCGCCCGGTCCACCGTCGTCCCGCCCGGGCCCTCCTCGCGGGTGTCCATGATCCGGGCGCCGTCGGGCGTGAAGAGCACGATCGCGAGCCAGGACGGCTGCGCCGCGTCCACCCGTTCCGCCTCGCGGCGAAAGGCGACGAGGTCGCCGCGCGCGAGCAGCTCGGAGCGCGCGAGCGTGTCGAGCGCGCGCACGGAAACGGCGATCTCGCGATCGAGCGCGGCGGCGAGGACCTGCGCGTCCCGCAGGAGCACTCGCTCGGTCTCGTCGCGCTTCTCGCTCGCGACGCGGTGCACGAGCACCGCCCCGAAGAGGATGACGGGGAGGAGAGTGGCCCCGGTCAGCCCGAGCAGGTGCCAGCGGAGCGCGAGCAGGCGGGCGGGGCGGCGGAGGCTCCGCTGCATGCCATACCTTGGGGGGTGACGGTCGCTCCTCCAATCCTCCCGACGGGCCACCCCCCCTCGTCCGGTCGGGGCCCACGCGTCAGTACGGCCGCACCGGCGCGATCTGCGACGCGAGCTTCTCCGGCGCGATCGCAGGGAGGCGGCACAGGCCACGATCGCAGACGTACGCGGTGGGGCGCCCCGCCGCGATCTTCCCAGCCGCGACGGTGGCGGTCCGGCCGAGCCGCGCGACGGCGTGCCCCTCCGCCGCGCCGGTGAGCGCGCGGTTCGGCAGGAAGGTCCGGCGCAGCACCGCCACGAACGGCTCCGGCACGGGCTCCTTCTCGGGCCAGACGAGCACAACCTCGTGCGCGGCGTCGGTCGCGAAGTCCACCGCGAGGAGCATCTCGGTCAGCGAGGCCGGCTGTGCCTCGAGCGCGCCGGCGTAGTGCCGGAGCGCCGCCGACGCGATCTTCCACCACCTCTCGTCCGTCGTGAACGCGTGGAGCCGCAGGGCGTTCAGGATCGCCACGGACGCGCCGGACGGCTCCGCGCCGTCGTGCGTCGGCTTCTCGCGCGCGATGAGCCGGTCGTGGTCCCCGGCCGACTGGAACCAGGCGCCGGCGGCGTCGCCGAAGAGCGCCTCCTGCCGCTCGCACAGGTCCACCGCCGCCTCGAGCCAGCGCGGCTCGAACGTCGCCTCGTGCAGGTCGAGGAGCCCCGCCGCGAGGAAGGCGTGATCCTCGAGGAACGCCGGGACCCCCGCCTCGCCGGCGAGCCAGGTCCGCTGGAGGCGGCCGTCCTTCACCATCCGCTCGAGCACGAACTCCGCGGCGCGCGCGGCCGCCGCGACGTGGCGCGGCTCGCCGAGCACCCGGCCGCCGAACGCGAGCGCGGAGATCGCGAGCCCGTTCCAGCCGGCGAGCACCTTCTCGTCGCGGAGCGGCGCGGGCCTGCGCGCCCGCACCTCGTAGAGCCGCGCGCGCGCGGGGGCGAGCGCCTCCCACTCGTCCTCGTCCGGCCGCGGCACCCGCAGGATCGAGCGCCCCTCGAAGTTCCCCTCCGGCGTCACGCCATAGAAGGAGAGGAACCGGTCCGCGTCCGCGCCGAGGAGCGCGCGGAGCTCCTTCTCCTCCCAGACGAAGAACCTCCCCTCCTCGCCCTCCGAGTCGGCGTCGGTCGCGGAATACAGCCCGCCCTCGGGCGAGGTCATCTCGCGCACGAGGTAGTCGAGCGTCTGGCGGACGACGCGGGCGAGGTCGCGCCGCTGCGTCACCTGCCAGGCCTCCGCGTAGGCGACCGCGAGGAGCGCGTTGTCGTAGAGCATCTTCTCGAAGTGCGGGACGAGCCACTCCGCGTCGGTGGAGTAGCGGTGGAATCCGCCGCCGAGCTGATCGTGGATCCCGCCGGCCGCCATTTTCTCGAGCGTGAGCGTCGCCATGCGCAGCGGCTCCGGCTCGCGCGTGCGGCGGTGGTGGCGCAGGAGGAGCCGCACAGGGAGGTTCGACGGGAACTTGGGGGCGCGGCGCACGCCGCCGTGCGCGGCGTCGAAGCTCCCCTCGAAGAACGCCACCGCGTTTCCGATCGCGCCCGGGCCCGGCAGGTCCGCCGCCGGCTCGCCGTGCGCCGCGAGGGCGGTGCGGACCGCCTGGACGAGCGAGCCCGTCGCGCCGCGCACGCGGTCGGGATCGCGGGCGTACAGGTCCGCGATCTCGAGCAGGACCCCGAGGAACCCACGCGTCATGCCCCGCGCGCCGTCCCGCGGCGGGAAGTAGGTGCCTCCGAAGAACGGCTCGCGGTCGGGCGTGAGCCACACGCTCATCGGCCACCCGCCGCCGCCCTGCAGCAGCTGCACCGCCGTCATGTAGACGGTGTCCACGTCCGGCCGCTCCTCGCGATCCACCTTGATCGGCACGAACCGCTCGTTCAGGACCCGCGCGATCTCGAGGTCCTCGAACGACTCGCGCTCCATCGCGTGGCACCAGTGGCAGGTCGAGTAGCCCACCGACAGGAAGACCGGCCGGCCGGTCCGCCGCGCCTCCTCGAACGGCGCGTCACCCCACGCCCACCAGCTCACCGGGTTGTGCGCGTGCTGGAGCAGGTACGGGCTCCGCTCCAGCACGAGACGGTTCGTGAAGCGGGGGTGGCCGTGCGCGAGGTGGTGCGTGCGCGGCCGGTACGCCGCCCCCTTCGCGCGGACCGCGTCGGCGAGCCGTCGGGCGAGGCGCTCCGGAAAGGGCGCCGCCCCTGGAAGGGGTTCGAGCATGGGGATCGCTTAACGGCGGGAGCCCGCCGCGCCAGCGCTAGAACAGCTCCTCGAGGGCCCTCGCGATCCGCTCCTCGATCTCGCGACGCATCTGCCGGGCAGCCTGGACCGTCTCCTCGATGGCAGCCTGGAGGTCGCCGGCCTCACCGCCGGGGATGACCCGCAGCGCCTCGCGCGGGAGGCGCGGCCGTTGCGGGTCGGCGTCCGCCTCCGTTCGCCCGCCATGGAGCAGGGAGAGGTGCGCCCGCGGAACGTCGTCCATGCGCGGAAGATGCACACGCCCCGCTGGCGCGGGCGGCCTCCCGGGGGGAGGCCGCCCGCCGAGGGCGGGTGCGGCCTCCGGGCGTGCGCGCTACCCGCCGGTCCGGGCGCCCGGCGTCCAGCCGAGGGAGAGCCCGTAGACGAGTGCCGACGGCTCGTAGCTGCCGCGGAACGTGTCGGTCGGGAACAGGGCGCCGAACGGCGCGGGCGGCGGCGGACGAGGCTCGGTTCCCACGGACGAGGACGGCACCGTGACCTTGTCCATCTTCGCGTAGAACACGGCCGCATCGAGCGAGAAGCCTCTCGCAAGCCGGTACGTCGCTCCGAGCGAGCCGCCCCATGAGCTCGCGTCCGGCAGCGTCGGGGAGTATGTCGCGGTCCGCAGTCCCGAGATGTCGCGCTGCAGGCCGACCCGGACCTGCCAGACGCGGGCGAAGTCGTACTCGGCGCCGGCCCTGAAGGTGTGGCCGTTCGAGTAGTCGCGCGGGACGTCGATCCTCGCGCCGGTGTTCCCGATGAAGAGATCGCGGTCGTACACCACCCAGCGGTCGAACGTGTACGTGAACGTGACGAGGAGCGGCTTCGTCGCGCGGTATGCGGCGCCGATGTTGAGCGTGTTCGGGATGGTGAGCGTCTGTTTCGCCGTCGTCGCCCCGAACAGCGCGGAGAGGTCCGGGACCTGAAGTCCGGCGGAGTACGGCGCCGTTCCGGTCCAGGTGACGTCGCCGTCGAGGTGCTGCGACGCCTTGTGCTTGTAGTCCACCCCGATGGTGAGCGGGACCCCGCGCAGCGGGTCGATCTCGATGGATGCGTCGTAGGAGAACGCGCCGCCCGAGAGGTCGAGGACCGCGGTCGCGTCGGGATTCGTCGCGCCGCCGGCGGGGAGCGGATATGGCTGCATCCACGCCTTCTGCGTGAACTTCTCCATCGTGTAGTAGTAGATCACGCCCCCGCCGACGCGGACCTGCGGGATCACCTCGATGCCCGCGCTCACGATCCCGCTGAACGCTTCGCGGTCGACCCGCGTGATCCGGTAGCGACCCGCCCAGTCGTCGGGCCACTTCACGATGGCGCCGCCGAAGGGCTGCACGGCGACCCCGACGCCCCACCCGCGGTCGCCGAGCATCGGGAGCTTGCCGCCGTACGAGACGGAGACGTTCGGGAATGGCGTGTACTGGAGGCTCAGGCTGGCGGTGCCCGGCTCGGCGGCGCCGCCGATGGGCGGAGCGGTCGCGCCCGGCGTCGGATCGGTCCAGTCGTCGAAGACGTTCACGACGCCTCCGCCGAGACGGGCCGACGGGCCCTGGAGCCGGCCGAGCGCGGCGGGGAGCGCGAACGCGGCTCCCGAGTCGCGCTGCGCCGCGACCGCGGATGCGCACATCGAGAGGTCGCGCGGATTCGAGTTCGGGAGCGCGTAGCCGCTCGCGAGCGCGAGCGACGGGACGAGGAGCAGCGAGGCGAGCATCGTTTTGCGCACGGTGACCTCTTCACGAATGGAGCGAGACACGGACAGCGAACGTGCGAACGGATGGTTACATGCGTAGCGCACGTCCGCGCTCGGCGGGGGAGCCCCGACGGGCAGGGGACCCGGCGGGAGTCGGCCGCTCCGGTGAACCCGGATCTAACGGAGTATGCGCACCGGCGCGCGGTCCGGATGGACGGGTGGCGCACCCCGCGCGGGCGTCAACCCTTGATGACGCCCATCGGCTCGAGCCGCGCGACGAGGCGCGAGATCCCGGCGCCGTGCATCACCGCGACGACCTGCGCGACGTCCTTGTAGGCCTCGCTCATCTCCTCGGCGAGCGTCTTCTTCCCCCGCGAGATGACCTCGATCCCGCGGTCCGCGAGCTCCCGCGCGATGGAGCGGCCGCGGCCGCGCCGCAGCGCCTCGCCGCGCGAGAGGAGCCGGCCCGCGCCGTGGCAGGAGCTGCCGAAGGTGTCGCGCATCGCCCGCGCCGTTCCGGCGAGGACGTAGGAGTAGCGCCCCATGTCCCCCGGGATGAGCACCGGCTGGCCGACGTCCCGGTACGGAGTGGGGACGCGCGGGTCGCCCGGGCCGAAAGCGCGGGTCGCGCCCTTGCGGTGGACGAGGACGCGGCGGCGCGCGCCGTCCACCTCGTGCTCCTCGTGCTTCGCGACGTTGTGGCAGACGTCGTAGAGCAGGCGCGCGCCGAGGTCGCGCTCCGAGACCCGCAGCGTGTGGAGGAGCGCGCGCACCGCGAGCCCGGTCATCATCTGCCGGTTCGCGAAGGCGAAGTTCGCGGCCGCCTGCATCGCGCCGAGGTACCCGCGCCCCTCGTCCGAGCAGATCGGCGCGCAGGCGAGCTGGCGATCCGGCAGCGCGGCGTAGTCCTCGCCGTAGTCGGCGAGCCGCGGCGCGAGCGCGGCGAGCGCCTCGTCGCAGACCTGGTACCCGAGGCCGCGCGAGCCGGAGTGGATCTGGAGGGCGATCGTGCCCGGCACGAGGCCGAACGCCTCCGCCGCCGCCTCGTCGTAGACCTCGGCGACCCGATCCACCTCGAGGAAGTGGTTGCCGCTTCCGAGCGTGCCGAGCTGGTCCGACCCGCGGAGTCGTGCGCGCGCGCTCACCGCGGACGGATCCGCCGCGGGGAGCCGGCCGCCCTCCTCGCAGCGCTCGGCGTCATCCGACGCCGCCGCGAAGCCGCGCCGCACCGCCCAGCGCGCCCCCTGCGACAGCACCTCGTCGAGCTCGGCGTCGGACACGCGCGGGATCGCGGCCGAGGCGCCGACGCCCGTCGGGATGTCGCGGTAGAGCTGGGCGGTGACCGCGTGGAGGCTCGCGCGCACGACCTCTTCCTCGAGGCGTGTCGTCACGACGCGGACGCCGCAGTTGATGTCGTAGCCGACTCCGCCCGGGGAGACGGCGCCGTGCTCCGCGTCGACCGCCGCGACGCCGCCGATCGGGAAGCCGTACCCCCAGTGGATGTCCGGCATCGCGAGGGAGAAGCGGAGGATGCCGGGGAGGTGCGCGACGTTCGCGACCTGCTGGAGGGCCGGATCGTCCGGCGCGGGCGGGCCGACGCTGTAGACGCGGCCGGGCACCTTCATCCGGCCCTCGCGCGGGATCTCCCAGAGGTCGCCCTCGATGCGGCGGAGGTTCATCAGATGTCCAAGATGATCTGCGCGACCCAGCCGTCGCCTTCTCTCTCGAGCCGCGCCGCGTGCCACGTCACCGCCTTCACGTCGGCCCCCTCCGCGTGCCGCTCCGGATCGTGCCGCCCGAAGGCGACCGTCGCCACCACGCAACGCGCGTCGGCCGCGTGGACCTCGATCTCCGTGGCGACCTCGCGGGCCGTCACGAGCCGGAAGAGCAGCTCGCGCAGGAAGGCCACCGCCGAGCCGGCGAGCCCCGGTCCCCCGGCGACGTCGAGCCGCTCCTCGCGCAGCGGGACGACGGTGCGCTCGCCGCCCGTCACGAGCGTCGAGAAGGCGAGCGCGAGCCTCCCGAGCGCCTCCTCCGCCGACGCGCCGCGGACCCGCACCCCGACGTCGGCGGTGTGGCCGAGATCCTCGTACGGCTGCGGCAGCGCGAGGCGCACCATGGAACGCGAAATTACAGCCTGCACGCCTGCGATGCCCGCTTTGCGGGATGCGAGCTGCCTGCCTGGCGGGCCCCGGAAGGGGTGAACCCGGTGCCGCGGACCTCCTGACCTCCTAAAAACCGAGGCCTGGCGGGGAAATGACGGATGTACCCCGTCCGACCTCGACGGCCGGTCCACGATCTGCTTACCTCGTGCGCCCATTTCCGACCCCGATGTCCGACATCCCCTTACCAGAAGCAGCCCCCGCGTCCTCGCCGACGACGCTCCCGGTGGCGACTCCGGTCCCGCACGGCCAGCGCGCCGCGCCCACCGGGAGGACCCTCGCGAAGCTCGCGCTCGGAGCGCTCGGCGTCGTCTACGGCGACATCGGGACGAGCCCGCTCTACGCGCTCAAGGAGTGCTTCGCCGGGCCGCATGGCGTCGCGCCGACGCCGGCGAACGTCATCGGCGTCGTCTCGCTCGTCTTCTGGGCGGTGACGTTCGTCGTCACCTTCAAGTACCTGTCCTTCGTCATGCGCGCGGACAACCGCGGCGAGGGCGGGATCCTGGCGCTCCTCGCGCTCGTCGGCCGCCACGAGGCGGCGAAGAGCTCACGCCACGCGCTGCTCGTCCTCGGCCTGTTCGGGGCGGCGCTCCTCTACGGCGACGGCGTCATCACCCCGGCCATCTCGGTGCTCGGCGCCGTCGAGGGCGTGACCGTGGCGGCGCCCTCCCTCGGGCACGTCGTCGTCCCCGCGACGGTCGTCATCCTCGTCCTCCTCTTCTTCTTCCAGAAGCGGGGGACCGCCACCGTCGGCGCGGTCTTCGGGCCGGTGATGCTCGTCTGGTTCGGCTCGATCGCGCTCCTCGGGGTCCGGGGGCTCTCGCTCGACCCCTCGATCCTGCGCGCCGTGGTGCCGAGCCACGCGATCTCGTTCTTCGTCCACAACGGGTGGCACGGGTTCCTCGTCCTCGGCGCGGTGGTCCTCGTGATCACGGGCGGCGAGGCGCTCTACGCGGACATGGGCCACTTCGGGAAGCGGCCGATCCGGATCGCCTGGCTCACGATCGCGATGCCGGCGCTCCTCCTCAACTACGTCGGGCAGGGCGCGCTGCTGCTCCACGATCCCACCGCGGCCGTGAACCCCTTCTACCTGCTCTCGCCGTCGTGGGCGCTGTACCCCATGATCGCGATCGCGACGGCGGCCGCCATCGTCGCGTCGCAGGCGCTCATCTCGGGGGCCTTCTCGCTCACCCGGCAGGCGGTCCAGCTCGGCTACTCGCCGCGCGTCACGATCCGCCACACCTCGAAGACCGAGATCGGCCAGATCTACATCCCGGAGGTGAACTGGGCGCTCGGGGCGTCGACGGTGGCGCTCGTGCTCGGGTTCCGCTCCTCGTCCGCGCTCGCCTCCGCCTACGGCATCGCCGTGACCGGCACGATGATGATCACGACGTTGCTGTTCCACCGCGTCGTGCGCGATCTGTGGGGCTGGCCGCGCTGGAAGGCGATGCCGCTGTCGTTCCTGTTCATGGTCGTCGACACCGCCTTCTTCGGCGCGAACGTCATCAAGCTGGAGGAGGGCGGCTGGTTCCCGCTCGCCGCGGCGGCGTTCGTCTTCACGCTCCTCTCCACCTGGAAGAAGGGGCGCGAGGTCCTCGCCGAGCAGATGCGCGCCGCCGGGCTCCCGCTCGAGATGTTCCTCGGCGAGATCGCCCGGAAGAACCCGCAGCGCGTCCCGGGCACGGCGGTGTTCATGACCGGCAACACCGGGAACGTCCCCCCCGTGCTCCTGCACCACCTGAAGCACAACAAGGTGCTCCACGAGCGGGTCGTCATCGTCTCCCTCCTCACCGAGGAGATCCCGAACGTCCCCGAGTCCGAGCGGGTCTCGATCCGGGAGCTGGGGAGCGGCTTTTTCCAGGTGATCGCGCACTACGGGTTCATGGAGATCCCGGATGTCCCGGCCCTGCTCGAGTCGATCTCGCGGCGCGCGGTCCCGGGCCCCAAGCTGAAGTTCATCCCGATGGAGACGACGTTCTTCCTCGGGCGAGAGACCCTGCTCCCGACCGGCCCCTCGCGGATGGCGACCTGGCGCAAGCGGCTCTTCATCGTCATGTCCCGGAACGCGCAGACCGCGAGCTCGTTCTTCGGCCTGCCTCCGAACCGCGTGGTGGAGATGGGCGCGCAGATCCAGCTGTGACGTGATGGAGCCATGAAGACGGACGGCGGCGGAGTGGGCGCGGTCACCCCCACGCGCTGGCCGCGCGCGCTCCGCTCGCTCGGCCGCCGCGACCTCCGGCTCTTCTTCGCCGGGCAGGCGGTCTCGCTCGCCGGCACCTGGATGCAGTCGGTCGCGCAGGCCTGGCTCGTCTGGCGGCTCACCCGCTCCTCCGGGATGCTCGGCGTCGTGAACTTCCTCGGCTCGGTGCCGGTGTTCCTGTTCGGCATCTGGGGGGGGTCGCTCGCGGATCGCTGGCCGCGCCGGCGCCTCGTGCTCGTCACGCAGGCGAACGCGATCGTGCAGGCGACGCTCCTCGCCGGCCTGACGCTCGCGGGCGTGGTTCGCCCCTGGCACGTCCTCGTGCTCGCCGGGATGCTCGGGATGACCTACGCGTTCGAGATCCCGGCGCGCCAGGCGCTGCTCGCGGACCTCGCGGGCGAGGACATGCCGAACGCGATCGCGCTCAACTCGTCGATCGTGAACGCGGCGCGCGTCGCCGGCCCGGCGCTCGCGGGCCTCGTCGTCGCGTCCGTCGGGGAGGGGTGGGCGTTCGCCCTCAACGCGGCGAGCTTCGTCGGCACCTACTACGCGCTCCTCGTCATGACCCCGCCGCCGCAGCCGCCCGCGAAGGGCGGCCACCGCGCGCACGTGCTGGAGGGGCTCGCATACGCGGGCCGGACCTCCCACGTGCGGGCGCTCCTCGCGCTGCTCGCCGCCTCGAGCTTCTTCGCGATCCCGTACCAGACGCTCCTGCCCGTGCTCTCGTCGGAGGTGCTCGGCGGCGACGCCCGGCTCTACGGCACGCTCCTCGCGTGCGCCGGAGCGGGCGCGCTCGTGGGTGCGATCGGCCTCCTGCTGCGAACGGGGCTCGCCGGGCTCGGACGGCGCGTGGCGTTCGGCGCGTCGCTCCTCGGCGCTGGCGTCGTGGCGCTCGCCTTCTCGCGCACGGTGGCCCTCTCCGCCCTCGCGCTCGCCGTCATCGGCTTCGGCTTCATCACGCAGATGGCCGGCACCATGACGCTGCTCCAGGGGCTCGCCCCCGCCGACATGCGCGGGCGGGTGATGGGGGTCTTCTCGACCCTGTTCGTCGGCGTGTCACCGTTCGGCTCGCTCGCCGCGGGGTTCTCCGCGAGCCACCTCGGCGCGCAGAAGACCCTCGCGTTCGGCGGCGCGGTCGTCCTCGCCGCGAGCGTCGCCTTCCATGTCGCGCTGCCGCGGCTGCGGAGGATCGTCCTCGCCGAGCACCCGACGCTGTTCCCGCCGGCGGCGAGCTGATCGATCCAGACGGCGACCCAGAACACGACCTCGACCCCGACCGATCCCCCGATGCAGACCGCCCTCCCCACTCCGACCGGGCAGGCCCCGCGCGCGCGGTCGCCCTGGCTCGCGTTCTCGGTCGTCGCCGTCGGCACGTTCATGGCGACGCTCGACGGCAACATCGTGAACGTCGCGCTCCCGACGATCGGGCGCGAGCTCGGCGCGGCGGTCGGCCGCCTCCAGTGGATCGTGAACGCGTACGTCCTCGCGATCACGGTGACGCTGCTCCTGCTCGGCCGGCTCGGCGACCGGCTCGGCCACCGCGCCATCTACGCGGGCGGTCTCGTCGTGTTCACGCTCGGCTCGGCGCTCTGCGGGATCGCGCCGGGGCTCGGCGCGCTCGTCGCCGCCCGCCTCCTCCAGGCGCTCGGCGCCTCGGCGATGATGGCGATTGGCCCGGCGATCGTGACCGCGTCGTTCCCGCCCCGGATGCGTGGCCGCGCGCTCGGCGCGGTCGGGACCGTCGTCGCGATCGGCCTCACCGCGGGGCCGCCGCTCGGCGGGCTCATCGTGGCCGGCCTCTCGTGGCGCTGGGTCTTCTTCGTGAACCTTCCGGTCGGGCTCGCCGGCGTGGCGTGGGCGCTCCGGACCCTGCCGCGCGGGGGCGGCAGCGCGGGCGGGCCGCTCCTCGACCGCGCCGTCTTCCGGATCCCGGTCTTCACGTGGGGGCTCCTCGCCGGCTTCCTGTCGTACGCGGCGATGTTCTCGCAGACGCTCCTCACCCCGTTCCTGCTCGCCCGCGTCCTCGGCCTGCCGCCCGCGACGCTCGGCGTGGTGCTCGTGTCGGTGCCAGTCGCGCTCTCCATCGCGTCGCAGCTCTCCGGGTGGATCTCGGACCGGTTCGGCGGGCGCCGGCTCCCGTTCGCCGGGATGATCGTGCTCGCGGCTGCGCTCGTGCTGCTGTCGCTCGCGGGCGCGGACGACTCCGTGGGCTCGATCGCGGCGCGGCTCGCGCTCGCCGGGCTCGGCATGGGGCTCTTCCAGTCGCCGAACAACGCCGCGGTGATGTCCGCGCTCCCGCGTGAGCGGCTCGGGTCGGGCGGTGGCCTCCTCGCGACGGCGCGGAACGGCGGGATGGCGGCCGGCATCGGGATCGCCGGCGCGATCGTGGCGCTCCGGGCCGGCCCGGACGCGGCGAACGGCGGCTTCCTCGCGGGCTACGCGACGTCGCTCCGCGCCGGAGCGGTGCTGGCCCTCGTCGCGGGGGCGGTCTCCCTCTTTCCCCGTTCCCGGTCCTCCCGTGTCCCGTTCCCGCTTGACCCGTGACCGTGCCCGTGACCGTGACCGTGACCGGTCTCTGGACGCGGCGGCGCGAACCTCCGCCATCTGGACGGAAGTTCAGAGAATGCTAGTCTGCTTTTGTGATCGTCCTCGGCATCGATCCCGGCTCCCGGCGCTGCGGCTACGGCGTCGTCGCGCGGGAGCGGGGCCGGCTCTCCGTCCTCGATTCGGGCGTCCTCGTCCCCGGCGAGGGTGTGGTCGCGGAGCGGCTCGCGATCATCCTCGACGGGCTCACGGACGTCATCGCGCGAGCCCGCCCCGCGGAGGTCTCGATCGAGCACGTCTTCGCCGGCGTCTCACCGAGATCCGCGCTCGTGCTCGGGCAGGCCCGCGGCGTCGCGCTCGCCGCCGCCGCCCGCGCCGGGCTGCCGGTTTTCGAGTACCAGCCGTGCGAGGTGAAGCTCGCCTTCACCGGCAGCGGCCGCGCCTCGAAGGACCAGATGGTCCGCACCGCCCGCACGCTGCTCGGCGTCGAGGCCGACCTCGCGGACGAGGCGGACGCGCTCGCGATCGCGGTCTGCCACCTCGCGCGACGCGCGACGCGCCTCTCGCTCGTCCGCGGCCGCGCCGCCGACGCGCTGTCGCGCCTTCGCCCGGCCCGCCGCGACCACCGGACCGCCCCGTGATCGCGCGCCTCTCCGGGACCGTCGCCGAGAAGGGCGCGGACCACGCGATCCTCGACGTGGCGGGCGTCGGCTACCTCGTCCACCTCTCGGCGGTGACGCTCGCCCGGCTGCCGCCCCAGGGGAACCCCACGACCCTCCGGACGTTCACGAACGTGCGGCAGGACGCGATCGAGCTCTTCGGCTTCGCGACCGAGGACGAGGAGTCCGTGTTCCGCGCGCTCATCGACGTGAAGGGGGTCGGCCCGCGCGCCGCGCAGAACATCCTCTCCGGGATCGACGCGAAGGACCTCGCCGCCGCGGTCGCGCAGGGCGATCACGCGCGGCTCACGAAGGTGCCCGGCATCGGGAAGAAGACCGCGGAGCGGCTCGTCGTCGAGCTCCGGGAGAAGCTCGCGGTGCTCGCCCGCGCCGCGGGACCCGCGAAGGCGGCGCGGGACGGCGACGCCCTCGAGCAGCTCCGGCAGGCGCTCGTGAACCTCGGTTACAAGGCGCCGCAGGCGGACGGCGCGGTGGACCGTCTGCGCGACGACGCCGAGGGGAAGCGGCTCGACGATCTCCTGCGCGACGCGCTGAAGCTCCTGCGCGGTTAGAGCTGGCCGTCACCCTTCGCTGCTACGTTCCCGACCGCGATGACCGTGAAGCCGCTCCGCGACGTCTCCCCCGGGCCCCACGAGGGCGAGGCGCGCCTCGAGCAGTCGCTCCGCCCCGCCACCTTCGCGGAGTACGTGGGGCAGGAGAAGATCGTCAAGAACTTCAAGGTCTACGCCAAGGCCGCGAAGGCGCGCGGCGAGGCGCTCGATCACGTGCTCCTCTCCGGTCCGCCGGGGCTCGGCAAGACGTCGCTCGCGCACATCCTCGCGCGCGAGCTCGGCGTCACGCTGCACGTCACGAGCGGCCCCGCGCTCGTGAAGAAGGGCGACCTCGCGGGGCTGCTCACCGCGCTCGCGCCGCGCGACATCCTCTTCATCGACGAGATCCACCGGCTCTCGCCCGCGGTCGAGGAGGCGCTCTACCCGGCGATGGAGGACTTTCGCTTCGACGTCGTCCTCGGCGCCGGCATCGGCGCGCAGATGATGGAGATGAAGCTCGAGCGGTTCACCCTCGTCGGCGCGACGACGCGCACCGGCCTCCTCGCGTCGCCGCTGCGCGACCGGTTCCCGATCCAGGAGCGGCTCGGGTACTACGAGCCCGCCGAGCTGCGCGAGATCGCGGTGCGCGCCGCGGCGAAGCTCGCGCTCCCGGTCGAGCCCGCCGGGGCCGACGAGCTCGCCCGTCGCGCACGCGGCACGCCGCGGATCACGATCCGGCTGCTGCAGCGGGCCCGCGACTTCGCGCAGGTCGAGGGCGACGGCCGCCTCACGAAGGCGATCGTGGACACGACGCTCGCGCGGCTCGAGGTGGACGAGAAGGGCCTCGACGCGATGGACCGGCGCATCCTCACCGTCATCCTCGACACGTTCGGCGGCGGCCCGGTGGGCATCGACGCCGTCGCCGCGGCCGTGGGCGAGGAGCGCGACACGATCGAGGACGTCTACGAACCGTTCCTCGTGCGTGAGGGCTACCTCGCGCGCACGCCGCGCGGACGCGTCGCGCTCCCGTCGGCGTACCAGCACCTCGGCCGCGAGAGGCCGAGGGGCGGGCAGGGCGAGCTGCTCTAGAACTACTCGGGCCGGCGCCGAGGTGCTTGACGTACTTCACCGTCAGATGATCTCCGCGGTGAGGGAGCGTGCGGGAATGCCGCTCCTGGTGCGGCAGATCTCGCCTCCCGTGCGCCGAGGACGCGCAAGGGAGTTCTCGAGGGCCCGCTGGCGTTCGCGTTCCCTGACGCGAATCCGTGCGTCTGGGGAGGTCCCGAAATCGCGTTCTATGCTCGCGTCATGACCTCCGCACGCGATCTCTCCGCCCGGCCTCGAGGATCTCGCCCTCGCTGGCGCCGGGATGCGAGTGCCTCCGCTGCTCGTTCGTCGCGCGCCCGCCTCGCTTCGGCCTCGGCGTTTTCGCTACGGCGCAGAAGTGCCCGAGTAGTAATGGACCGCGGGGCTTCACCCTCAGAAGGTGAACCTTCTCGA
>Ga0137368_10002214_pt1 | contig 20811 bp, 22 predicted proteins | sample SagtaG_13_FD_104917 | JGI IMG/M metagenome (GOLD analysis project Ga0137368, IMG submission 104917) | Vadose zone soil microbial communities from Sagehorn Ranch, Mendocino, California, USA - Sage1_L_100_16 metaG | ecosystem: Environmental > Terrestrial > Soil > Vadose zone | place: USA...
CATGGCTTGCGCGGCGTCAAGAACGACGACATGGGGAGGCGGCTAACGGAACCGTCCCCGGAGGCCGCCGGGACCACCCTCGCGGACGGTGAAAGAGGTCCACAACCATGACTCAGGGCATGTTGGGCTCCCGGCGAGGCCGGACGTCGACGCTGTCAACTTGTGCGCAGTGTAGGTTCGGCGGGATGGGCTGTCAAGCGGAGCGCAGTAGCTATCACGCGCTCCGCCCGATCAGCCCGGTGATGCTGCTGATCAACCGGTGTAGCCCCGTCCTCTCATGCAGGCGCGACGCGCCCGCGTACCGCGTGTCGTGGGACTTGGCCTCGTTGAGCCCATAGCACTACGAAGGGTCACCACTGTTGCCGACCGACCTCCCCGAGTCGCCCGGGTACTCGCGCCACACCCGCCGCGTCGCGCGCCCACAACCGACGGCGACGATCCGCGACACCTCATGTCCGCACATCCCGCTTCACTCGATCGGCGGGCTGTGCGGCCGGCGCGCCCTCGGACTGCAACGCCTTGACCAGGGCCCTCAGTTCCCCCGGATGGATCGGCTTCTCCACCAGACGCGCCCGGTGGAGCCCGTCTGCCTGCGTTCTGAGTTCAGGCCGCCACTCGGCGGTGACCAGGATGAGGGCGGCGCCAGGATGGAAGGCCCGGAAGATGCGCGCCAGATCCCACCCGTCCATGACGACACCGTGGGCGGGCGGCAGATCGACATCGATGATGGCGAGGCCGAAGTGACCCTCCTTCGCCTTCTGGATGGCCTCCCAGCTCCCGGCCGCCGTCTCGACGCCGTACCCTCCGCCGCGGAGCGAGGCGCTCAATCCCTCTCGGCTGTGGCCGTATGCGTCCACGATCAAGATCTTCGTTGGTTCGGTTGCCGGCACCACCTCGCTCAGCATGCTTCTGAATTTCCAACCTCCACGGTCTACTGCCCCCATGGGGCTGTTGACGCAAGGGCGATGCCAGCCTCAATGTCGCCCAGGGGTGGTGCGAAGCGGCGAGATTTGCCTCGGTTTCCCGCACCGGATCCTCTGAAGTGGGCGAGCCGGCAGGCCGCCCCAGCTCCGAGCGCGTGTAAGGCTTACACGGGAACGGTGTAAGTTCTTCCCCCATCGACGTTCTTTCGTGGCGATCCCGCGCATGACCACCAAGCGTCTAGCGAAGCCCGCCACGTGATTTCAGCGGGCGCCGCTCGGTTGTTCCGAGGCGGATGCTGTTGAGGGCACGCCCCATTGCACGGGGATTGCACAGTTTCAGACCGAGTCGCACGCGGAGCGAGTGCCACGTATACTGGGGCTTCGCGGATGCTGGCGCTTCGCGGGCAGCCGGAGAAAACGGGCCGAGCCCACAGTTGCTGTCGAAAAAGGAGAATGCAACATGGAGCATCATCCCTTCGTACGGCCCTTCGTACGGCGCGTCGCCGTCGCCCTCCTCGTGCTCGGCATCGCGCCCGGCGCCCAGGCGGGACCGGCGACGGACCGGCTCAAGCCCGAGATCAGTCGGGTGATTGCCACGCTGGAGGACCCGGCGCTGAAGGGCGAGAGCAAGGTCGGGGAGCGGCGCCAAGTCATTCGGAGCATCACAGACGGGGTGTTCGACTGGACCGAGATGGCGAAGCGGTCGCTGGGCCGGCACTGGGCCGGGCGCACGCCGGCCGAGCGGCAGGAGTTCGTCGGGCTCTTCCGCGACCTGCTCGAGCGGGCGTACGTCTCCAGGATCGAGCGCTACACCGGCGAGCCGGTCGCGTTCGTGGGCGAGTCGCTGGACGGCGATCAGGCCACCGTGCGCACCAAGATCACCACCAAGCAGAACCAGGAGGTGCCCATCGACTACCGGATGATCCGGCAGGAGGACCGCTGGCTCGTCTACGACGTGCTGATCGAGAGCATCAGCCTCGTCGGTAACTACCGCACGCAGTTCGAGGGGATCATCAAGACCTCTTCGTACGGGGAGTTGGTGAAGAAGCTCAAGGAGCGCGCCTCGTAAACCGCGGCGTCCGGTTCACCAGCCTCGAAGAGCTGTGCGATGGATTCATCTCCGTCATCGACCAGCACATCTCAGCCCTCCAACCCGGCAGGGTGAGCTCCGTCGAGGGCTACGCCCAATGACGATGGATCAGGAACGAGCGCGCGGAGCGGCGACCTCGGGCGGTGTCTGGTAGAGGTACTCCCGCAGGTAGCGAAGCTCCTCGTGCTTGTCATCCATGTCGACGCGGATCAGGTCCCGGATCGAAATCATGGACAGCAGACGGCCCTCGCTCACCACGAGCAGGTGGCGGATATTACCCTGGTCCATCCTGCGCATCGCCACCTGGTAATCCTCGTCGGCGTCGGCCGTGATGATGTCGCGGGTCATCACGTCGCGCACGGGAGTCAGCGCCGGGGCGAGCCCCCGGTCGACCACTCGCCGCACCACGTCGCGCTCGGAAAAGACCCCGGCCGGCTGGGCGCCGTCCAGCGCGATGACGATGCCGACGTTATGTGCCGCCATCATCCGCACGGCTTCGGTAACCATGGCGTCCTGCGGAACCATGAAGAGAAACCCCGACCGCATGATATCGCGAAGCTTCTTCATCGCTCGCCCTCCCCCCGGGAGCTCAGGACGTTGCTGTGGACGCCGGGCGTCTCCTCAGGGATGCGCTGCAGCTCGCTCAGGAGCAGGCCCGCCCAGCGGTAGATGTTGTGCTCCCGCACCCCCTCGCGCATCCGCGTCATGCGCGCCCGCCGCTCATCATGGGACATCTCCACCGCGACGCGGACGGCCTCGGCCATCCCGTCGAGATCGTAGGGGTTCACCAGGAGCGCGTCCCGCATCTCCCAGGACGCCCCCGCGAACTGGCTCAGGATCAGCACTCCGTCCTCGTCGTCGCGCACCGATACGAACTCCTTCGCGACCAGGTTCATCCCGTCGTGCAAGGAGGTGACCATGCAGAAGTCCGCGTGGCGATAGAACGGCCAGATGTCGTGGTGGTCGTGATGGCGCTTGAAGTACACGATAGGCCGCCACCGCCTCGTTCCGAACGCCTCGTTGACCTCGCGGATCACCTCGTCCACCTCGGTCTCCAGCTGCTGGTACCGCTGAATGGTGCTCCGGCTCGGCGCCGCGAGCTGGACGAACACCACTTGCTCCCGATAGTCGGGGTAGCGCTCGAAGAACCGGCCGAGGGCCCGGAACCGCTCCGGGAGCCCCTTGGTGTAGTCGAGGCGCTCAACCCCAACCCCGAGGAACCGGGCCTCAATGCCGAGCCGCTCCAGCAGCGCCTGCCGCGAGACCTCCGGCGGGTCCTCCACGAACTCGGGGGCAACGCTGATGGGGAAGGGCTTGACGTAGGTGGTGTGCTGGCCCCGGGTCACCGAGAAATGCTCCCAGTCGATGCGGGCCTCGATGGCCCGCTCGACGGTCTCCAGGAAGTTGTTGCAGTAGTACTGGGTGTGAAAGCCGATGAGGTCGGCGCCCAGCATGCCCAGGAGAACCTCGTCCTGCCAGGGGCAGATGCTGAAGCTCTCGAAGTTCGGCCACGGGATATGCCAGAAGATCGCCGTCCGGGCGTCGGGACGCTCCCGCTTGATGAGCCCCGGGAGGAGCGCGAAGTGGTAGTCCTGGATGAGGACCATCGGCGACTCCACCCCCGCAATCTCCTCCAGCACCGCGGCGGCGAACTTCTCGTTCACTGCCCCGTAGTGCCCCCAGTCCTCGGGCCGGAACTGCGGCCGCGTGTGTACGATGTGGCAGAGCGGCCAGAGCCCTTCGTTGGAGAAGCCATAGTAGTAGCCCGTCTCTTCCTCCTTCGTGAGCGACACCCGCCGTAGCGTGTACCGCGGGTCGTCGCGGGGGACCCGGAGCCGGCCCTGGGAGTCCGCCATCTCGGCGTCCGCGTCACCGCTGCCCTGGGCCACCCACACGCCGCCGCAGGCTCGCATGACCGGGTCCATGGCCGTCACGAGCCCGCTGGCCGGGATCTCTGCCTCGATCCGTCCCTCCTTCCAGACATGCCGGATCGGCTCCCGGTTGGACACGACGAGCAGCGGCGAGTCACCCAGCCGCAGCCTGACGAACTGCTTGAGGCGCTCCTCCGTCCAGAGCGTCTCGCCCACGAGCCGCAGCGTGGCTTCCTCTTCCGCCGCCGCCCGTGCTCGCTGCAGGCTCCTGGCCAGCACGGTCACCTCCCGCGCCACGGGACCGAAGAGCCCCGAATCATCCAGCTCGGGGGGCACGCTGGAGTGGCCGCCCCGGAGCGTCCTGGTCCACTGAGCCATCTTCGCCATCGGACGCGTGATGCTGAAACTCACGAAGAGCCAGGCGATCAACGAGAGGACGAGGGCCAGGACCACGAAGCGAGTGGCGTTGTAGCGCCAGCGCTCCCACTCGGCGGCCGCGATGTACGAGGCGTCGAGGAAGACGGCGACGGCGCCGGCGGGCTTGTCGTCGCGCAGGATCAGCGGGCTCGCGTAGAGATAGACGGCCTTCCCCGCGAGCGTGCTGGGACCCTTCTGGACGACGCCCGTGCTCAACGCCTCCGTGACCTCAGGCAAGGACGCTGGGAGCAGCGGCGCGATGTCCGGCGTGGCCGCGATGAGCGCTGCGACCTTGTCGTAGATGGCGATGCCCTGGTCGCGACGCCCGAACTTCTTCAGCAGCCGCTCGATGCCCGGGCGCGAGCCGCGCGCCAGCGCGGGCTCCACCGCCTCCCTGAGCCCCTCGCCAAGGAGCGCGGCGCGGCGCTCGAGATCGTGAGTCAGCCGATCCCGCTCCTCGACCACCTGCAGATAGGCGAAGCCGCCGATGACGATGAGCGCCGAGAGCCAGATCGCCGCCACCAGCCGCACCGTGAACCTCATGCTCCCTCTCCCGTCATGCAGGCCCGAGCGGCGAGCGCCGCCAGGAGCTGTTGGACGCCGGCCACGTCTGGGAGCCGGAAGGCTGCCCTCGAGGCCGGCGCTTCGCTCCCCACCTTGATCGTGATGGCCTGCCCGATGAGCGCCTCGAAGGCATGTTCGTCCGTCCAGTCGTCGCCCATGTAGAGCACCATCAACCGCTTCCCGGACGCGCGCCGGACGGCGTCGCGGATCCAGAGCACGCTGTCACCCTTGTTCCAGCCCACCTGCGGCTGGATCTCGAGGACCTTCGCCCCGTGGAAGATCTTCAGCCGGCTCCCGTCCTGCTGGATGGCCCGCGCCATCTCCATCTCGACGCGCCGGATCTGGTCCGGGGAGACGTGGCGGTAGTGCACCGCCAGCCCGAACCGCTTGGGCTCCACGTGCATCCCAGGCACCGTGGGCGCACGTCGGCTCAGCTGCTGGCCGATCGCGCGGAGCGTTTCCTGCTGCGCCTCGGCGTCGGGGTGCCGGAAATGAATACCCGGCCCTTCGATCTCGAGCCCGTAGCAGCCCGCGTAGATTGCTTCGGGCACGCCGACCTGCACGCGAAGATCGGTGAGGTCGCGGCCGGAGACGAGACCCAGATGGACCCTCGGCGATCGGGCAAGTGCCTGGAGATCACCGCGCACCGCCTCGGAGAGATGCGCTTCGTCCGGAGTCGGGACAATGGGCGTGAGGGTGCCGTCATAGTCGGTCAGCAGCAGGAACCCTCCGCCGCCCCCCAGCCACTCCGCAACCCAGCCCGCGATCCGTGTTACATCATCATCCATCAGCAGGCTCCCGGGGCAGACGACTCCTCTCGCCGTCGAAGGCGGACTGAGCGACACGGAGGCAGGCGGTCCGTCCACGTCGAGCGGAACACCTCCAGTCAGCGCGCACAGTAAGAAAAACTTGAACAAGCATACCCGCTCGCTCCAGGCGCGTCAACCGTGGCGGGATGCCCTCGTCGGGCCGGGCCGGGCCGGATCACCCGCGCTCGATGCGCTCGATGGCGAGCCAGGCACCATCGAGGGACGAGCGTGGCAGAGCGGCCGCGCTCGCCCCGGGGCCGTAGTCGTAGTAGTGCGAGAAGCCACCCTCGTCGAGCCGCGCCAGGAGATGCTCGCCGTCCTGCCGGATCAGGAGGAGCCCCCGATGGCTCGGGCAGGCGCTCGTCACGCAGCCGGCGACCGCGATGTACTCCTGATCGCCGATCCGCAGCATTCGGATCGAGGACGAAGCGGGAAAGAACGCGGGAGCGCCGAGCGCGATCCTCCCGCCGGCGTTCCAGTCGGCGCCGAAGAGCGCCCGGACCTTGTCGCGCAGCTCGGGACTGTCGAGCACGGCGGGCGCCGTGGCGCCGAAGCGGAGCGCGCGGGCATCGGCCGGGAGCACCCCGGCGGCCTGCGGCATGGGAACGCCCGTCGGCGGCGGCACGACGCACGCGGTGAAGAGGAGCACGGCCAGAGCACTGATCGATCCTGGAAGGATGGCCCGTCGCATGGATGAACCTCCTTGCTCTGGAGAATATGCCGCCCCTCGGGCGGGATTGCTTCGGTGGAATACGCAACGTCCATGCCATACGAGGAAGGCCCAAGGCTCGACACCACCGGCATCGAGATTCCGAAGGTTACGTGATGGCCCCGTCGTAGGGCCAGTCGCGGGCCGGGCTCTCATTCCCGAGGGAAAGTGTAAGAGTTGCCGGGCCGAGTGTAAGCCTTACACGACAGTCTTCCGCCTCGATTGCCCCGACGAGCGCAGAGGGCGCGAACCGGCCCGATCACCTTGCGATGTTCCGTGCCCGGAAGGGCACTCGAGTGAGTCGCAAGGGCGAGCGGCCGAATCGAAGCGACGTCGCCTCACGATCAACGAGAGAGGGTTCGGGACAGCTCGTCGGCCAGCAGATAGGCCTTGTCGGCCAGCGTGAAGGCCCGCTGCAGATCTCGCGCGGAGAGCGCCTCCTTTGCCTTGGTCAGAAAACTCTGGATGGTGAGCAAGTTCTGCTGCTGCTCTCCGACCAGCTTCTTCTGATCGATCTTATGGACGAGCCGCTCCGTCCCCTCGATGCGGCTCTGGGCGTCCCGCCGCATCCGCTGCTCATCCTCCACCCCGGGGGAGAGCACCCGCGGGGACGGCGCAGGCGGTGATGGGGGAGGCAGCGCCGGCGGTGATGGAGGAGACGGCGCGGGCGCCGGGGGCGAGGGCGGGACGGCGGTCGATCGCGCTGGGGGCGGCGCGGGCGGCGGGGCCGAGGGCGGGACGGCACTCGATCGCGTTGGAGGCGGCGCGGGCGCGGGGGATGCCATCTCCGTGAGCGTGGCGCAGCCCGTGAGTGTCATGGTGAGCAGTACGACGCTGCTGGTGACCTTCACGCGCCCCGCCTCACCGGGAGCCTGACGACCATGGTGGTGCCCCGCCCGACCTCGGACCGGGCCTCGATGGCGCCATCGTGCATCTGGATGATGCGGTACACGAGGGAGAGCCCGATGCCAGTGCCATCGGGCTTGGTGGTGTAATAGAGCTTGAAGATCTTCTCGATATTCTCCGGAGGGATTCCCACCCCTTGGTCGGCGATCGAGACGCGGATCAGCTCGCGACCCTCGCGGGTCGTGCTAACGCTGACCGTCCCCCCGCCAGGCATGGCCTGACAGGCGTTCTGGAGGATGTTGAGGAACGCCTGGCGGAGCAGCTCCTCGTCTGCCCTGATGGGAGGCAAGCCGGGATCCGGCTCCCAGCGGAAGCGGACACCGCGGGCCTGCCATTCGGCTTCCAAGAGAGCCGCCAGGCTGCCGAGAAGCGCGTTGAGATCGAGCGCCTTGAGTGACAGCTCCTGAGGCCGCATGAACCGCAAGAAGCCCTGGACAACATGATCGAGCCGCTGGATCTCGCTCCCGATGATGTCGAGGCTCTGCTGCACGTCGGGGGGAGGGCCGGCGAGCCTGTCACGAAGCAGCTCGACGTGGATCATCATGGCGTTGAGCGGGTTCTTGACCTCGTGGGCCACCCCGGAGGTGAGTCGCCCGAGGGCAGCAAGCTTGGCCGAGTAGCTCACCAGGGACTGGACGGTCTTGACGGATTCCAGGTCCTTCAACAGGACGACGGTCCCCATGACCCGCGAAGCATCGTGAACCGGGAAGAGGGAGACCAGGAACTCCTTGGCCCGCTCTTCCTGGGTGAAGGCAAGCGTCGTGTCGCGAGGCCCGGTGCCTCCGGCGGTGACCTCGGCGACCAGCGGGCTGAGCGGATGCGAGGACGGAAGCAGCTCGCCGAGGGGGACCCTCACCGCTTCCTCCAGGGGCCGGCCGATCACGCCCTCGGCCGCCTTGTTGAAGAAGAGCACCCGACCCTCCGGGTTGAGGAAGATGATCACGTCCTCGAGCTGATTCACGACGTGCTGGAGATGCGCTTGCTCGCTGAACGTCGCGATCCGGTCGGACTGGAGCTCCTGCCCGAGCCGCTGGAGCTGTGACGCCAGCTCCTGGAACTCGTCGTCGCCGGCGGGGCTTGCGCCCAGCTCGAACTCGCCACGGCGCATGCGATCCACCTCGCCGGCGAGGGTGCGGATGGGCCTCAGGATCAGATGCGCCAGCCCCAGGGCCGCGAGCCACGCCAGCGGCAGAGCGATGCCCGCGACGATCAGGCTCCGCTTGACTCCGGCGGTCAGCTCCTGCCTCACGAGCGTCGTCGAGACGCCCAGCCGGATGCTCGCGAAGGGCTCGCCGTTCAGCAGAAGCGGCAGCATGGTCTCGTAGACGCGCCCGTTCCGGTACAGGACGGCGAACCGGCTCACCACATCCAGATCCATCAGCTCCCTCAGGCTCGGGTGGGTGGGGGCGGCCGTGCCTTCCTTCGCGTGCTCCGTGTGGAGGATAGTCCGGCCCGCTCGATCGGCGATGAGCGCGTAGACCAGATCGGGCGAATACCCCACGCTCGCGTCGAGGAGGCCGCGAAGCTCGCGGTCGCGTCTCAACGCCTCCTGGGGGCGACTCCCCGGGGCACGGGACAGCGCCCGGCTCGTCTGCGCGTAGATCTGCCTCGAGATCAGCTCGGCCTGACGCGAGGCCTCCTGGACCACGACCCGCGAGAGCTGGGAGAGGTAGATGAGCGTCGTGGCGGCGACGACCATGGAGGTCAAGAGGGTCAGGGCGATGGCTTCCTTGGTCCGGATTCCCAGCCGCATGCTGCTACAGACCGTATCGGCGCAGCTTGTTGTGAAGAGTCTTGAGACTGATGCCGAGTACCTGGGCCGCCTGCGTCTTGTTGTTGCCATTGGACGCCAGCGTCTTCAGGATCAGACCCTTCTCGGCCTCGTCGAGGCTCGTGCCGACCGCGAAGGCGATGGAGTCCGGGCTCTCGCCGTCGCGTCCACTGGCCCGCGCCGCCGGCGCCGGCGGGAGGTGCCCCGGCGTGATCAGCTCGCCGTCGCACACGATGGCCGCCCGCTCGATGGTGTTCCGCAGCTCCCGGACATTGCCGGGCCAGGCCTGCCCCAACAGGGTTTCCCGCGCCGCCTCATTCACGGATCTGATGTGCTTGTCGTACTTCGCGCTGAATTCCTCAACGAAGGCCTGGATGAGGAGCGGAATGTCCTCCCGCCGCTCTCGCAGCGGAGGCATGGCGATCGTCACGACGTTCAACCGATAGTAGAGATCCTCGCGGAAGCGCTCCTCCCGCATGGCCTCGACGGGATCCTGGTTGGTCGCCGCGATCACCCGGACGTCCACCTTGATCTCGGTCTTGGCGCCGAGCCGACGGACGACGCCGTCCTCGAGGATGCGGAGGAACTTCACTTGGGTGCCCGGGCTCATCTCCGCGATCTCGTCGAGGAAGATCGTGCCTTCGTGGGCCAGCTCGAAGCAACCCGGCCGGCGCTCGAGTGCGCCCGTGAAGGCCCCCTTCTCGTGGCCGAAGATCTCGCTCTCGAGCAGCGTCTCCGGGATGGCCGCGCAGTTCACGGCGACGAAGGATCCGTGCCCCCGCGGGGACAGTTCGTGCAGTGTGCGAGCGACCAGTTCCTTGCCGGTCCCGCTTTCGCCGGTGATGAGCACGGGGGCGGGGGTGGGGGCGGCCAGCTCGATCAGGCGATACACCTCCTGCATGGGCGGGCTGGTCCCGACCAGCTTGCCGACCCCCCAGACCTGCTTGACCCGCCGCCGCAGCAGCGCGACCTCGCGGACTGCCTCCGCCCTCTCGGCCGCCTTCGGGACCAGCATCTTGAGCCGAGCGACATCCACCGGCTTGGTCAGGAAGTCGTAGGCGCCCTCCTTCATGGCGGCCACCGCCGAGTCGATGCTTCCCTGACCGCTGAGCAGGATGACCGTCGCGAAGGGCAGTTCCTCCTGGAGGGCTCGGAGCAGGGCGAGACCGTCCAGCTTCGGCATCACGAGGTCCGTGATCACGACCAAGGGTAGGGCCGCCCGCGCCTTCGCCAGCGCCTCTTCCCCGTCGGCCGCTTCCTCGACCCCATACCCCCAGCCGGACAGGAGCGTGGAGAGCCCCCCGCGAGAGACCTGCTCGTCGTCGACCACCAGGACCTTGACACTCATCTTCGCCTCGTGAGTGACGGAGACGGCGACTCTGACCCGAGGATCAGCGCGCCGGCAAGCCGCCCCGCAGGGTCGGGTACCAGCGCGTGAGCACGGAGTCGGGCGTCAGGATGATCTCATCGCGCATGGCGCCGGTGGAAACCAGGCAGAAAGGCACGCCGCAGAGCTCGGACAGGCGGTCCAGATACTCGCGCGCCTTCGTGGGCAGCTCGGCGTAGTCCCGAAGCCCACGCGTGGGACTCTGCCACCCCGACAGCTCCTCGTACACGGGCTCCGCCTCGTGCCAGATCCGCTCCTCCTCAGGAAAATCGGTCAGGATCTCACCGCCGTACCGGTAGCCAACACAGATCTTCACGGTCTCTCAGGCATCCAGCACGTCGAGCTTGGTCAGCGCGATGCTGTCGAAGCCGTTGATGCGCGCCGCATAACGCAGGACCACGGCATCCACCCAGCCACAGCGGCGTGGACGACCCGTCACGGAGCCGAACTCGTTCCCGCGCATGCGGAGCAGATCGCCGGCGGGCCCGTCAAGCTCGGTCGGGAATGGCCCGCCCCCCACCCGCGTGCTGTAGGCCTTCGAGATGCCGAGCACCCCGTGGATCTTCGTGGGCGGGACGCCGGTGCCCGTCGACGCGCCACCGGCCGTCGTGTTCGAGGAAGTGATGAAGGGATAGGTGCCGTGATCAAGGTCCAGCATGGTACCCTGGGCGCCCTCGAAGAGCACGGAGGCGCCGGCGTCGATCCAGCGCGACAGGAGGAGCGCGGTGTCCGTGATGTAGGGCGCCAGCCAGCCCGCGAAGCGACGGTACGGGTGGAGGATCGCCTCCACGGTGAAGGTCTCGGCGTCATAGATCTCGCGCAGGAGCCGGTTCTTCTGGAAGACATTGAACTCGAGCTTCTCGCGGAAGAGCTGCTCGTCCAGCAGGTCCGCCATACGGATGCCGATGCGCGCCGCCTTGTCCGCATAGGCCGGACCCACGCCCTTGCCGGTGGTTCCGATGCGCCGCTTGCCGGCCTTCGACTCGCTTGCCCGGTCAAGCGCCGGGTGGTAGGGCATGATGAGGTGCGCGTTCTTGGAGATGTAGAGGTTGCCGTCCAGAGAGACGCCGCGACGGACCAGCGACTCCATCTCCTCGAAGAGCGCGGCCGGGTCGATGACCACGCCACAGCCGACTACGCACCGGCAGCCCGGGTGGAGGATGCCCGAGGGGATGGACTGGAGCACGAACTTCTCCTTGCCCACCACCACGGTGTGCCCCGCGTTGTTCCCGCCCTGGTAGCGGACCGTCACGTCCACACAGGCCGCCAGCACGTCCACCACTTTGCCCTTGCCCTCGTCGCCCCACTGGGCGCCAACCACGACGACATTAGACATGGCCACGTTCCCAGCAGGCTGCAGCCTGCGAGTTCGTCAGCATCGCGCCAGGCCCGGAAAGTGGCGCGGGGGATCCGCGAGCAGTAGGGCGACCTCGACAGTACGCTCGCCGCCCGCCTCGAGGTCCAGCACGCGTACCCGGTCCGCCTCGCCTTCCGCCGTCCCCGGGCCGCCGATGACGAGCGTCCAGTGCGCGCGCTGCTGGCGCGCGTAGACTAGGGACTCCGGGAGGGGCCGGCTGATGATGTCACGCGCTACGGCCCAGCCGAGGTCCCGGAAGCGCCGCGAGAGCGCCAGCGCCCGCGTCTTCTCGGCGGTGAAGTCGATGATGAAGAAGTCCGGCCCGGGCAGAAACACGGCCTTGTCCTGCGACTCCATGGCCAGCAGCTCCCGCCCCACCTCGAAGGCGAAGCCGGTGGCGGGGCACTCGTAGCCGAAGCGCCGCAGCATCTGATCGTACCTCCCCCCACCCACCAGCGGCGCGCCCAGCCCCGAGACATAGGCCTCGAAGTGCACCCCCGAGTAGTAGTCGAAGCCGCGCACTTCGCCCAGATCGAGGAGCACCGAGTCGGCGAGCCCGTAAGCCCAAAGCAACCGATAGACCTCGGCGAGATTTCTGAGCGCCGCCTCGGAGCGCGCATTCTTCGTGAGCCGCTCGGCCCGGTCCAGGACATCGCCACGTCCGTAGAGCGTCGGCAGCGCCAACAGCAGCTCCGTCACCGCGGCTGGCGCCCGCAGCTCCGCGACCAGCCGCTCGAGCGACGACTGGTCCTTGTGCCCGAGCGCCGATCGCAGCTCGCGCGCGGTCGACTCGTCGGCGGCCAGATCCTCGAGGATGCCGCGGAAGAACTCCGCCTGGCCCACGTCGATCTGGAACCGCTCGAGGCGGAGAGCCTGCAGGCCCTCCACGGTCATCGCGATCATCTCCGCGTCGCCCTCGGGGTTCGGGAGGCCGACCAGCTCCACCCCGGCCTGGTAGAACTCCCGGTAGCGGCCCACGTGGGGCTCATCGTAGCGGAAGACGTTGCCGACGTAGGCGAGCCTGAGCGGCTTGGGCTCGTCGCGCATCCGCGTCGCCACGATGCGGGCGATCTGAGGCGTGATGTCGGCGCGGAGGGCGAGGAGACGGCCGCTCTCGCGGTCCACCATCTTGAACATCCGCTCTTGCACCTCGTGGTCCGTGCCCTGGGCGATCACGTCGAAGTACTCGTAGGCGGGCGTCACGACCTCGCGGTAGCCCCAGCGGCGGAAGACGCCCAACAGGCGCTCTTCGACCGCGCGCTTCTGCGCTGCCTCCTCGGGGAGGTAGAGCTTGGCGCCCTTGGGGAGCTGGGTCTGCTGGGCACGCCGGTCCAAGTACAAAGGTCGCCTCTCCATTAAGGTGCCTCTACCGGGCCGCTGGGAGCCGCTCGAGGTGAACGCGGACGTTCATGCGATGAACCGCAGCCCAGTCGTCGCGGAACTCCAGCTCCGAGATCCCCGTGGACGAGACCTGAAGCGACCAGATCCGGTCGAGCCCGAGCCCCAGCGCCTCCAGGATCAGGATGCGGCTGGAGATGCCGTGAGTCACGAGGCAGACCGTCTGGCCGTCGTGAGCCTCGCGGAGGTCTTCGAGCCCTCTCAGTGCCCGTTCCCTTACCTCGGCGAGCGTCTCGGCGCCGGGCAGGGACACCAGATGTGGCGTCTCCAGCCAGGCCCGGGACAGGGCGGGGAACCGGATGCTCACCTCGTCCGCGGTGAGCCCTTCCCACTGGCCGAAGCGCATCTCCGTGAACGCTTCCTCGAACCGAACCGGCAGCCGCTGGGGCGTCGCGATGGCGGCGGCCGTTTCTCGCGCCCGCCGGAGCGGGCTCGTCCACACCGCCCCCAGCCGCTCGTCGGCGAGCAGGCGGGCCGCGGCCTCAGCCTGGGCGCGTCCGGCCTCGGAGAGTGGCGTATCCCGCCGTCCCTGGTATCGGCGCTCCCGGTCCCAGTCCGTCTCCGCATGGCGAACCAACACGAGCCTCAGCGACATGGCCGGATTCTAGCGCGGACGCCCTTCCAGTGCCCGGAATTGCTCGAGACGGGCCCCGGTCAGGCGCCCCGCGTGATGGAGCCCGCGCTACGAACGCTCTGCGAAGACCTTCTGAGCGGCACGGACCGCCGCGCCGAAGTCCACCGGTTGCCCGAGCTCGTGCAGCACCTGCTCCAGCGCCGCGAGCGCCGTCAGGACGTCGAAGTCGCCCACATAGCCCATGTGGCCCAGGCGGAAGACCTTCCCCTTCATCTCCCCCTGCCCGCCCGCGATGGTGATGTTGTGCGAGGCCGAGTAGGCGGCCAGCACCTGCTCGCTGTCCAGGCCACGGGGCGCCGCGACCGCGGTGAGGGCCGGACTCGGTGTGGCCTTGGCGAATAGATCCAGACCCAGGGCCTCCACGCCCGAGCGCGTGGCCCGCGCCAGCCGTTCGTGCCGTTTGAGGACGTTCTGGAGCCCTTCGGCCTCGATCATGCGCAGCACCTCGCGCAGGCCCAGCACGATGGACACGGCCGGCGTGAAGTGCGCTTCGTTCTTGCTGACCGCCTTCCACTCCGCGGTGAGGTCGAAGTAATACTTCGGCAGCCGCGAGACCTTGACATGGCCCCACGCCTTCTCCGACAGCGCGCAGAAGGAGAGGCCCGGCGGCAACATCAGCCCTTTCTGCGAGCCCGCCACGACCAGGTCCACGCCCCAGGCGTCCATCTGGAGGTCCGCGATGCCGAGGCTCGAGACCGCGTCCACGATCAGGATGGCGCCGGTGGCACCGGTCGCCGCGGCAATGCCCGTGACGTCGTGGAGCACGCCGGTGGAGGACTCGCTGTGCTGCATCAGCACCGCCCTGGCCTCGGGATGCTCGCCGAGCGCCTTCGCGAACCGCTCGGCGGGTACCGTCTCCCCGAAGGGCGCGCTGACCGGGATGGCCCTGACCCCGTACGCACGACAGATTTCTTCCCAGCGCTCGCCAAACTTCCCTGCCCGGAGCACCAGCACCGTGTCGCCCGACGAGAGCGTGTTCGCCACCGCCGCCTCCATCGCCCCCGTGCCGGACGAGGTGAACGGGATCACGTCCTGGTCGGTCCGGAAGAGTCGCTTGAGCCCCGCCCGCACCTCGATGAAGAGCGCCTCGTACTCGCGCGTGCGGTGGTGGATCATCGGCTGAGCCATGGCCAGCAGCACGTTGGACGGCACGGGCGTCGGCCCCGGCGCCATCAGGTAGTACTTCTTCATTCAGGGCTCCTTGGTGAGCACTTGGCGTCCCTACGTTAGCAGACACCGGTCATGCCTGGCAACGAGGTCTTCGCGGCGGCCGCGTGATCGAGCGACCGAGGGCCGTCACGAACATCGCGTCCTTGCCCTGGGCGTGGGGCGAGAAGAAGGTCGCGACCTCGCCGTCGTAGAAGGTGAGGCCGGTGGCGCCGAAGCGCTGTGCATAGGCAGCCAGATAGAGCCGGCCACCGATGATCCCGGCCTCGAGGTTGGCGACGCGATACCCCCGATTGCCTAGTCGCGCGAGGACGTGTTCGAGATCGGCGAGGAAGAAAACGGTGACGGATGAGGCGCCCCCGAGTGCCTGCTCGAGACAGAGGAAGGCGGAGTCGGCGCGGAAATCGCCGAGCTTCAACGGGTCGAGCGCATGCGAGCCCGCATGGTAGACGTAGGCGCCGGGGGCGACGCCGTCCACCGCGTGGATGTTGAGATAAAGATCCACCAGGCCCGAGGGCACATCGGCCGCGATGCCGCGCGTCGCGTGAAAGAGCGCGGTGGACAGCTCCTCGGCGCCGATGGACTCGCCCGAGAACTTTCGCGTTGAGCCGCGCTCCTGGATGGTCTCGCCGAGCGCCCGCCCCACGCTCATGCGAGGAGGCGGCAGGGGCGCGAAGGCGGGCGACGCCGGAGCCCGCTCGAGCCCGGCAGCGCTCTCGCGCCAGTCGATCACCTCGGCTTCCCTCTCCAGACAGGAGTCGGCGTAGGCCTGGACGAGGACCGGGTAATCCACCTCTGAAGACGAGAGCGGAATGGCGACGGCGTGCAGCGGCGAGATCACAGGCGGCGGGGGCGCCGGCCGTCCCTCGCCGCCCACGGGGACCAGCTCGAGCGCTCCTTCCTTGGCGGCATCGAGCCCCAGGAGCGCATTCACCTCGCCGTCCACGAAGCCCGCCACGATCCGCGCCTCGAGCCCGAGCGCCGTTGCGCTCGCCAAGAGATGGGCGAGCAGGGTCCCGGAGTCCCAGAAGAGGTGCCGGTAGGCGCGCGCCTCGTACTTCCAGGTATTGCGCCAGTAGATGGCTGACACGACGAGCGTGGCTGGCCGCGCCGCCATGGGCTCATCGGCGGCGGCCAGGGCCACGGCGCCGCGGAAATCGCCCTCGCGCAGCCGCCTGAGCGTGAAGTCGCCCGGGCAGAAGTGATAGACGCCGGCCGTCAGCCCGACCACGTCTCCCGCCACCAGGTAGACCTCGGTCTGGTAGAGCGCGCCGGTGGACGGCGCGGCGCGGAAGTGCGTCTCAACGCCGCTCGGATACTTCGTGGTCTTGGTGACGCCGGCCGACAAGAACAAGAGCGCGGCCAAGCGCTCGAGGTCGAGCAGGCTTGACGAGCCGGGCGCCCCCGACAGCGTCGCGAGGGTGTCGGCCGCCGCTGCGGGAAAGTCCCTCGGCAGCGGGATCGCAGGCACATCGGGGTAGATCTTGAAGGCTCGGGGCTCGATGCCCCAGTCCAGAGGGTGCCCGCTTGTCCGAATCGACTGGGGCGAATGTGCTGTGCGATCGTGATACGCGCGGGCGCTTCTGATCTCCTGGTTGCGGGACTGCATGGTGGCCGGCGCCCTGTCTCCCCCTCACCGTGCCCTCTCCCCGGGGGGAGAGAGGATCAGTCAGCTGAAATCGTACGGGAAGCGGAAAACGCCGCGCTCGGTGATGATGGCGCTGATCAGCCCGGCCGGGGTGACGTCGAAGGCCGGGTTGAAGACGGGTGAGGTGGCGGGGGCGGTCTGGCGTTCACCCACGCCGCGCACCTCGGCGGCATCGCGCTCCTCGATGACGATGGAAGCCCCCGTGGCGATAGCGGGATCGATGGTCGAGAACGGGGCGGCCACGTAGAAGGGAATACCGTGGTGCCGGGCGAGCACGGCCACGCCGTAGGTGCCGATCTTGTTGGCGGTGTCGCCGTTGACGGCGATACGATCCGCGCCGGTGACGACGAGGTCCACCTCACCGCGTTTCATGACGAACGCCGCCGCCACATCGGAGATCAGCCGGTGGGGGATACCCTCCCTCACCATCTCCCAGGCGGTGAGCCGCGAGCCCTGCATGACCGGCCGCGTTTCGTTCACCCAGACCAGCGCAACCTTGCCTCGCTCGTGAGCGGCGCGGATGACGCCCCCCGCTGTCCCGTACCCCGCCGTGGCCAGCGCTCCGGCATTGCAGTGGGTGAGGATGCGCGCCCCCGCTGGGACGAGCGGCGCGCCGAAGGCGCCCATGGCGCGGTTGGCGGCGACATCCTCGTCGAGGACGGCCTGGGCCTCGTCGAGCAGCCGCTGGCCTAGCTCCCCGTGGGCGAGATGCCAATTCGCGAGCGCCATCCGGCGCATCCGCTCCAGCGCCCAGAAGAGGTTGACCGCGGTGGGCCGCGTGGCGCCCAGCCCCTTGATGGCCTCCTCGAGATCGGCCAGGAACCCTTCCCAGTCACCTGCCCGGCTCTGGCGCGCCGCCAGTGCGACACCGAAGGCGGCGGCGACGCCGATGGCGGGAGCACCGCGCACGACGAGGGCACGGATGGCATCGGCGACCTCCTGCCAGGAGGAGCAGGGCTTCTCGACTTCCTCGACCGGCAGGCGGGTCTGATCCAGCAGCATGAGCCGCGAGCCGTCCCAGCGGACCGGGGAGATCACGCGCGCAGCCCGTCCAGGCGGGCGCGGAGCTCGTCGGGGGAATGCCGACCGACTCTGAAGAGCTTGTCGCGGCTGGCGGCGCCGCTCACGAGCCGGATGGACGAGCGCGGCAGGCCGAGTGCCTCCGCCAGCAACTCGACCACCGCCTGGTTCGCCTGGCCGTCGGCCGGGGGCGCCGTCACGCGTACGCGGAGCGTGGTCCCCTGCCAGCCCACCACCTCGTTGCGCCGGGCGCGGGGCTGGACGCGGACCTCGAGGAGCGTCGTCTCAGGCCTTGCCGTCGTCTTCATCCGTGGGACCGCCCTTGAAGTCTTGATCCAGGAGACGCTGGTACATCTCGACGGTGGAGCGGAGCGACTCGGCGAGCTGCCGGCGCATGCGCTTGACCGCGGCGATCTCAGCCTGGATGGTCGCCTCCTGCGTCCGCGCCGCCTCGACGATCTTCTCTCCCTTCAGCTCCGCCTCGCGCACCATGAGGTTCGCCTCGCGCCGGGCGCTTTCCTTCATCTCCTCCATGACCTTCTGCGTGGTCACCAGCGTCTCTTGCAGGATCCGCTCGCGGTTCTCCAGGCCCCGCGTGCGCTCCTCGAGGGCCTGGAGCTGTTCTTTGAGGAGAACGTTCTCCTTGAGCAGGGTCTCGTAGTCCCCGGCCAGATCCTCGAGGAAGGTGTCCACCTCCTGCACATCGAAGCCACGGAACATTCTCACGGTGAACTGCTGCTGGCGAATGTCCATGGGCGTGATGCGCACGGCGGCCTCCTCTTCAGTCCAAGGGGCTTCAGTACAGCGAGCGGAGCAGGGTCGGAAGGACCACGCGCTCCACGAACTGGATGGCGATGAGCACGATCAGCGGCGACAGGTCGAGCCCGCCCGTCTTCCACGGAGGCAAGAGGCGCCGGACTGGCGCCAGCACCGGCTCGGTGACCTGGCGGAGGAACATCACGACGGGGTTGCGCGGGTCGGGGCTCACCCACGAGATCAAGGCAGCCGCGATGATGACCCAGGAGTACAGGCTCAGCAGCCAGCCGATGAAGTCAACTACCGCCAACACGCTAGGACACTCGGTCAAGTCGCACGAGCTCTCCTCCGAAGTCCACTAACCCCGCCCGAGTTCCCTCGACCGCTGCGTCGCCCGCTCGACGGCGCTGATGAAGGTCCGGCGCACCCCACCCTCCTCCAGCGCCGAGATGCCAGCGATGGTCGTCCCGCCGGGCGAGGAGACCATGTCCTTCAGCTGGCCCGGGTGAGCGCCCGTCTCCAAGATCAGCTTGGCGGAGCCGAGCACGGTCTGGGCCGCGAGCGTCATGGCGGTCGCCCGGTCCAGGCCCATCTTGACCCCGCCGTCGGCCAGCGACTCGATGACGATGGCGATGAAGGCCGGCCCCGAGCCCGAGAGGCCGGTGACGGCATCGAGGGCGTCCTCGTCCAGCACCACCACGCGCCCGACGGCGCCGAACAGCTCCTGGGCCGTGTCCAGATCGCCGTGGTCGAGGCCATCGGCCCGCGCGATGGCGGTGACCCCTTCGAGGACCAAGGCGGGAGTATTGGGCATGACCCGGATGAGGCGGACGGGCTTGCCGAGATGCGCGCGCAGGGTACGGGTGGCCACCCCGGCCGCGATGGAGATGAGGAGCTTCCGCGTATCGACCGCGTCGGCGATCTCCCTCAGCACCGCGCTCATGATCTGAGGCTTCACCGCCAGAATCACCACGTCCGACTCGCCGACGAGGGAGGAGTTGCTGGCCGCCGTCCGAATACCGTACTGCCGCGCGATCTGCTCGAGCCGCTCGATCCTCACGTCGGTGGCGCAGATGGTCTGCGGCGGGACCAGCCCGGCCTGGAGCAGACCCTTGATCATGGCTTCCCCCATGTTCCCCGCGCCCAGAAACCCGACCTTCTTCCCCTTGATCGTCATGACCCTCTCACCGGCCGCGGACCGAAGATGGCCGTGCCCACGCGGACCATGGTCGCGCCTTCCTCCACGGCCACCTCGAAGTCCGCGCTCATCCCCATGGACAGATGTTCCAGCCCCGCCGCCTCCCTCAGCTCGCGCAACCGCCGGCAATGCGGCCGCGACTGGTCGGGATCGGACGCGACGGGCGGGATCGCCATCAGCCCGCGGATGCGGATCCCGCTCAGGCCTGAGATGGCGTCGAGCAGGGGCTTGATCTCGTCCGCCCGGGCGCCGGACTTCTGCGGCTCCTCCCCCGCATTGACTTCGAGGAGGACGTCCACCGTCCGCCCGAGGGCCCGCGCGCGCCGGTCCAGCTCCCGGGCTAGCTCCAGCCGGTCCACCGAGTGAATCCAGTCGAACAGGCGCACCGCATCCTTCGCCTTGTTCGTCTGGAGCGGTCCGATGAGGTGCCAGGGCACCGGCCGGCCCAGCGTCTCGATCTTCTCTCTGGCCTCCTGCACGCGGTTCTCGCCGAGAGCCGCCACGCCGGCGGCGACGGCCAGCCTGATCCGCTCCACCTCGACCGTCTTGGACACGGCGATCAGCAGCACCTCTTCAGGCGAGCGGCCGACGCGCGCGCAGGCCCGCGCGATAGCGGCCTGGACCCGCTCCAGATTGCCTCGTATGTCCTGGTTCGCCATTGAAACGGTGCCCGATTCTAACACGCCGGAGCGAAGCCATCACCGATGGCCGCGACCGTGACGAGCCGCCCCTGGCCCCGCCCGCGCCGGAAGGAGAAGAACAGATCCGTGCGGCAGGCCGTGCAGAGCCGCGGGTTGTCGATCTGCGCGGAGCCGAGGCCGGACTGCTTCAGCTGATCCTCATTGGCCTTCCAGAGATCGAGCATCCAATTGCCGGGCCCGGCCACCGTGACCCAGGCTCGCCAGGCACCGGGGAAGGCCGCCTCCAGGCGGTCGACCACCGGCGTGTCGACCTCGTAACAGCACGGCCCGATCGAAGGCCCGATGGCGGCCAGCAGCGCCCTCGGCTCTCCACCCGCCTTGATGAGGGCTTCGGCCGCGACGCGAGCCGCCGCCTCGACGGTGCCACGCCATCCCGCATGGGCCACCGCTAGCCGGCGGTTACGCTGATCGTACACCACGATCGGCAGGCAATCGGCGGTGAAGATCCCCAGTGGGAGCCCGGCTCGGTCGGTGATCAAGATATC
>Ga0137368_10002239_pt1 | contig 20676 bp, 15 predicted proteins | sample SagtaG_13_FD_104917 | JGI IMG/M metagenome (GOLD analysis project Ga0137368, IMG submission 104917) | Vadose zone soil microbial communities from Sagehorn Ranch, Mendocino, California, USA - Sage1_L_100_16 metaG | ecosystem: Environmental > Terrestrial > Soil > Vadose zone | place: USA...
ACCTCGTTGATCTCATTGACGGCTTCGCGTTGTCCGCGTTCTGTTTCTGGATCGCGAGCCGCGGGAACGGAGAATATGAAATACCTGCTCAAGTTCGGTGACCCGTCCGCCACGGCGCCCGAAGTCTGTGGTGGCAAAGGGGCCAATCTGGCGCTGCTGACGCAGCGCGGCTTTCCTGTGCCGCCCGGATTCGTTGTCGCCGCCCAGGCCTATCGGGAATTCATTGCCGCAAGCGGTTCGCTTTTGGGCCGCGCAACCCAGCTGCCCGTCAGCGAGCCGGCGCGACTCCGGGCGGAGTGCGAGCAGCTGCGCGGGAACCTGGCTGAATTGCCTTTGCCAGCAGGTCTGGAGCCGGAGCTCCGGGAGGCGCTCGACGCGTTTCCGTCTCGTCAGGCATTCTCCGTCCGCTCGTCCTCGACGATGGAAGACCTGGCCAGCGCGGCGTTCGCCGGACAACACGAGACGTACCTCAATTGTTCGGGGGCGGAAGAGATCCTCGCGAAGATCAAGGCGTGCTTCCTTTCGTTATGGGCGGATCGGGCGGTTGCCTACCGTCAGCAGCAGGGCTACGATCACCAACTCGCCGTGATGGCGGTGGTAGTCCAACACATGGTCCGCTGCGAGGTTGCGGGTGTCGGGTTCAGCATCGATCCGGTGAAAGGTGATTTGGGCCAAATGGTGGTGGACGCCAATTTCGGTCTGGGCGAGTCCGTGGTGAGCGGCGAAGCCGAAGTGGACCACTTCGAAATTGACAAGGCCCAGCGAACGCTGCGGGGTTCAAGCATCGCGCAGAAGAGCCGGAAAGTCATCTGCGTCGAAGGCGGGACTCAGGAAGTCGAGTTGTCAGCGGAGGAGGGAAGCCGGCCATGCCTTGACGGCCGCCAGCTTGGCGAGCTGGCCGATCTGCTGGTTCGCATCGAGGAGTCGTATCGCTTTCCCCAGGACATCGAGTGGGGCTTCGCCGACGGGAAGCTGTATTTGCTTCAGTCCCGCCCGGTCACAACGATCCCGCCGCGCTGGACGCGCGACGAGTCTGCCGAACGATTTCCGAACGTGATCGCGCCGCTGACATGGGATTTCGTCGAGAGTGGTTTCCACCGATCGTTAAAGCATTCCTTTCGTCTGTTGGGATTCCCGCCGTTCAACGGGACGTGGTTCGGCCTACACGACCATTACGTTTACGGCAACCAAAACGCGGTCGAGCTGTACCTCAAGCGCGCGCCGTTCGCGATCCGGTCGCTGGACGACTTGAAAGCGCTGATACCGCGGCTGCGCGAGCAGTACCGCTGGGTGCAGGAATTGCCGGTGCTCTGGTTGCGCGACCTGGACTATTACCTGCTCAAGATCGGGGAATTCATGGCCGAGCCGCTGGAAAAGAGAGACCTGGCGGGTGTGTGGCAGTTCGTCCTGACGGTGAACGAACACGGCGCGCAGTATTTCCTGCCGAACATCGCGATCTCGATCACGCACGCGGCGCTCTTTCGCCTGCTGCACGGGCTGTTGACGATGACGCTGGGCCCGCAGGAAGCGAATCGGTTGTTCGACGGCCTGATGGCCTACTGCGAAACGAAGACCGGAGTGATCAATCGCGAATTGTTCGAGATGGCGCTGACCATTCGCGCCACTCCGGAACTGGAACAGGCGTTCGCCGGAAGAAACTCGCGCGAACTGGTGGAGCGGGGTGTGCCGGCTCGTTTTCCGGAGTTCCACGCGCGCTTTCACAAATTCCTGCGCGACCACGGCCATCGTGAAGTGGATTTCGATGCCTACCAACCGACGTGGTTGGAGGTGCCGTGGGTGGTTCTGGACAATCTCCGGCTCATTCTGCAGACGCCAATGGACCGGACGCCAGCGCAGAAGGAACGCGAATTGAAAGTGCGGATGCAGGAGGCGGAGTTCGAGCTGTTTGGCCGCCTGACGCAGGACCTGCATTTCTTCTTCCACGAGATCCTGAGATTGGCCCGCGTTTACACCAGCCTCGACGACCTCGAACATTACCAGACCACGCGTCTGACGCTTCCGCTGCGAAGAGGTCTGCGCGAATTGGGCAGGCGCCTCGTCGCGCGCGGCATTCTGGATGAGCCGCTGGATATTTTCTTCGCGCATTGCGGCCAGGTTGATGAGGCCGTCCAGGCGAACAGCGATGCGCGGTGGCAAACGTTTGCGGAGTCTGTTGGCAAGCAAAAGGCGGCCTACCTCAATGACCGTGCCCGGAAGCCGGAATGGATTCTGGGCGAAGCGGCGGAGCCGGGGACGACCGGCGGCGACTTCCTGACGGGTCTTCCCGGCAGTCCAGGTCAGGCGGAAGGCGAGGTGTTCCTGGTGCTGGGCCCGGAGGATTTCGCAAAGTTTCCGAAAGGCGCGGTGCTCGTGGCGCGAACCACCAATCCGACGTGGACGCCGTTGTTCTACAGCGCCGCGGCGGTGATCACGGAGAGTGGCGGGCCGTTGTCGCACGGCGCCGTAACGGCCCGCGAGATGAAGATACCCGCCGTGATGTCGGTCAAGACTTGCCTTCAGCAATTGAAGAAGGGACAGAAAGTCAGAGTCGATGGAGCGCAAGGGAGGGTGTATTTGTCGTGAGTAGCTTATGCCACGCAATCCGTCGCGGGAGTCCAAACAACCGTTGACACCGTGGGCTCGGCTGTTTTCCTCCGCCCCTCCGGGGCTATCTCGAGGTGAGTACAAGCGTGTTGGACGACAGCCGTTTTGACGTTTTGACCGTTCAACGCTTGAACGAAACTTTCTGCCACTTTGCTGCAACTTTTGTTCCACGTTCCGTGTGTTCTAGCTAGGATGACCCTGAACCGGTCCAGGGCAAAAGATGACAGACGCGCAACAGTTCGAGGCGTTTATGAAGGCCTACCAGAACATGGTGTTTACGACGGCCATCCGCTTGCTGAGCAATGAGTCGGAGGCGGAGGACGTATCCCAGGAGGTTTTTCTGAAAGCCTACGAGCGTTTCGAACAGTTGAAGGAGAGTCAAACGGCGGGCGGTTGGCTGAAGACGGTCACGCGGAACCTCTGCCTGAATCATCTGACGCGTTATCGGGCGCGCTGGCGCTTTTTCTCGGAAATGCGTCCCGAGCGGGACGACGAAGGAGAATCAACCCCGGAGTGGGCCGCGCCGGAGACACATGCGCAAACGGTGGCCAGCAGCGACCATCGACAACTGGTCGAAGCGGCGCTGCAAAAACTGCCGGAGGCGCAGCGAGTGCCGCTGGTGCTCTATCACTTTGAAGAGATGAGTTACGAGGAGATTGCCGCGAAGCTTCGCGTGTCGCTCAGCAAAGTGAAAACGGATATTCACCGTGGACGCGAGGGGCTGCGACGAAGGCTCAAACTGAAGCTGGCGGGCGAGGAGGAATGGGGCGGGCTGCACGGAGCCGAGAGTCCGTGCCTTACCTGAACGGCGGAAGAGTAATCAAGACGACATGGAAAACAGAGAAAAACAACTGGAAGAGTTGATCCAGCGGGAACTGCGCGACCTGCCCGAGGTCCCGGCGCCGGCGACACTGGTTCATCGGGTCATGCTGGCCGTTCATGAACGGGCCAAGCAACCCTGGTGGAAACGGTCCTGGCTGGCGTGGCCGGCCGGGATTCAACTGGCCTCGCTCGTGGTTCTTCTGGTGAGCGCCGGAATGGTTTCCTATCTCCTGGGCGCAGCCTGGGACGGCGTCAACGTAACGTCCATCTGGCAGCGGGTGAGCGAGTCTTTCGCGTGGCTTAAACCGGAATGGGAAATCCTGGCGGCGCTGCTCAATGCGGTTCTGCTTTTGATTCGGGCCGTGGGCCAACAGACGCTGTTGATCGGAGCATTCGTGGTCACGCTCGCGTACCTCAGTTTCGTTGCGGTGGGCACCCTATGTGTCCGGGTAGCTCTCAGCAGGGCATAAAAGGATTGATTGATGAAAAGCCAAACTCGACTGTTCAACCTCTCGCTGTTCGCCGGCCTGCTGCTCAACGCTGTAGGCCTTTGGGGACAGCCGACCGACGGATCGGCGAACGAACCGACACTCAAGCCCGAGCCGGTGACGGAGGACGAGCCGAGACGCGAGACCAACGATGCCGCGACCGAGCTTCGCGTTGGCGGCGACAGTGGAATCAGAATTCGCGTGAGCGGACGGCACCGACCGGAAATCGTCAAGTTTGGCAGCGACGCAATCGTCCGGGAGGGAGAAGAGAGCAGTGATGTGGTGGTCATTTTCGGTTCTGCGATCATCGACGGCAGCGTTCGGGGAGACGCGGTTGTTATTGGCGGCAAAGCCAAGGTGAACGGTTTGGTTACAGGAAACCTGGTTGTGCCGCTGGGCTCCGCCGAGCTTGGACCGAACGCCCACATCGAAGAGAACGCGGTGGTGATCGGCGGAACGCTTTCGGCCAGTCCGGAAGCCCGCGTGGATGGAGACCGCGTCGAACTCGCGTGGGACGGCGGGCTCCCATCCTTTGTCGGCGTCAAGAATTGGATCATGCAGGGCCTGATTCTGGGCCGGCCATTACCGCACCAGTCCGGTTGGTGGTGGTGGGTGGCGCTGGCTTGTGCGCTTATGTATTTGCTCACGGCATTGGTTTTTGCCCGGCCCATCACGGCGGGGGTCGGCGCTCTGGAGTCACAGCCGGTCGGCTCGTTTTTCGTGGGCGTGTTGATGTTTGTGCTCTTCGTGCCGCTGCTCCTCCTGCTTGCCGTGACCGGTGTGGGACTGGTCGTGATTCCGTTTGTCTTCTGCACGGCGATCGTCGCATTTGTGTTTGGAAAAATTGCGGTGTACCGGTTGGTGGGTCAGCAAATCGGGAAGCAGTTCGGGATTTCAATCTTGCAGCTTCCAATTGTGGCCCTTCTCGTGGGTATTGTGATCCTCTACCTCGTGTACATGATTCCGATACTTGGTTTCCTGGTCTGGGGAATCATCGCTCCGCTCGGTCTGGGAGCAGTCACGTTGGCCGCGTTCCGTGCCTTTCGCTCGGAAGGCCGCCGCGGTAACAGCAATCCCGCGCCCCGACCACCGGCACCCGCTGCGGCTTCAATCCCTTCACCGGCTGCTTCGGCGGTCGTGCATCCTCCCGTCATCGGTGAACCGTCCGCTTCCCTTCCGGCGGGGGACGCCAGTCTGCTGGCGCGCGCCGGCTTTTGGATTCGCTTTGCGGCGACGTTTCTCGATCTGCTCCTGGTAGGCGCGTTTCTGGCGGTGACCCACCTCCACCCCATCTTCCTCATCGTGTGGGTCGCCTACCATGTCGGAATGTGGACCTGGAAGGGAACAACCATTGGAGGCATCGTTTTTGGCATCAAAGTGATTCGCAAGGACGGACGGGATCTCGATTTTGCCGTGGCGTTGGTGCGGTCGCTGGCCAGCTTCCTTTCCGCGCTGGTGTTGTTTCTCGGGTTTTTCTGGGCCGGGTGGAACCGCGAGAAACTCTCCTGGCATGACATCATTGCGGGGACGATCGTCGTTCGGACACCCCGGGGAAGTTCACTGCTGTAAACGGCGGCCGTTCAGGTACCGGCGGGGGATGTCCGGATCCGGAGAAATCAATTGGCTCGTCTGAGGAAGGTCGTTCGTTTGCTCCATTTCGCCCGCTTAAATCTTTGGTCCAAGCGGGGAGTGACAGTTGCGGGCAGCTCAATTTCCCGCCGGGAGGAGAAATCTGGCGGCCTGTGGAAGCAGACCGCCAGGCTACAACTCAATTCAAGAAGGACGCCGGACTCGCCGCCCGACGTTACTGGCGGATTTATGGTCGGACTTTCTGCCTCCACCGTGATAATGGAGACGGTTAGCAAATACTGTATTTCGAACGACGAAATTCAGTATGGTTTCCATGCCCATTTACCCAGCAGCCGCTATACCAATCCGTGTTTTTCGCGAAAATTGGAGCCGAGTTTAACCGGTAATTCGGCGCGCCCACCGGCATTTTGGGCCATTTTGAATAGGTGAGGGTCGAATCTTGTGTGCGCGAACCTCGTCTTGGCACCCGTTTGCTCTCCCGATCGTGTCCTGAAATGCGGCAGCATTGGCTAATTCTTGGAAGAGCAAACGAGACACTTCCGGGATTCCTTTGAAACCAGCGTCCAGTTGCGATCCAGTGAGCCGTTACTAGAGTGAAAGTTGGACGAAACGTTGGTGGATCTGCTGTGTCCAACGCGTCAGGTAGCTGATGTCGCGGTAAATCTGTTCAAGCCGGCTGCACGGCAGGACATGCGCACGGGAGGGTGAACCAACTGCGGGAGCCGACTCCCAAGCCATGTTCAGATTCCGGAGTTGGGCGTCGAGATGGTCGAGTTTTGCGCGCAGCTTGTCCTGCAGCATCCTCAGGCCATCCGCCAGTTCCGCTCCCTTTTCGAACGATTGCACTTTGAGGAGGGGTGAGGCGTTTTGCGCGCGCCGGGTCAGCAACGCGTCAGCTTCGCGGCAAGCCTGACTCACTTCCGTGAACAAATCCACCGTGGCGGCGGGAATCGTTTGCACGTCCTCAGGCCTCGAGCCGCGTTCCAACTGAAGCAGGTGAGCGAGCCGCTCCTTGGGATCGCACAAACAAGTGTACGCGGCGTTGAATTCAGTGTACCGTTGATTGGCAGCCGTCCGTTCGATTTCCGGACGCTGGTGGGCGCGATCCGGGTGCAGTTCCGACGAGAGTGCGATGAATTTGGACTTCAGCGCGCCGGGATCAATCCACGGACGGCGGGGTTCGTTAAGCAGCGCAAAGTAGTCGGTCATGAGGGCCGGATCCCGCAGAGACAAGAGAAGCGTCGATCAGGAGGGTCATCAGGCGCTAAAACTTTCGCCGCAGGAACAACTGCTTGCGGCGTTTGGGTTGTTGACTTTGAAGCCGCTGTCTTGCAGCCCGTCTGCGTAATCCAGTTGGCTGCCCGCGACGTAGAGGGCGCTCTTCGGATCGACTACAACTTTAATGCCGCTGGTTTCGACGAGGATATCGCGGTTCGCGGGCCCATCCTGCAAATCCATCTTGTACTGGAGTCCCGAGCAGCCACCTCCGACCACAGCCACCCGGAGCACCCCTGCCGGCCGGCCTTGTTTCGCCAGCAACGAACTTACTTTATGGGCCGCACTCGCTGTGACACGAATGAGGCGCTCATCGCCGACCCGGAAGGTCGGCTGAGAACCGGGGGTTTTGGGTGCCGTGGCAATCATGGACGGTCAATCTATAACCGGATTGGCAGTAACGTCAACCTAACGAACCTTTTGGTAGTGTCCGAATTGGATCAACGGTTCAACAAGAGGATAAGATCGAGAGTACGAGTAAGAGTACAACACAGGAACTAAGACCCCAACACCACCACCTCGCCAAACTTCCGAAAAAACCCGTCCATCATCTTCCGGCCCGCCGCTTCGATCAGGCGTGAACCAATCGCGGCAATCATGCCTCCTACTTGAACATCCGCTTCGCAAAGGAGTTCCGTCTTCCCGTTCTTATCCACGAGTCGCATTCGCGCCGTCCCTTTGACAAAGCCGGGCGCGCCCTTCCCTTCCAATTTGAGCGTGTAGGATTCAGGCGGCTGTTGGTCGCTCAGTTGCACCTTGCCGGTGTAGGTGCCTTTCAAGCCTGCCAGGCCGAGCTTCAGTTGCGTCTCGTAAGTGTCGTCGGCCGTCTTGACCATCTTTTCACAGCCTTCAATGCAGCGTTGTAAAACAGCGGGATCCGTGATCGCGCCGAACACTGTCTCGCGCGGAGCCGCGATCTCATACGTGCCGGCGAATTTCATGCCCGGTTGCTGGCCCGGTCCAACGCACGGCGGGTGTTGACCCGAATCAGGTTCGCGCGGAATTGCGCCGACGCGTGAATGTCGTTGAGCGTCTCGACTCCTTCGTCCGCCTTCTCGGCGGCCGTGCGAATGGCGTCGGAGGTGAGCGGTTTGCCGCGCAGCATCTCTTCCACCGCGGTGGCGCGGAACGCTTTGGTAGCCGCGCCGGTCACGCCCACCGCGACCGTGTTCTTCGCCTTGTTCACCACGGCCGCGACACCGGCGATGGCAAATCCGCTCGCCTTTTGCGCGAATTTCTCGTAGGCCACCGACTTCGCTGTCGCCGGCACACGGATCTCGACAAGAATTTCGTTGGACTGCACCGCGCTTTGCATCATCTCGACGAAGAAGTCCGAAGCTTTGACTGTGCGTCGTCCGGCCGGTCCCGCGACCTCCATCTCCCCATCGAGAGCCAGAATGGCGGCTGGCCAATCCGCCGCCGGGTCGGCGTGCACCAGGCTTCCGCCGATGGTTCCTCGGTTGCGCACCTGCACATCACCGATCTGCCCCGCCACTTCTGGCAAGAGGGGAGACTTTTCCTGAAGGAATGGCGATCCTTCGATCTCGGAATGGGTGGTCATCGCGCCAATGGCAATTCGGCCGTCGCGTTCCCGGATGTAGCTGAGATCGGCAACGCGGCCGATGTCGATAATCGTTTTCGGCTGCGCCAGCCGCAGTTTCATCGCCGGAATGAGGCTGTGTCCTCCCGCCAGCACCTTGGCGTCCTCGCCATGCCGGGCCAAAAGACCAAGCGCTTCATCGACGGATTGGGGCCGAAAGTAGTGGAAGGCAGCGGGGATCATAGCCGTTAAATGAGTTAAAGAGTCAAATGCGTTAACTGGGGAGACTTGCGCTCCATTCTTCTAAATCGGATTCAATTTATTGAACGATTCAACCCTCCGCCTTCACTACCGCGCGCCACACTTTCTCCGGCGACAACGGCAAATCCAAATGCCGCACGCCGAGCGGTGCCAACGCGTCAATCACGGCATTCGCGATCGCCGGCGTGGCGCCGATGGTTCCGGCTTCACCCACGCCTTTGATGCCCATCGGATTGCTGGGAGACGGAGTCACGGTACTATCCAAGATATAATCCGGCACGTCTCGGGCGCGGGGCACGGCGTAGTCCATGAACTCCCCCGTGAGCAGTTGACCGTTTTCGTCATAGACCGTGCGCTCAAACAGTGCCTGGCCGATCGAGTGGGCGATCCCGCCCTGCACTTGGCCCTCGACCAGCAGCGGGTTCACCTGGTGGCCACAGTCATCGACCGCAATGTATTTCACGATCTTCACTGCGCCGGTGTCCCGGTCCACTTCGACGGCGACGATGTGGGTGCCGAAGGGATAGGTGCAATTGGACGGCTCGAAAAAGGTGCTGGCTTCCAGGCCGGGTTCCCAATTTTTGGGGATGTTCTTCGCGACGTACGCCTCGGGCGCGAGTTGCTTCCAGGTGAGCGTCTTTTTCGGACTGCCTTTGACAGAGAACCGGCCGTTCCGAAACTGGATATTCTTCTGGTGGGTGCCGAGAAGCTGGGCGGCAAGCCTTCGCGTCTTGTCGATAATTTTCTCAATGCACATCACGATGGCGGTGCCGCCGATCACCGTGGCGCGGCTGCCGTAGGTGTCGCGTCCGAAGTGGGCCACCGCGGTGTCACCGCGCATCACCACAATGTCTTCGATAGGCACGCCGAGCTTGTCGGCTGCGATCTGGGCAAAACTCGTTTCCTGTCCCTGGCCATGCGGCGTTGCTCCGGTGATCACCGTGACTTTGCCCGACATCTCGATGCGCACGCAGCCCCACTCCCAGCCACCCGCCGCCATCATTTTTGACGGACCGAGCGCGCAGATTTCGACATAGGTTGAGAGGCCGATCCCAAAAAGCTTGCCGGCCTTGCGCGCCGCGTTGCGTTGTTTCAGCAACTTGTCCCAGTTCGCATTCTGCTGTGCCTTCTTCAGTGAGCCCTGGTAATTGCCGCTGTCGTAAGTGAGGCCGGTCGGCGTGTTAAAAGGAAATTCGGTCGGCTTGGGAAAGTTTTTGAGGCGCACCTTGACGGGGTCCAGGCCTAACTCGGCGGCGAGGATGTCCATGAGGCGTTCGATGACGTAAGTGGCCTCCGGCCGGCCCGCGCCGCGATAAGCATCGGTAGCCATCTTGTGGGTGTAAACACCCACCACGTCCATGCGCATCGCCTTGGCCTTATAACAGCCGGTGAGCATCAGGCCCGTGAGCGTGGGAATGGCCGGCGTGAGAAGCTGGCAGTAGGCGCCAATGTCCGCGATGGTCCGGGATCGAATGGCCAGCAGCGTGCCGTCCTTCTTCACCGCGACCTCGTACTCGCCAATCTGGTCGCGGCCGTGGATGGTGGCGGAGGCGTTCTCTCGGCGCGACTCGATCCACTTAACCGGCACGCCCAGCCGCATCGCGAGGTGCGAGCAGAGTGCCTCTTCGGCATACAGGTTGAGCTTCGACCCGAAGCCGCCACCGACTTCCGGCGCGACAATGCGAATCTTGTTTTCCGGCACGCCGATCATCGCCGGCAAGAGCGTGCGCACGAGGTGGGGGATCTGCGTGGAGGTGTGCAGTGTGAGAGCGCCTTCCCCCGGGTGCCAACTCGCCACGCAGCCGCGCGGCTCGATCGCCATCGGGATGAGGCGCTGATTCACGATGCGCTGCTTGATGACCCGGTCGGCCTGCTTGAAGGCGGCGTCCAGATCGCCGTTGGCCACCGACCAGGTGAAGGCGACATTCGTCTCGAATTCGGGGTGGGTCCGTGGCGAGTCCTTCTCCAGCGCCTTCTCCGGGTCGCTCACAACCGGCAGCGGATCGTAGTCCACGTCGATCAATTCCAGCGCATCGCGGGCGGTGTAGCGATCCACGGCGACAACGATGGCCACCGGATGCCCGACGAAATACACCCGCTCGCCGGCCAACACGGTGTGCTTCGGGATTTTGGAATCCGGCATGGGGGAAGCGCACGGCACCACGCCGCACCGGTCATTCACATCGGCGCCAACAAACACGCCCACCACACCCACCAACGCCTTCGCCGCGTCGGTCCGGATCGCGTTAATCCTCGCGTGCGCGTAAGGGCTACGCAGAATAGCGGCATGAAGCATGCCTGTCAGGACGATGTCATCCACGTACGTGGCGATGCCCTTGATCAGGCGCGGGTCTTCCACACGCTTCATGCGACGGCCGATATAAGGGGTGGATTGAGTTCGACGCATGGTAATCGGTGATTGGTGATTAGTGATTGGTGATTGGCGGGTTACTTTTTCCCCTTGGCCATTTTCCTCGCCGCGTACTCAATGGCGTCGATGATATGCGAGTACCCGGTGCAGCGGCACAGATTGCCTTCCAAGGCGTGCGCGATTTGTTCGCGCGTCGGCTTCGGGTTGCGTTGAAGCAATTGGACGCCGGCCATGATCATGCCGGGTGTGCAGTAACCACACTGCAATCCGTGACATTCCCAGAAACCTTCCTGTACCGGGTGAAGTGTCGCGTTCGTCGCCAATCCTTCGACCGTCGTGACGTCGGAACCGTCGGCCTGAACCGCGAGAACTGTGCAGGACTTGACCGCTTGGCCGCCCAGCAACACGGTGCACGCTCCACAGAGAGTGGTCTCACAGCCGACGTGCGTCCCCGTCAGCCGGCACTGTTCGCGGAGGAAATGGACGAGGAGGGTGCGGGATTCGACTTCCTGTTTTTGCTCGATCCCATTAACGCGGATGTTGACGGTCGTTTTCACTGGCTTTCGCTCGCGGATTGCTGAATGGACGAAGACAACTATAGGTGGCGGGTCGGACTGGGCAAACAAAAACTAGGCCGGCGATTTGCTTTCCGCCGGTTGCGAATAAACAAGCGAGACATCAGGTAACGACACCGAATTGTTTGGCCGTTGCGCCGAGAGTTGGATTTTCTCGAGGCATGAAGGCGAGCGGCGAGTTGCCAAGGATTGATTGCTGTGGTACTCTCCGGTTGGTTTTGTTCTACGACTATTCGCGCCTATGGAAACTGAAATTCTTCGTGTTCTGAAGCAAGCTGCCGGAATGAAGTTTTCCGGCAAGGAAATCGGCAGAATTGTGGACCGGAATGTGTTTCGTCAAAATCCGCACTGGGCGAGACCATTCCTCGAAAAGCTGGTGGCCGATCGGGTCATCTGGAATGACGAGGGGTACTATCTTTACCCGACCGAAAAACAGAAGGCGCACCAAGTTGCGACGCCGAGAGTCCAATCCACGGAGGTCCCATCGGAACGCGTTCCACCACGGTCGTGACCGGCGAGAATCGGGAAGCCGCAGTTCACCGGAAATGAGCTTGGCCTTGGTGTCTGGGAGCTTTTCTTAAGTTCAGACTTTGAGCTTTGAACTTGCTTGCTGGCGACCTGCCGAAAACGGCAACCGAAATCAACTTCGAACTCGTCCAGGAAATCCGGGGAGCAAGCGATCAGCTCTGCCCCTCCGCTCCGCCGAGGTTTGGATCGAGTTCTTTGAGGATTTCCAAACGAGTCATTTCAAGATCAACGTCTAGCTGTTGCAGAACTCGGGCCGCCACACCTTCTCCCTCGCGCAGCAGGCCAAGCAAAAGGTGCTCGGTGCCGACGTAGGTATGGTTTAGCGCCTTGGCTTCCTTCGCCGCGAGGGCGAGTGCCTTTTTAACCCGGGGCGTGTAGGGAATGGTGCCCATGCCCTTTTGGTCCGGGCCGCCCCCCACTTTTTTTTCGACTTCCATTCGGACATTCCCAAGGTCGAGGCCGAGCTTTCGGAGTACGTTGACGGCGACGCCCTGACCCAACTTGATCATGCCAAGCAACAGGTGTTCGGTGCCGACGAAATTGTGATTGAATCGGCTGGCTTCTTCGCGCGCCAGGGCGAGGGCCTGCTGCGCCCGCGGAGTGAGCATCCTCCCGATTTCCGGCTCGGCGGAGCCCGAAATCCCGGCGAACAGCCGACGAATGAACCCTGGAGACCGGGAGGACTCGGCGGAAAATGGTTTGCCCCGCGCACTCATGCCAGCGGAGCCTCGGCTGCCAGCGTCCGGTTCGCACTTGGGCGTCTCCCAGGTAATGTCCTCCGGTGCCACTCTGACTTTCTCTCTCGAACTGCTGTGCGCCGCCTCCACCAGCGCCATCGTTTTGAGGTTATCTCGACCGCTGATCGCGGGCTGCTCGCCGGTCTCCAAAGCGATGAGCAGTTGCGCCATCGTGCCGATGAAAGCGTCGGGGAACCAACTCTCGGTCCAGTGTGGCGCGTGGAATTCCTTGTCGCCTTTGGCGGCGTAACGAATCGTGGAAGGCGAGGTGTAAGGATCCTTGCACCAGCCGATGTCGCCGATGGCCAGGCCGTTGAGTCCTTCGACCCGCCATTGGATGCGGATGTCGGCAGGGCAACCTTCCTTCGCCGGGCCGGTCCAGGTGTCGTCGATTCCGACACACCGGAGACCATTAGCGTATTCGAGGATGTAGGCGCAAATGCCGTCGAGGTGCGGGAACTTGGTTCGCGGATCGGTACGGACGCTGCAATAGATACCCTCCGGATCACCGAACCAGTAGCGAAAGGTGTCAAGGTGATGAATCGACATGATTCGGAGCGTCAGCCAGCCGAGGTCGCGGTGCCAATCCATCCAGTGGGGAACGCCGCGCATATCAATACTGGCAAAAACCGGTTCGCCGATAATGCCGTTTTCAAGCAGGGTTTTGGCGGCGCGGACCGAGTGGTCGTAGCGCATGTTTTGGTTCACGGAGAGGACGATGCCGGCTTTCTCGCACGTTTCGACCGCCTCGACCGCTTCGGTGTAGTTCATGCCGAGCGGCTTCTGGGCGAGGATACCCTTGACGGTCTTGCGGCGGCAGGCGGCCGTGATCAAACCGAATTGATGCATCGGCGGCACGGCGATATCCAAGACTTCGATGGACGGGTCATCGAGAAGCTGGTCGGGCGTGTCGTAAACCTTTGGGATGGCATGGCGGCGTGCGACTTCTTCCGCGCGCGTCCGGGTGCGCGAGGCGATGGCGGCGGGGTTGAATCCGACCTTGCGGTACGCCACGAGGTGGCAGTCGTTCACCATGAACCCGCTTCCGAGAACACCGATCCGAAAGTCTTTCCGCGCGGGCAGGGCAGGATGAATCTTCAAGTCCATAGAATGGGAATGCGAATTCAGGCCGAGGATACGCGCAGTTCCGGCAAAGACAAGACACGGAACTCGAAGTTCAAGCTCAACGCTCAACGCTCAAAGAAGTTACAAGCTCCAAAGTCGGCTGGCGCTCCTCCTCGCGAAAGTCGGTTCGACCAATGCCGCCGTCAGACGAAGTGCTCAATATCTTAACTTGCTTTTGGGCCATCCACCGACGGAAAACGCTGAAGGACCAGAAAAACCACCTGTGCGTTCAAACGCTCACTTTTCAGACAAGCCGATTCGACGTAAACGACATTCGAATCTGGAACGAGGCGATAAAACGGAGCTTTTATGAAGGCCTCCCCTTCATTGATCCCGATCCTGTTCGCGGTATGTTGCGCCCGCGCCTGGATGGGTATCGCGACAGCGGCCACAAACTCGTTTGTCAATTGGGAAACGGCGCCGATCCACCCGGTAGCGTTGAGCCCCGACCACACGCGGTTGGCCGTCTGCAACCTGCCCGACAATCGCCTGGAAATCTTTGATGTGAGCTCCGGCACGCCCGGCCCGCTCGGGAATGTCCTGGTCGGTCTTGACCCCGTTTCTGTTTGTTTCCGAACGGCCGACGAAGCTTGGGTGGTGAATCAAATCTCCGATTCGGTCAGCATCGTGAACGTGAGCGCAATGCGCGTGGTGGCGACGGTCGAGACGGCCGATGCGCCGGCGGACGTAGTCTTTGCGGGAACTCCTGAACGCGTGTTCGTTTCCTGTGCGGGCGCCAATGCGGTCCAGGTATTCGACCCGTCCAGTCGCGTTCTGCTGCAGAGCGTCGCCATCGAAGGGCAACGACCGAAAGCCATGGCGGTGAGTCCCGACCGGAAGACGGTTTACGCGGCAATTTTCGAATCGGGCAACCGGTCCACCATCCTCAGCTCAGGCGTCGGACCCTTGACGGCTGTTCCCCAGCCGAGCGTGGTGAATTTTCCGACCGGGCCGCGTGGCGGGCAAAATCCGGCGCCGAACGACGGGACCAATTTCAGCCCCGTAATCAATCCCAACATCCCGACGAACGTTGCGTTGCCGAAGGTCAGCCTGATCGTGAAGGAGAACGGAGACGGCCGGTGGCTGGACGACAGCGGAGGGGATTGGACTGAATTCGTCAGCGGCACGAACTCCATTTTCTCTGGCCGTCCGCGCGGGTGGGACATTCTCGATCACGACGTGGCGTCGATCGACACGGCGTCGTTGTCAGTGAGTTATGTCACCGGGCTGATGAACATTTGCATGGACGTGGCGGTCAATCCCGCGTCCGGCCAGCTCACGGTGGTGGGGACGGACGCGATGAATCAGGTGCGGTTCGAGCCTGTGCTCCGAGGAATTTTCGTGCGTGTGAACCTGGCTCTCGCCACGCCCGGAGGCGAAGCGATCCGGATCAAGGATCTGAACCCGCATCTCGATTACAGCAAGTCGAGCGTGACGGAGGCGGAACGAAAGAAATCGCTCGGTGACCCGCGCGGAATTGCTTGGAGCTCGGACGGCACGCGCGGTTATGTCACGGGCATGGGTTCGGACAACCTGGTCATTATTGACGCACAAGGAAGCCGCGATGGGGGGGCGCCGGTGTTGGAGGTGGGTGAAGGTCCAACGGGAATGGCGTTGGACGAAGCGCGGAGGCGGCTCTACGTGTTGAACCGATTCTCGGCGACGCTTTCCGTGGTTGACACCGAGACCGTGGCGGTCGTCGGCACGGTACCTCTTTTTGATCCGACGCCAGCCGCTATCAAAGCCGGGAGAAAACATCTTTACAACACGGTCCAAACGTCGGGTTTGGGCCAGGCGTCGTGCGCTTCGTGTCACGTCGATGCGCGCTTCGACCGGCTGGCGTGGGACCTCGGCGACCCGCCGGGAGACTTCAAGCGGATTACGTCAACGAACGCGAACTTCGCCCGCTTTCCGCCGGACCGCACCAATCATTTCCATCCGATGAAAGGTCCGATGGTGACGCAGACGCTGCAGGACATCATCGGTCATGAACCGTTCCATTGGCGAGGCGACCGCGATGGGCTCGAACAGTTCAACGGGACGTTTACCAATCTGCAGGGCGCGGCGAGCCTTTTGAAGACCAACGAAATGCAGGACCTGGAGGATTTCCTGGTCACGATTCATTTTCCGCCCAACCCGTACCGGCTTTTCAACAATTCGCTTTCCACCAACGTTCCGTTGCCGGGTCACGTCGCGCTGGGCCGCGGCGTCCTCCCGGTCGGCGCGCCGTTGCCGAACGGAAACGCTCAGGCCGGGCTGCTTCGGTTCCGCCTCCAAGGCACCGAAGGCTGCGTCCATTGTCACACGTTGCCGTCCGGAGTCGGGCCGGACATGACCTGGAGCGGGACGCGTTGGCTGAGTTTCCCCGTCGGGTCGAAAGGGGAGCGTCATGCCGCTCTGATTGCCCTCTAGCGTTCGGCGCAACTGCCATTCAAGATTTCCCAGCTCCGCAATCTGTACGACAAGATCGGCATGGACTCGAGACGAACCCGCAGCCAGACCGGCTTTGGATTTCTTCACGACGGAAGCGTCGATGGGCTGGTTCGATTCGTTCAGGATGGTTTCGATTTCCGCGCCGACAAAGAGACGGCAGACATGGTCGCGTTTCTCCTGTCGTTGACCGGGTCCGACCTGCCGCCGGGCGTGCTAACGGATCCCGATCGCCCGCCGGGCTTGCCGAGCCGGGACGTCGCCGCTGCCGTCGGCCGGCAAATCACCCTTAACAATCCGGCTCCGGTGCAGCTCATCGCCGACATGATTAGCCTGGCAACATCCTCGACCAGTCGGGTGGACCTGGTTGTCCGGGGCGGAAGGGATGGCGTCGCACGGGGATGGGTGCTCGATCGTGCGACGAGACAATTTCAATCGGATCGCAACGCGGAGAGCAGCACGCCGGAGCGCCTGCGCCTGCTGGCCAGTGAGACGAACGAATTGACCTACACCCTCGTGCCGCGGGACAGCGGGCGCAGGATAGGAATTGACCGGGATGAAGACGGTTACTTCGACCGGACGGAGATCGAATTTGGATCCGATCCGACGAATCCACTCTCGCTGGCCACCAACCGGCCGCCCGTGATCGACGCGATCGCTTCGCGAACCATCCCAGCCGGCAGCCTGTTGAGCATCGCGGTCTTGGCCACCGATCCCGACCTGCCGCAGCAATCTCTGGTGTTTGGCCTGGACGCCCCGGTTGCCCCGCGCGCGAGCATCGACCCGACGAACGGCTTGTTTACCTGGGCACCCAACCAGGCGCAGGCCCTGAACACTTATACCTTCACCGTGCGGGTTACTGACAGCGGGACGCCGAAACGCAGCCAGACCGCATCGTTCAACGTGTCGGTGTTGCAACATCCGCTGGCCCCACGCATCGAGAATGTCGTCGCTGCGGCCGGAGGTGTCAGGATTTCCTGGAACGCTGTTGCCGGTGAAACGTACCGAGTGCAGTTCAAGAACAATTTGGATGCTCCAGACTGGATCGACCTGGCAGGTGATGTCGTGGCAGAAGGCCCCGGCGCGTCCAAACTCGATCCGTCGCTCGAAGGCAACGCCGAGAGGTACTACCGGATTCGGTTGATCGAGTGAAATGACTATGCGCCCGCGCGGGACACACCGACTCCATTTGTTGACGCGTTTCGTCGTGCCGTTCCTGTTATTCACGTCGCCGGAAGCAGCGGCCCAGCGATCCGTGATGCTGCAGCTCAACTTCACCAACCGTTCCGGCGTCGCATTGACCTGGCAGTCGGGCTCGGTCGTTCCGCCGCCGGGATTGCCAATCTTTCCCGACTATCAAGTCCACCGAAGTTACGATCTCGAAAACTGGGCGCCGATCGGCGAGCCGTTCATCGGGAACATCGGCGGGAGCAGCCGGCTTCTCTCGTCTGTCGATTCGGGCGCGGACGAATCGGGGGCGTTTTACCGGGTGGAAGCGAGTGTGGATCTTCCGTTCGCCGATCTGATCGGAGAAGAACTGAATGGAGCGGAGCTGCTCGGCGCGAACCTGTTCGGTGCCGATCTGTTCAGCGCGCGGTTGGGCAACGCGATCTTGCGCGACGCAATCCTGAGCGGCGCCGACCTCCGCTTCGCGATCCTCACCAACACCGACCTGACCGGTGCGGATCTCTTCGCGGCGAAAATGTTCGAGACCGATTTGAGTTTCGCCGATTTGACCCGCGCGGACGTGAGCTTCGGGAATCTGGGTTCGGCCGACTTGTTCGTGGCGACGCTCCGCGATGCGGACCTGCGGTCGGCGGTGCTGAGCGACGCGGACCTTGAGTTCGCATCGCTGCACGGAGCCCAACTGGATCAGGGCACGGTTATCGCCGACAAATGGAGGTTGGTCTGGGAGATCGTGAACCCGGGAGCGCCGGGACGAGACCTGCAGCGCGTGGACTTGAGCTTTGCGGATTTGAGCGATGCGGACCTCCGCAAAGCGGATCTACGTTTTGCCGATCTGTCAGGGGTCTTCGCGGCCGGCACAGATCTGCGCGGTGCCAACCTGCTGAACGCGAATCTGCGCTTCATTGATCTCCGCTCAACCCGGTTCGACACCAACACGCTGGTAGATGCCAAGACCCGCCTGATCTGGGAAATCGTCAACGATGGCGCTCCGGGACGCGATCTTCACGGCCGTGACTTAAGCAACGCCATCCTGGCGGGCGGAAATCTGAGCGGCGCGAATCTGACCAATGCGTTTTTCAACTTGTCGTTCCTGAACGAGGCGACCCTTGTGGACGCGAATCTGAGCGATGCCAGGCTGGTCAACGTTGTTCTGAGGGATGCCGACTTGACCGGCGCAAATTTGACTCGCGCCGATCTGTCGCGGGCGGATCTTACCCGGGCGAATCTGAGCCGGTCCAACCTCACGCGCGCCAACCTCCGCAATGCAGACATTGAAGGCGCGGATTTTGCCGGGGCTGTCTTCAACCAAACGATCATGCCGGATGGAACGATAAAATCGGGTCCGTGATAGAGCGAGTGGAACCGCAGAACGTCTCGGTCTTGCCTGCTGTCGCAAAAACGTCGGCAACCGTCCTGATTCAAGCCAGTCTCCCGCGGCGCAGAATTCTTACTTTCGCGAGCCACGGTCTGGAGCGTGCGGCGGAGCCGCGGCGGAAACGGGGCGCCCACTTGTGGGAACGACGAGGAAATGCCTGTCCGAATCGCTCTAATTGACCAGCGCAGGCAGGGGCCTTGCGGAGGGTGGTCGCTGGAGCCAAGTGAATAACAAATGTGCGAAAAGCGAGCTGGTTTTCCAGCCGGCAGCGTCTTGGTATGAAACGAGCTTGACATAGAATCCGTGCGCAAACGCCACCATCAGACCGACTTTTTGAAAACGTTGATCCTCCACGCGGACAACGCCGATCGCGAGCAGTTGTTGACGCGAATGGCCAAGGCCGAGCGTGACGAGCACTCCAGCCGGTGCGCTTTGATCCTGATGCTCATCGTGTCGTTCGTATCACTCTGTGCCGTCTGTTATTCGGTCGTCCTGCTCCCGGACTTGCTGCGCGGTCCCTCGCCGAAAATTTTGAAGGCCATCTGCCTGCTCGGCCTTGCCTCGTCGATCTGTTCGGTGACCTTTTTCTTCTGCTGGTTTTGGTATCGCGGAGTGTTGAACCAGATGCAGACGGACTCGCGGCGTTATATCCTTTCCCTTCTCGAAACCCAGTCTCAGTCCCGATCGAATCGGATGCAACAAGTCGCCCTTGGCCAGCACGAGTCCAGCGGCGAAAGCACCGACCACGCCGGTTCCGATGTCGCCTCGTCGAGTCCTCAAAACTATTGGCAGTTGTTCCCTCTGAGACGAGCTTCGTAGAGTTTCCCAGCCGCGGCCAGGAAAGGAATCCGATCCGCAATCGGTTGCTGAATACTTTTCACGGGTAAGCAACTGACCGCCCGAGGAAAACTTCTTATCATGGTCCCGGGTGGCCATCAACCCCCGGCGTTCCTAACCGGCCATTTATCAACGGGGTTTGCTTCCCTGCCAAGCTGGCAAGCGAACGGCTGAGGATTTAACGCCTGCGGATGGAGAACGGAACGGCAGGTGTGTCGTAGGATGGAACAAAAGGCGTCGTCGCTCCCTCGTACGTCACGGACAGGCGAAACAAGACACGTCGGAAACCTCGAGCGCCGGGGGGCTTTCCTGCCCAACGCGGCTTCCGAGAATTGCGTTCACCCGTCTTCGAAGTGTTGTTGTGCAACTTCAAAATTCAAAAATGGAAGGAAGTTTGTTCGCATGAAAACGTGCAATCCAGACCGGTTCAAATGTTCCGCGACGTGGGCTGCTTCTCTCGTCGCAGTTTCTCTTGTCTCCTCGGGGACGGCCGTGGCGCACGGTCCGGCACGCAGTTTCAAGCAGGTCAACCTGATTGCGGATGTGGCCGGTATGGCGATACACACGGATACCAATCTGGTGAATGCCTGGGGCTTGGTGATCGGCCCGCGAGGCAACCTCACCGTGGTGGACAATCACAGCGATCGGGCGACCTTTTATGAAGCGGATGGCAGTCCCGCGGATTCTCCCATCCACGCCGATGGCGGTCCCACGGGCGTTGCGATGAACCATTCGCGGCATGATTTCACCTTCACCGTCGGAACCAACACGTATCCCAGCCGCCTGCTTTTCGCGACCGAAACGGGAACGATCCTCGCCTGGAATCCGCTGGCGGATGCGGCGAACGCCATCGTGGTGGCTGCGTCGTCGAATGCCGTTTACAAGGGCCTCGCACTGGCACACACGCGTGGGGGAGCGTTCCTCTACGCC
>Ga0137368_10002243_pt1 | contig 20664 bp, 21 predicted proteins | sample SagtaG_13_FD_104917 | JGI IMG/M metagenome (GOLD analysis project Ga0137368, IMG submission 104917) | Vadose zone soil microbial communities from Sagehorn Ranch, Mendocino, California, USA - Sage1_L_100_16 metaG | ecosystem: Environmental > Terrestrial > Soil > Vadose zone | place: USA...
CCGGGACCATCAACGCATCCGTCCGTGAGTCGCGGCAGCGACGGTTGATTTTGCAGATCGGTGTCAACCGTCGCTGCCGCGACTAAAACCACTATGCGACTGCTCCCCCGGCTTTGAAAAGCCAATGAGGTTAAGTTAGCGATCAGTGGCGCGGACTTTAGTCCGCGCTGATGGCTGGCGCGCGGACTAAAGTCCGCGCCACTGATCGCGCCAGATGCCTAACTTAACCTCATTGGCTTTGAAAAGCCGGGCTAGGATCAACCGTCGCTGCCGCGACGAGGAGGTGTTGTTGCATTTATTTTTCAAAGACCATTAAGTCCTATAGGCGCCATTCAGGGCATAATGAAGGAATTTCGTCATGGCGGTAACTTTGCAAGTCAGCGATGTTCGCGCGGAGATTCACCGTTCTGCCGGCGGGCGGCAGGGCGCGGGCGCGGCTTCGACCGCGTTGCTGGGCCGCCTCTTTCACGAAGTCTTCGCCGATCTGGTCGGCGCGGACGCGCGCAAGAATTTTCACGCCGCCGTTGACGAAGCAGAAAACAGTCTTGACGAGTGGCGCGCGGTCCTAGTCAATCACGCGTACCAGCGGCTGATCGGGCCGCGGCTGCGGGCGCATCACGCCGAGCTGAATTTTTCGCCCGAACAGGCGTTGAACTTCTGGGACGCGGCTCAGGAATTATGCCGGTGGTTGGCGGAATTGTTGTGGAAGGCGAACGAGGGTGGGGCGCCTTTGAACGGCGCGTTGCTCATCGCCGAAGAGCCGTTGCGCTGGGAGTTGCGCGAGGAGGGCTGGACGGACGCTGTCGTTTTGACCGGCGTGGCCGACGCCGTATTCCGCGCGCCGGGCGGTTCGGAGTGGTGTCTGATCGAGTTGAAGACGGGTCGCACGGCCCCGGAAGCCGATCTGGCGCAGGCTTGCCTCTATCACCAGATGCTCTCGGCTTCGGGCGCCGGCGCGGACGGCGCGTTGGCGCTCCTCAGCTTCGGGCCGCAAAAACACGAGCGATTGTTCACCGCCGAGGAACTCGCCGACGTGCAGGAGCGGTTGCGCCATTTGATCGGCAAGATGGCCGGCGTCCTGCCCGACTCTGAACAGCGCCCGCAGCTTCTGCCGGAGAAAGAAGAGCACATGGCTTTGGGCCGGAAGTTGGAGCAGGCCTTTGCCGAATACAACGCCGAGATCAAGACCAACAAGCCAATAGTAGGGCCGACCTTTTTACGCTTTCCCATCGAGCTGGGACGGCGGGTGACGATCAACGCGGCGCAACGCTACGTCCAGAGCGTGCAGGCGCGGCTCGAACTGGAGGCGCCGCCGCGCGTGAGCCTGGAAGGCGGGCGTCTGGCGATCGATGTGCAGCGGCCCGACCGCGAGTTTGTCTACTTCGCGCAGATTCGCGACCAACTGCCGCCGGTCGATGAGATGTTCGGCAATGCGCGCGCGCCGGTGGGAATCGATCTGAGCAGCCGATTGCGGTTGGCCGATTTCGCCCAGCCCGAAAACGCCCACCTGCTGGTCGCCGGGACCACCGGCAGCGGAAAGAGCGAATGGCTGCGGGCAGCGGTCGCCGGACTGCTGCTGACCAATACGCCGGATACGCTGCGCTTCGCTTTCGCCGATCCGAAGCGAAACGCGTTTCAATTGCTGCGCGATTCGCCGTTCCTTTACGGCGACATAGCTTACGAAGAAGACGAAACGCTAGCGCTGCTGGAACGCCTTGTCGAGGAGATGGAGTCGCGCTACGGGCGGATGGCCGATGCCGGCGCCGATACGCTGCGCGACCTGATCCGCCGCGACGGCCGGCCTACGCCGCGAATCTTTTTCATCTGCGATGAGTACGGGTTTCTGATGGCTGGCGAGACGAAGGCGAGAAAAGAGATGGAGCGGTTGGTCAAGAAGCTCGGGAACAAGGCGCGCGCGGCGGGAATTCACATGATACTCGCGACGCAACAACCCAGCCGCCAGGTCATCACCGGCCCGATTCAAACCAACATCAACGCGCGCGTCGGACTGCGTTTGCCCTCGCCCATCGAATCGCAAATGCTGCTGGGCGAGGCGGGAGCGGAAGCGCTGCTCGGCAAGGGCGACTTGCTTTACAAATGCATCGGCGACCCGGTGCGGCTGCAATCACCTTATCTGCCGGAGGAAGAGCTTGTGGCGGTGTTTGGCGCTCGCCAGATTCCTGACGCTTGCTGCGCCGAATGAGGCGTTCAGCGGCGCGGCCAGTTAACTGAAGACTGTGCAAATAAACGCCCTTTGAAATCAATGGCCAAAGAATTGACGCGGCAGCGTATGGAGTGCGGCGACTTGTCGCCGCTTTGCATTCCAGGAAAGCCAAAGCGGCGACAAGTGATACCGCTGGCGAATTCGAAGAACGGTACGGTACAGGGAGCGGTAGCGATCTGGTGGACCCGGAAGTCGTTACCTACAAAGCACCAGGTCGCTACCGCTCCCTGTACCGTACCAATTCGCCAGCGGTATCACAAGTCGCCGCACTCCATACGCTTCGCGATCCCAAATGCCTGAATACAATCAATCACTCGAAATGAAGCCTGTGAAGAAATCGTGAAAGCGCCCTGGGTACGCGTCGCTTCCAGCGCGCAGTCTCGGCCAGTCGCTCAATTGCTATTCAATGCGCATCTTGCCACTACTGCACGCTGGAAGCGATGCGTACCCAGGCTCGCGCAGCGCAGTGTCGATTGCATTGGATTTTTATTGGCGCACCCTTCAGTTAACTAACGGGCGTCCTCGGCTCAGCATTTGCTCTGGCGCCGACTTCACGAACGAATAAATCTTCCAGCGATTCGCGCGCCGGATTGACCGAAACCAACCGTCCACCCGCCCCATGCGCGACGGCCAGCAATCGAGCCAAATCGTGATCGTGCGCCAGGCGCACGCGCGCGCCTTCTGGCGTGGGAGCGACTTCCAACGCGAACTCGGCGAGCGCCTCCAGAATCTCTTCGTTCACGCCGCTCACCACCACTTCGATCTCGTTGCTGCGCGTTTTGAGTATCTCCGAGAGCCTTCCCGATTCGACCAGACGCCCGCGGTTCAAGATGGCCACGCGGTCGCACATGGCTTCCACGTCCGTGAGGATGTGCGACGAGAAGAAGATCGTCTTGCCGCGCGCGCGCAAGCCGGCGATCAACTCGCGCGCCTCGCGGCGGCCCAGCGGGTCCAGGTCCGACATCGGCTCGTCCAGAAAGAGAACCTCCGGGTCGTTAATGAGCGCCTGCGCCAGGCCCACGCGCTGCAACATGCCTTTCGAAAATTTGCGCAAGCGCCTGTCCGCCGAATCCGATAACCCGACCTGGTCGAGCAGTTCGGTCGCGCGGCGCGCGGCGCGGTCGCGCGGCAGGTCGCAGAGCGCGCCGCAATAGAGGAGTAATTCACGCGCCGTCAGGTGCTGGTAAAAATATGGGCGTTCGGGCAAGTAGCCTATGCGCGCCCGCATTCGCAGATCGTCCAGCGGCCGTCCGAGAATCCGCGCCTCGCCGGCCGTCGGACGCAACATTCGCATCAGGATTTTGAAGGTGGTCGTCTTGCCCGCGCCGTTCGGCCCCAGAAAGCCGAAGACCTCGCCGTCTTCGACCCGCAGACTCAGCCCGTCCAGCGCGCGCAAACTCCGCTTGCTCCAGAAACCGGTCTGGTAATCATGCGTGAGGTTTTCGATCTCGATAACATGCATTCTTTGCCGTAGTTACTCGATGGATAGATGTCCACCGGTCAATTCGAGGTCGCCGCAGTGAACACCACGTCCTTCCGGCTTGGCTCGGCCCGCGAGGCGACCTTGAAGAACTTGACGATCTTCTTCGCCGTCGGGTCCTGGAAATTTGAGCTCTCGGTGTAGGAGCCGATGATATAGCCGTCGTCCGTCACCTGGGGCGATCCTCCCAAGGCGTAGGTGAATGCTATGGGGCCCACCGCGTGTTTACGCCAAGTGAGGCCGTTGTCCTCGCTCTTCAAGACGACTATGCGGCTATCAGGGTTCCTATTATTGCTCTTGCTGACACAAAAAATCCCATTTATCGACCGCCGAGTCGAACAGACGCCGTCAGTGTTTAAGATGGGGACGCCATCTCCCTCGAATGGAACTACGTTGCGATCGATGTGCGCCGTCGCCAGGTCGTAGCGGACGTAATGTTGCTTATTGACCGGCGGCCCGACTCTGTAAACGAAGTGTACCTTGTCGCCCTTCACGAGAAACGTAGAGAGCCAGGTATTCACAACGTGCTCGTCAGCCGGCGTGATCTCATCGGTCGGGCCGGTGTCGTTGGCGATGATCGGAATGGTTAATTTCTGTATGAGCATAAATTCTCCTTTCTAACGGGTGTGATTCTGAATGACCTTTTTTACCTCGACTCTGTGTCTCTTCGTCTCTGTGGCAAATTATGATCCAACAACCTCAACTGTTCCTCGCAGACCTGTTTGATGAACGTATCGTCGCTCTCTTCGTAGAGTCGCAAAAACATCGCGCGCGCCGTTTCGCGTTCGCCGCCTTTGGCCAGCATCAAGGCCGGCATCGTTCGCATCCATGCGGGAGCGCGCGGCAACTCGGAGCCTCGCGCGTAGGCTTCGGCGGCCTCGCGAAAACGACTCCGACGCCACTGGACGAACCCCAGGTCTTGATAAAGTCGCCATTCGTCGGGATTGTTGCGAATGCCGCGCTCGACGAACCGGATCGCGGCGTCGGCGTCGATGTCAGGCAGGAAGACAGCGCCGAAGCGGTATGCGGCGATATGTTTCGGGTCCAGATCGACCGTGATGTCGAGCAGTGGCTGGAGCAGCTTCAGCCTGCTCACGTCGAAATATTGATTCGAGCCGCGCTGGCGCTCGAACTCTTCGCCGAAATAGAGCAGCGTGCGAATCCAGTAGACGTCGGCCATCAGGCCGTCGAACCCGAGGCTGGCGCGCTTGAGCGCTTCGCCGGAGTTGACGTAGAGCGTCTCTTCGACCGCCAGCGGGGCGCGGCGCTGCGAATCCATCCAGTTCTGCGCGACGGCGCCGAGCGCCAGGAAAAGGACCAGCAGAATCGACCAAGTCAATGATGGTTGAAGATCGAGGATCGAGGATCGAGGATCGCGGATCGCGGACAGTCTATTTTCGATCCTCGATCCTCGATCCTCGATCCTCGATCCTCGATCTTTTTTGGTATCGCTCATTTGAAATTCCTGCGGTTGAAGATCAACACCGCAGCCGCCAGCATGGCCGCTATATAAAAGACCGCGTAGACCGTGTTTCCCGCGACCATTCGCCACGGCGCCGTCTCGCCGCGCGCGGTTTCGTTGATGTAATTGAAATTGGCCAGGTTCGGCAGCAGGTGGTAAAGCGCGCGGCTGACCGCCCGCGCGACGGCCGAACTCGAAGTTTCGGCGAGGAGCTTCAGGTCGGGACTCCATCGGCCGATCAGAAAGACCAGCAGCGCGAACAGCGCCGACAGCGCGGGCGACGAGAAGCACGAGAACAACAGAGTCACGGCCGTGATGATCGCCAGTTCCAGGAAGATCAGCCAGGCCGCCGGCCACAACCGCAACTGGGCTGCGGCGACGCCGCCTTGCGCGTAAATCAGCGCGACGGCGATCGCCGCCGCCGTCGCCGCGCTGCTCAGAAACAGCGTCAGACACAACCCGAAATATTTGCCCAGTATGAACTCCGAGCGGCGGACAGGCTTCGAGAGGACGTTGGCGATGGCGCCGTTCTCGATGTCTTTTGAAACAAGCCCGATGCCCAGAAGGATGGCGATCAACACGCCGAAGACGGTCATCGCCGACAGTCCGAGATCGATGATTATCTTCGCCTCCTGCCCGACCGCGATGCGCCCCACCACGAGCGACGCGACGACCAGCAGGATGGCGAGCAAAGCCAGGTTGTACAGCGCGCGGTCGCGCGCCGATTCCCTGAACGTGTTGAGGGCGATTGATGTGATCTTCAAGGCGTGAAGCTGATCGTTCGTAGCGTCGCCTTAAGGCGGAAATTGACTGTAACCAAACCGTTCCTTCTGAAGGCGGCGCTACGAACTTTTCCGCGCGATCAAATAATAAACCAAATCAACTGCAGGCGGCTGCAAGCCGAGTTGTCGGATCATCCCGACGACCTGCCCGCGGTGGAGCGTCGCGTGGTTGACGACGTGCTGCATCTGTTCGACGAGCGGGAGTGTGAACGGCTCGCCTTTGAGGTTCTTGTAGCTCAAATCCTGCTGCAGTCTTTCCTCGGTCAAATTTTCGAGCAACTCCCGTCGCCCGGCTTCGATCTCTCGCCACCGCGAACGCAGCGCCGCGACGCCGGCGAAGGCGAAATCGTCGGCCGTCCAGATGCGCGAATGCGACGCCTCTTTCCACCGTTCGAGCCATATCCATTCGGCGCCTGCCATGTGAACGAGCGTTCCGTGGATCGAGCCGTGACTGATCTTGAAGTCGTGTCGCCGTTGCTCTTCGGTCAAATTCTCAGCCGCGTCGAGCGCGAGGCCGTTGGCGTAGTCGGTGTAATCGAAGAGTCTGCGTATGTCGTTGAGATTCATTCGTTTTCCTTGGAAACTCCCTGGGTACGCATCGCTTCCAGCGTGCAGTGATGTGCGGAAGACCAATTGGAGCCCCGCAGCGCGCTTGGGACCGGATGCGCGCGGTTGCGAGCGATAATCACTCGACGCCAACGAGGCGCCTTCGGGGGGCTGATTCCTGATCGATACGTCTTTCCCCACGACTGCACGCCGGAAGCGATGCGTACCCGTGGGCGATTCTCATCGTTTCAGGGCGTCGCTTATTGTGACATGTCCGACAGCGCAACGGCGATTGCGCCGGCGATTCTCGCGTTGTTCTTCAACAGAGCGACGTTTGCGCGGAGCGCGCGCCCTCCGGTCTTCGCCGCGATCCTGGAAAGCAGAAAAGGCGTGACGCCGCGACCGGCGACGCCTTCGCGCGCGGCCGCTTCCAGCGCTTCGTCAATCACATCTTTGATTTCGTTTGCCGGGACTTCGTCTTCGGCGTGAACCGGAGCCACCACCAGCGCGCCGGTTGAAAATCCCATTCGCCAATGCGTCAGGACGGTCTTCGCAATCTGCCGGGCGCCGTCCGCGCGCAAATCCAACTTCAGCCCGCTCGAACGCGAATAAAATGCGGGCAGCTCATCAGTCTGATAGCCGATCACCGGCACGCCCAGTGTCTCCAAGACCTCCATCGTCTTCGGCAGATCGAGAATCGCCTTCGCGCCTGCGCAGACAGTTATCACCGGGTAACGCGCCAGCGCAATCAGATCGGCCGAGACGTCGAAGCTGTCAGAAGCGCCGCGATGAACGCCGCCGACGCCTCCCGTAGCGAAGACTTTGATCCCGGCCAGATTCGCCACGTGCAAACTCGCCGCGACAGTCGTCGCGCCCCACTCCTGTTCCGCGATCACATGAGCCAAATTCGCCAGGTTGACTTTCGCCACGCCGGGACCTTTGGCGATGGATTGAATCTGCTGATCATCCAATCCGACCACCGCGCGCCCCGCGACGACTCCGATGGTCGCCGGCAGCGCGCCCGACAGACGGACTTCGGATTCACAATCGCGAGCCGTTTCGACGTTGTGTGGCGACGGCAATCCGTGCGCGATGACCGTGGATTCCAGCGCGACCACTCCCTGGCGCGCGTTGACAGCCGCTTCAACAGAGGGCGCTATTGAAACTACGTCCTTGAAAAACGATATTTGCTCTCTTATGCTCACCGGCGCCCAAGCTTAGCTCAGTCTTTATGATGAGCCAAGCGGAGGAGGAACCCTATGACTAAACAAATTCTATCCATCATACTAGGCGGGGGCGTCGGCTCGCGCCTCTTCCCTCTCACGAAAGAACGTTCAAAACCCGCCGTGCCGCTCGGCGGCAAATACCGGCTGGTCGACATCACCGTCTCTAATTGCATTAATTCCGGGCTTCATTACATATTCGTCTTAACCCAGTTCAATTCGGCCTCGCTCAACCGCCACATCGCGCGGACGTATAGGTTCAGCCGATTTTCGGACGGATTCGTCGAAATCCTCGCCGCCGAACAGACGCCCGAAAATAAAAACTGGTTTCAGGGCACGGCGGACGCGGTGCGCCAGATCATGGTTCACGTCCGGGACTTCGATCCGAGCCACGTGCTGATTCTGTCGGGCGACCACCTCTATCAGATGGATTACCGCAAGTTCATCAACCATCATCTGGAGACGAACGCCGACGTGACGGTCTCGGTGATCCCGGCCGATTACGAACGCGCCTCCAGTTTCGGTCTGCTCAAGACCGACGACGGGGGCCGGATCGTCGAGTTCAGCGAAAAGCCGTCCGCCGACCGGTTGGACGCGATGCGCGTGGACACGACCAAACTCGGGTTGAGCCCGGACGACGCCGAACGCCGGCCCTTCATCGCTTCGATGGGCGTATATCTGTTCAAGTACAACGCGCTGCGCGAATTACTCAAAGACGAGAAGTACAAGGATTTCGGCAGCGAGGCCCTCCCTGCGTCCATCGGCGTGTACAACGTGCAGGCTTATCTGTTCAACGGTTACTGGGAAGACATCGGAACCATCAGCTCGTTTTACAACGCCAATCTCGACCTCGCCTCGGTGATGCCGAAATTCAACCTGTTCGACGCCGACGCGCCGATTTACACCGACCCGCGTTATTTGCCCAGCACCAAATTCGCCGACTGCGAAATCAGGGATTCGCTGATCTCCGACGGCTGCATCCTCAATCGGGCTTCGGTCATCCATTCCGTCATCGGCATCCGCTCGCGCATCGAGAGCGGGACGCGCCTCGAAGACACGCTCATGATGGGCGCCGATTATTACCAGTCGCTGCCCGAACTGGCCGACGACCGCCAGCGCGGGTTGCCCTGGATAGGCGTCGGCGAAAACACCGTCATTCGCAAAGCCATCATCGATAAGAACGTGCGGGTAGGATCGAACGTCCGCATCCTTAACGAGGCCGGGCGCCAACATTTCGACGGCGACAACTACCACATCCGCGAGGGCATCGTCGTAATCCCCAAAGGCGCGACGATCACTGACGGGACTGTTATTTGAGTAGGGAGTGGGGAGCGGGGAGTGGGGAGTGGGGAAGAAGAATGAGTTGCTAAGGCCCGCGTTTTTCCCCCACTCCCCACTCCCCACTCCCCACTCCCCACTCCCGCGCTATATGATTCGATACTACTGGACCTTCCTCGTCGCGTTTCTGTTGTTGGTTTTCATAGGCTTTCCGGCTATCGCCGTCGGCCATATCCTGCGGAAGTTTTTCGGCGTCGAAGATTTCATCTTCCCGCCGGCGAAGTTCGGGTGCCGGGGTTACGTGTGGGCGGCGGGGGCGCGCGTGCACGTTTCGGGGCTTGAACGCCTCGACCGCGATCAGGCCTACGTCTTCATCGCCAATCACCAGAGCAACCTCGATCCGCCGATGCTCTTCTCCTACCTTGGCCACAACGTCGGCGCCATCGCGAAGATCGAGTTGTTCCGCATTCCGATAATGAAGCAGGGGTTCCCTCTCGCGCACGTCGTGCCGATTGACCGCAGCAACCGCGAGCGCGCGATGCAAAGCGCGAGGCGCGCCGCGGACGAGTTGCGGCGCGGACATTCACTCATGGCCTTTCCCGAAGGGACGCGCACAGCCGACGGGCAAGTGAAGGAGTTCAAAAAAGGGGTTTTCTATATGGCCATCAAGGCGGGGGTTCCGATCGTCCCCGTAGTGGTTAACGACACGAGGCTGGTCATGCGCAAAGGCGAAAAGCGCGTCGTTCCGGGCGACGTTTACCTGGAAGTCCTGCCGCCCGTCAACGTGGAAGGTTACACGATGGATAACGTTCGGGAATTGATCGAACACGTCCACGACCTGATCGCAGAGCGCGTCAGGACGGATTGAATTAAGAAGTCAGGTTAAAGATGGATTCCGCATTCCATCTTCTTCTCCCCGTCCCATCTCCCGCTGCGTTCATGCGCCCCGGCGACCACGCGTCGAGTGCAGGGGACGCACCCGATGCTCGTGTATCCGTCGTCGTAGAGCGGGTTATAGGGGAGTTCGTGAGCCACGATGTAATCCCACACCTGCCGGCGGGTCCAGGCGGCCAGCGGGTTAATCTTGACCAGGCCGTGTCGCGCGTTCCATTCAACGACGCCGATGTTGGCTCTCGTCGGCGACTGATCTCGCCTGAGCGCCGCGATCCAGGCGTCGTAGCCCCTGAGCGCCAGACTGAGCGGCTCTACCTTGCGGATGCGGCAGCAGAGGTCAGGGTCGCGTTCGTAAAGGCGCTCGCCGTATATTCGGTTCTGCTCTTCGACGCTCAACGCGGCGCGGCGCTCGATGATGTTCAGTCCGTAGCGCGCGCGCAACCGCTCTTTCAATTGATCGGTCTCGGCGAATTGAAACCCGGTCTCCAGATAGATGATCGGCGTCCGGGGCGCGACGCGCGCCAGGTGGTCGATCACGACAACTCCCTCGGCGCCGAAGTTGGATGTCATCACCAGTCGCGGCGAGAACCTTTCGACCGCCCATTCCAGAATCTCTTCGATCCCGGCGTTTTCAAAACGCCGGGAGAGTTGTTTGATTTCGAATTCCGAAAGTTCCGTTTGCGCTTGACTCATTGTTCCTCTCTCTGAATAGGACCTATAAGACCCATAAATCTCATTCGACGTCCTGCAAAAATCGGCGCGCCAGGGCGCGGGCCTCATCGCGCCTGCGCGCGCGAATCAGGTCGAGCGCGTCGGATTCGACGAACGCGCGTAACACTTCTTTGCGCCGCTCGAAATCGGCGATGCGGTCTTTCGCCTCGGCGCGCATCTCAGCCGCGAGTTCGAGCAAGACGCCGTATTCTTCTCCGATCAGAGCCGCGACTTCGCGTTTGACGCGCTGTGTGAGCGTCGGGCTGCCGCCTCCGGTCGAAACGCTGATCTGCAACTCTCCGCGCGTGACCAGCGCGGGCGTAATGAAATTGCAAAGATCAGGTTGATCGACGACGTTGCAAAGCATCCCGCGTTCCCTGGCCGCCCTTGCGACCTTCTCGTTCACTTTCCGGTCGTCGGTCGCGCCGATGACCAGAAACGCGCCGTTCAAATCTCCCTCGGCGAAAGAGCCGTCGAGGTGAGTAATCTCTCCGCGGTCAGCCGCCGCGCGCAGCGCTTCGGTCAACTGCGGGCTGACGACGGTCACGCGGGCCCCGGCTTCGAGGAGCTGGAGCGCCTTGCCTTCGGCGACCGCGCCGCCGCCGACGACTAACACGTCGCGCCCTTTGAGATCGAGGTAGATCGGGTAATAGCGCATTACTTGAACCGAAGATAGAGGATCGAAGATCGAGGATCGAAAATAGATTGTCCGCGATCTTCTATCCTCTATCCTCTATCCTCGATCCTCTGATTTAGCTCGCCAGCGCCTCGAAGAACGGGTTGGGCGCGGCGTAATTCGCGTGTAGGGGCAGACCTGCGTGTCTGCCCGCCTCTTCGAACCACTGCAATCTTTCGCGCAGCCGAACGACTTCGCCGACGACGATTAGCGCGGGAGAGGTGAGCTTCCTGCGTTTGACCGCCGCCGCGACCTCGGCCAGATTCGAGACGACCGTCTCCTGACGGCCGTACGTCCCCCAGCGGATGACCGCCACCGGCGTATCGGCGTCGCGCCCGTTCGAGATCAATTGATCGGCGATCTCCGCGACGCGCGCCAGGCCCATAAAGAAGACCAGCGTGTCGGCGCCTTTCGCAAGATGATTCCAGCGGATCGCCGATTGCGGTTTCGACATGTCTTCGTGGCCCGTGACGAAAGTCACCGAACTGCTCAAGCCCCGATGCGTGATCGGAATGCCGGCGTATGCGGCTACCGACGAGCCGGCCGAAACTCCGGGCACGACCTCCCATTCGATTCCGGCCTCGACCAGCGCCTCGGCCTCCTCGCCGCCGCGGCCGAAGATGAACGGGTCGCCGCCCTTCAAACGCACGACGACCGCATGTTCATTGGCTTTTGCGACGAGCAGGCGGTTGATCTCCGCCTGCGTCCACAGTTGCTGGGAACTCTCAAGCCCGCGCTTGCCGACGTAGATCAATTCGGCGCCGGCGGAAGCGTGTTCGAGAATCTCCGGGTTGACCAGGTAGTCGTAGATCACGCAGTCGGCTTCTGCGATCAGATCGCGCGCCTTGAGCGTGAGCAGGCCCGGATCGCCCGGCCCCGCGCCGACCAAATAAACCTTGCCGGATCGGTTTTGATTGAGTTTCATAACGCCGCCTTTGCGCTCTCCGCCGCGTCGCTCGACCGCCGCGCGGAGGCGATCAGATTCAATTCCTCGAGCCTGGCCAGAATCTTCGCCGCGCTCTCTTCGATCGTTTCGCGGTCGGTTTCGACCACCAGCTCCGGCTCGAACGGCTCTTCGTAAGGGTCAGAGACGCCGGTGAATTGTTTGATCTCGCCGGCCAGGGCCTTTTTGTATAGCCCCTTCACGTCGCGCGCGACGAGCGCGTCGATCGAGGCTTTGACGAAGACCTCCACGAAGGCCGCGCCGTCAGCCTCGACGAGGCGGCGCACCTCGTCGCGTATCTCGCGGTAAGGCGAGATGGCCGCCGCGATCACGCCCACGCCGTTGCGCGCCAGCAGCCGGCTGACGTAGCCGATGCGCCGGATGTTGACGTCGCGGTCTTCCTTGGAGAAGCCCAGACCCTTGCTCAGATTTGTGCGCACCTCGTCGCCGTCGAGAACTTCAATCTTGACGCCGCGATCGCGCAGTTGCGGGACGAGCGCTTTTGTGAGTGTCGTCTTGCCTGCGCCCGACAGCCCCGTAAACCATAATGTGAATCCTCGCGTCACGGACTTTTTCCTCTCTTGTAATTTTGGAGGCGGCGGCCGGAATCGAACCGACGTATAAAGGTTTTGCAGACCTTCGCCTTACCACTTGGCTACACCGCCTGATTTCTCCGGAGTGGGACAGACTTTAGTCTGTCCGTGAGTCAGGACAGACTAAAGTCTGTCCCACTCCATCATGCCGCCGCGCTCAACCCGCGCAGCCCCTCGATCAGAACCTGCGCGACTTCGGGCCGCGTGAATTCGACCGGCGGGATCTCGCCCCGCGAAAGCATCTCGCGCACGCGCGTGCCGCTCAGGCTGACGTGGTGCGACTGGTCGTGTGGGCAGGTCTTGAGCGACGCCATCCCGTCGCACTTGCGGCAGAAGAACGTGTTGTCGAAGAACATCGGCGCGATCTTCAACTCGCCCGGCTCGAAATGGCCGAAGATGAGTTGCGAGTCGTACGTGCCGTAGTAATTGCCGACGCCCGCGTGATCGCGCCCCACGATGAAGTGCGAGCATCCGTAGTTCTGCCGGATGATGGCGTGGAAGATGGCCTCCCGCGGCCCGGCGTAGCGCATCGCGGCGGGCAGCACTGCGAGCTGCGTTCGCGATTGCGGGTAGTAGTGCTCGATGATCACTTCGTAGGCGCGCAGCCGGACCCCGGCCGGGATGTCGTCGGATTTCGTCTCGCCCACTATCGGATGGAGCAACAATCCGTCTACAGTTTCGAGCGCGCATTTCTGGATGTATTCATGGGCGCGGTGCACTGGGTTCCGCGTCTGGAAGGCCACGACGCTCCGCCATCTGCGCTCGGCGAACAAGGCGCGCAATTCGCGGGGCGAGTAGCGGTACGGCGCGAACTCGTGGCGACGATGACGCTCAACCACGCTAACGTGGCCGCCGATCAGATAATCGCCCTGCGCGTAAAGCGCCTTCACTCCCGGATGCTTATCCTCGGTCGTCAGGTAAACGCGCTCGGCTTCGAGCTGCTTGTCGTATTTGAAGATTTCGGCCAGATGCAGCACGGCCAACAGCCGCCCGTCGCGCGAACGCAGCGCGACGTCGTCGCCGATTTTCAACTTCGCCCGCTCCTCCCCGGTCGCCGACAGCGTCACCGGGATCGTCCAGACCAAACCGTTGGCCAGCCGTCGCTGGTCGCGCACTAGAACGTAATCGGCCTCTCCCATGAAGCCTTCGAGCGGCGAGAGCGCCCCCTGGGCGATCAATTCCATGTCGGCCTCAGCGCGCGCGTTGAGCGTCAGCTCCGGCATATGCGTCGACGCCCGCAGCAGCGATTCGCGCTCGGCCCCGCGCGCTTCACGGTCAATCAGTCTTCCGCCATGTGGTTCAATCAAACTCATTTCGTGGCTCCTTTTCGGTGTGTTTGTTTGTTGAAAGTTTGAACTGCGAGTCCGAGCGCGTGACGGTTCAATTCGCCCGCGCGTTCACGGCTGTTGGGCTGAGCGGGGGATTTCTTCGCGGCCTTCGCTCGCCCGCGCTCGATAGGCTGGCAGAGCAGCCCGTCCCACGTGACTTCAAATCTCCAATCAGCGATCTCGAATTTCATGACAACGCTCCTCTTGCGGAAAGTCTCTTATAGGGCTTGGCCTATAGGACTTATGGGATTTATAAGTTCTATAGGCCCTATAAGTCCCATCCATCGGCTGCGCGCGAGGCGCCAGGGCGCGACTCTTACGCAACCTTCGGAATTAGTTTGTAAGGGAAATCAGCGGAAGCTTTGTTGTGCCCAAAGCCGCGTCGCCCGAGGAATTAGCGACAACAACAACAACAGGAGCAGGTGGTTTGGAGGGAAATGAAGCAGGCGGAAGAGAAGCTAGATAGGGAATCCGAAAAGGAGCCGCTACTTATGAGCAGCGACGTCACAGGTAATTGTCTATGTCTTTCGTGTCGTCTCATAATCTTCTTTCTACATTCGTTCTACATAAACAATGAAGCCATCAAGTTCGCGCCCTGAGAGCTTCAAGTTAACTAGTGTTCAGTACGCCTGACGATAGTTTATAAACGCCCCATTGAATATTGTCAACAAAACTTTCACTACGAATACTCATTTTTACCAATCCCCCAGTAAGCGGGTTGTTTCTCTACGCGCGCCTTGAGTTCCGCCAACGTGGGGTTATAGGCGGCCAGAAACTTAACTCCGCCGCCGCGGATTATCAGCCTGTCTTCTAATCGCTCTCGGCTGGACGCAGGAACAGCGCCGGCAAAGACGCCGGCGCCGGTTCGGCATTGAGACGAGCTATCGCTTTGCGTTAAATTCTCGATCATGGGATCGCGGATTCTACTTACAATCATCTCGGCATTGGTCATCGGGGTGATCCAATACGTTGTCGGATTGTCTATGAACGGCGGGGCAATCCTGGTGTGTGGAGCTTTAATGGGCTTGCTGGCGTATGGTTTGTGGGGGTTGCGCGGAACTCCGAGCTACTCGCCCCTGGACCTCTATCTCCCCTTGCTCGCAGCCGGAATCGGGATCGCTTCAGGCGGGATATTGAGCAGGGATATACGATTGTCCGGCTATTCCCCGCCGGGCGGCCTGACTAACTCGGGCCTGGTTGACTCGGGAATGATCGAAGTTTGGGCCGTCGTACTCGGAGCAGCCGTTGGGGGCGCGGTGATCGCCTGGCGCTTACGCAACCGCTCAGCGCGCTGTCATATCTGTCGTAGAATGCTGGGGAGTTCGCGGGAGTCTTGCCCGCGCTGCGGAAATTCGGTCTGTCTCAACTGTTGGAACGCGGACTCCTACCGCTGCGCCAGTTGTGAGCGTTCCCGAACGCCCCTGCTTTCGATAGAAGAAGAGGAGTGGTGGGACGAGCGATTGGGCAATCGACAGTCCGCCGGTCGCTGTGTCCGCTGCCGGCGCGAGGCGAAAGAAAGGGACCTGCGGAAATGCGGAAACTGCCCGCGCGCGATGTGCATTCAATGCTGGGACATGGAGAATGGTCGTTGCATCGGATGCGATTGGGTGATCCCTGATCTTCCCCAAGCTCTGGAAATCTACCATTTGTCTCAAGCCCGGATAGGGGAAGAGGGGCTGTGATCATTGTTTCGGCCGGCGGACGGAAAAATGACAAAAATATGTAAGACAAAAAAGTAAGACAGAAAAATAATGATATGCCGAAATATCAGATTTATTTTGACACTCAGGATGGAGAGATTCATCGCACGGTCACGATCGATGAGAACGAGGTCCTGAATGATCTCCTGGGAGACATCCTGGCCGAGTTCGAGGAGCGGGATGGCTATGTTCTGAGGGGCTGGCGCGAAGGGCTAGGGAATCCCACTTGTCGATGGGAAGGAAAGGATCTGGACGGCTCAATGGAGTTGCCCGAACAGGGCGTCAGACCGAATGACGTTATCCGGGTCTCGATCAAACGCCCCTCGCTCGAATTGAACCGCGACGGCGAACTCTATGAGATCACCGATAGGACCGAGCTGCGCACCGGCGACGAGATCATCCTCGGACGGACGATGCTGCGGTTCAATATCAAGGATCAGCAACGGAGGATCGATCAGAGCAAGACGTTCATCCAGAGGGTTCAGCAGGGACGCAGTTTTCAACAGACGATCTGGGAGATGGCGTTGATCGGCGCCCTGGCCGGAGTCATCTGCTGGTTCATCTGGTCGTTGCTGCAGATCCCCCTCGCAATAGATGTGGAGTATTACGATATGATCGCCTTCACCCTGCTCGGAGCGTTGATCGGCGGGCTGAGCGTCGGCGTCAATGACCGCCGGCTCGGAGACGCGATCGTCCCGCTTTGGATATTGATCGGCGTCGTCGGCGGGGCCATTGCGGGGGCGGCCGGCGGGTGGGTCGCGCGGTTTATCAGGGCGGCGATGATCGACGCCGGGTTCGCCGCCGACGTGCTCTCATGGTTGATCGCGGGAGCGCTTATCGGATTCGGGATCAGTTTGCGCTGGTGGAAGGTCAATCGCTCGCGCGTCTTCAACGGATTGCTGGGCGGCATGGCCGGAGGCGTGGTCGGCGGCCTGGCCTACTTGCTGCTGGCCAATCTCATCGGAGGCGGCAATTCACAGGCGATCGGAATGGCGCTGGCCGGACTGGGCATCACGACCTTCATCAGCCTCGCGCCGATACTCACTCGCCAGGGCATGCTCGAGTTCGTCAACAGCGCCGACGCCGCGACGCAGAAGCGGTATAAGCAGAGTCGCAAGCAGTGGGAGATCCATAACGGGGAGAAGTATGTGATCGGCCGCTTGAGCGCGAGCCAATCGACGACGATGCTTTCCCCCGAGCTTCAAATCTACATCCCTGACAGCCTGGTCGAACCGCGGCACGCCATCCTGCTATCTAGAGATCGCCGCTTCTACATCGAGCCGCACCCGGCCATTACGTTGAACGCCGGGAAAGGGGGCATACGCTGAATGATTGGGAATTACAATACAGAGAGCGGTAGCGACCTGACAAAAGTTTTCCACCTGTGCAAGTGGCTTGTGTCTCCCCGCCGTTCTGCGGCGAAGAGGCGCTTGCAGAGGTCGAAAATTTTCTTGATTTGCCTCGTCGCGCTTTGCGGCATCGGGTGTCGCGCCGAAAAGGCGCAGGACATTCGACCGGCGGAGAGAGTCGAATTGCTCGCGCTGGATGAGAATGATCCGCGGCCGTACTTCCACGCGGAACTCAAATTCGCCAAACCCGACCAGGTCAAGCTGCCCTCACGCTCCGAGGAACTGCGGAAAATGATCAAAGTGCGCGAGGCCGGCTCGCTATTCATGCGCGAGGGCAGGGAATTCACACCGTTCAAAGTCTCCAACCGGGCGACGGAGGGCAAGTTGGATGTGATGATGTTGTTCGACCTCAGCGGCAGCATGATCACGGGCAGCCTGGGAGGGCGCACGCGGCTCGATGCGGCGAAGGATGCGGCGCGCGTCCTGGTCGAAAAGTTCCGCCCCGGAGACCGGATCGCCATCGCGCCGTTCGAAAGTCACGAGGTGCGGGCGAGAATCGAAAACGCCGTCTTCGCAGAGACGCCGGAGGCGGCGGAGGCGCAGATCGGCGGTCTTCAGGTCCGACGCGATGGAAACACGGCGCTCTACAGCGCGACCATCTTCGCGCTGAACCGGCTGCAAAGGCTCAAGAAGAAGGAACCGGACCGGCAATACATGCTCGTCATCCTGACCGATGGGAAAAATGATGCCGGACAGGACCTTAGACAGGGCGATGACCCGGAGGTGCTGCAGAGGAAGGATAATCTGGACGGCGTTATCAAGAAGCTCAACGAGGTCAACATTCAGACATTCACAGTAGGCGTCGGCGATGAGACAGATGCCGGCGCGCTGAAGCAGATGGTCTTTCCGCAAGAGAACAAGGAGCAGTATTCCAAGGCTACCGATACCAGGTCGCTGGCCAAATTCCTCGCGGGGGCGAAGCAATCTTTGAATGAACAGATCGGGATCCTGTTCTTCACCCGGCGCCGCGATTATCACGATCTGAAATCGCTCAATTTCAGGGTTCAGATCAAGACGCTCGACGAAAAAATCCTTCAGGGCGTCATTCCATGGAATTGCCGCGCGGCCGCCGGATGCGCGCCGGACAGGACAATGGAGCGGGAAGAGATGAGGCTGGCGACGGAGAGCGCGGAAGCCCCGCAGCCGCCGCCCGAGCAGTGGAAGGAGTTGTTGTGGCTCCTGTTCAGGTTTGCCATCGCGCTCGCTATTCTTGCCGGGCTCTGGTGGGGAATCCCGAAAATCATCTGGCCTGTAACGCCGCTGCCGCATATCCCCGTTCGTGGAGGGGCGAAATTGCCGCCGTCACGCAGCGTTTCAAAGTCCAGAGTGGCGCCGCCCGCCCCCGGCGAATCGGGAAGGGCCGGCGGCGCGGCGAGGCCGAGACAGGGATTCGAGGAGACGCGCATCTACGATAACAAGAAAGGCAATTGAGAAGTCAGGCAGATATGTCGCAATGGCAACCACCTCGCCCAACTGAAATAGACAAAAAACTCCGCGACGACTTCCGCCGCCTGCTCAAAGAGTACGGCGTCACTACGCAGGAGACGGACCCGATCCTGGCCGTGCTGCTCCGCTCATTCGCCGCGCAGATAGCCGAAGTCTACGAGCAAGCGGCCGAGAGCATCCCGCTGGCGATTCTCGACGAGTTGATGTCGGGGATGGGAATGCCGGAACGCCGGGCGCGCGCGGCGCAGACCGTCATCAGATTCAATTTATTAAATGGGCGCGAGTCTTTTGAAGAGATGACGGAATTGATCGGCGAGTCGACGTCGCGGGAGAAGTTGACGTTCACGCTCGACGCTTCCATCGACGTCTCCGCCGCCAGGATAGCCTTGGTAGTAATCTATCAGGACGGGATGTTGCGTATACATCACGGGACGGAGATGACTAAAGAGCTGGAAGACGCGCGGCCTTCGTTCGACGGAGCGCCCGCGGAGTTGGGTAACAATCCTGCGATCTACATTGCGGTCGACGTCGATACGGCGGAACATCTAAGCCGGCATGGATTCTATTTTGAATTATTGCCCGAGGCCCGCGATCTGTCCGCTTATTTGAAACGCGAAGTCTGGTGCCTGATCGATGACGAAGGGGGGATACGAGCCGAAGGCTTGCTGCGCCCGCGCGCGGCGAACGGCGGCGTGCGCAAGCTGGAATGGCTGGTAGGAGGCGCCGAGCCTCGTGATGAGGCCCTGCTGCCTGAAGGGTTTTATGGCAGTCGCATCTTAGTCCTGCCGCACATTCCAAGTGCCCGGCGGTTCCTGACCCGGATCCCGATGAAGATGGAAGCGCCGCTGGGAAGAATATTTCAACAAGCGGGGCAGAAGAACCTGTTCGACGCGCGGCGGGCCTGGCTGCGAATCGGCTTGCCGAAAGAGGCGGCGAACATCTCTGAGGACCTGGTTCGCGTCGCGCTGCATTGCGACACGGCTTCGAACATAGAAGCGCTCAATGAGACGATCAATTTTTCCGGAGACGGCGTAACAGTTCCGTTAACTACGGGAGGCGGGCGGGCGCGGCATCTAGTCAAGATGCTCTCGGTCAAAGGGGAACGCGGCTCGACGTATCTGCTCGACACCGACCCCAGCGCCGATGGAGGCGCCGGCCGCTATCGAGTTCGCCAGAGCAGGCTCGAAATCGATCCTGCGCGCACAGCTCGCGGCGAGGCGGACGCCTACGTCAATGTCCGGGCGCTGCTTTCTAATGGGGAACTGGGCAACGATGTCGCCGCCGGTGGGATCAAAGGCTTTCTAAACCGCGCAACGCCGCGGATGTTGGAGATCAGAAATATAACCGGGGCCGCAGGGGGAGATGACGGCGCAAATTTGATGGAGACCAGGCGAAGGTTCACTGAGATGCTACTCTCGCGCGAGCGCCCGGTTACCTATCCCGACCTGGAAGCGATGACCAGGGCGTTCGAACCCAAGATCCGCGCGGTGGAGGCCGCGCCGGTACTCGAACGGGGGACTGACGGATTACACCGGGTGCAAATGGTAACGATTACGCTCGACCGTGACGCTTTCATCCTCCCTGAAATACAAGCGGAGGTACTTAAACGAGAATTGGAGTCGAGTCTGCAGGAACGGTCGTTATTGGGATTAGAGATTCGCGTCGTGGTCAAATTGCAGTAACCAATCCAGGCGACGCCTGGGAGCGCCGCCCATCCTTGCCTGCAGCTCTCCGGCATGGGCCGATTGACCGAAGCAAGCAGGCAAGGATGGGCGGCGCTCCCGGGTTACGCTGACGAATTTGTGATTGATCCGATTAAACTATCAATGTTAACATCAAGTCGCTCCCGTTCCATAAAATGATGACAAATACGCCACCATCTTATCGCGATAGATTTTGTTGATTTGCCTATCGCAGTTTTGTTCTTTGATTGACGCGGCGACTTGGTTTCGGCCTTTGCCACGTTCTA
>Ga0137368_10002255_pt1 | contig 20627 bp, 11 predicted proteins | sample SagtaG_13_FD_104917 | JGI IMG/M metagenome (GOLD analysis project Ga0137368, IMG submission 104917) | Vadose zone soil microbial communities from Sagehorn Ranch, Mendocino, California, USA - Sage1_L_100_16 metaG | ecosystem: Environmental > Terrestrial > Soil > Vadose zone | place: USA...
CCCTTCAGGATGAGGAACTCTGACACTAATGTTCTTGCGGAACTTGAAGATCCGATTTCTATCGCTTCGTTCATCATATGCAGCCCAACCTCCGGTTTCGACGCCGCACCGTACGCACCCGCACAAAGATGAAGCAGCATGGGCCAAAAGACAGGCGGTGTCTTGAGGCCCCTATAAGTGTTTAGACCCCGTTCGATCAAGGCGAGACCTTCCTCGGTTGAACCCAAGCCCACCAGTGCGGCGCCCTGGAGGCACGAGCCAACTGCGCTCCAGATTTGAAACCCGTACGCCTCGGCCAGCTCCAGAAGTGCTTGCGCACTCTCCTGAGCGATTTCGTAATTCTTCAGCCAGATGTTGAGCAAACCATTATGGAACAAGGCATAAGTGATGCTATAGGGGTGGTTCATCTTGCGCGCGAGCAGAATCGAATCGGCTGCACGTTTGTGAGCACGGTCGGGATATCCGAGCATCCAGAGGAATAAGGCGGAGACTGTGAGACTGACCACCGCGGGATAAGTGCCGAGACTGAGATGCCCCACGCGCTGACGTTGGAGATCGTAGGACGCCACCGCTTTTTCAAGGTGGTCGAGGCCCAGCTGAGGATCTTTGAGAAACGCAAGGTTATAGCCCAAAATCATGTTCCCTTCGATTTTCATATCAATATCATCGAGGCGCTCTGCCAACTGCAATATGCGCTCGCCCATCTGCATCGATTTTTCATGTTCCGCGCGAAGAACGTAAAAAGAGGAGAGTCCGCGCAGGACCGGGAATAACTGGGGAATTTCACCGGCGCTATCGCAAAGTTCAAGGGCGCGTGCATATGCCTGCTCGGCTTCCTCGGTATACCCTTTGGTTGCTAACAGGGCGCGGGCAAGGCTGGTCTGTAACATGATCTCCTGTTGAACGCGTTCCGGTGTGGATGGGGTGGAAGCCAGGACGTTCAGCAAGTCGTTGGTGAGGCTGACTGTATCCTGGTACCAGCCCTGGGCATCGTACAACAGCCACAGGCTATTGACGAATTTCGTGAGTTGCTCCAAGTCCCTTGCTTCCACCCAAAAGCGCCAAGCGGTACGCACATTCTCGATTTCAGATTCCATTTCCCTTAATGCTGTCTCTCTACCTTGACCAGTCAGGCGCTTCCATTGACGCTGTGTAAATTCGGCGAAATATGTGGCGTATGCCCGGCGAGCAGTGGCGCTGAACTCAGGGTCCTGTTCCAGTCGTTCGGCAGCGTATTCTCTGATTGTTTCCAGCATGATCAGTCGAGGCTCTCGAGTGCCCTGATTCACCTGCCGAATCAGGCTCTTATCCACAAGAGAAGCCAGCCCATCGAGAATGTCCATCTTCATTCCATGCAGCTGATCGATTCCCGCGGCCACCGCTTCGGCTTCTTCAAACGTGCAACTGGCGAATATGGAGAGCAACCCAAACAACCGCTGTTCATCCGTGCCAAGCAACTCATAACTCCAGTCAATTGTGTCGCGCAGTGTTTGTTGCCGAACCGGCAGGTCACGTGCCCCTCCGCGTAGCAGCTTCAATCGACTGCCCACTCGCTCCAGCAGGGCTTGGGGTGAAAACAGCCTGATCCGCGCTGCCGCGAGTTCGATGGCAAGAGGCAAGCCGTCCAAACGGAAACAGATCTCAGCGACCGCGGGCGCGTTCTCATTTGTCACTTCAAAGTCTGGCTTCACTGCCAGGACCCGCTCGATGAACAACCAGACCGCCTCATATTGAGTCAATTGTTCCATAGTTTGCTGTTTGCGATCAGCACCCGGGAGCCCGAGCGGCGGCACGGGATGGATATGCTCACCGCGCAAGTGCAGTGCTTCCCGGCTGGTTACCAGTAGTTTCAAGTGAGGACAGTTCTGGAGCAGTTCCCCCAGCATAGGTGCCGCAGAAGTGACTTGTTCAAAGTTATCGAGAAGCAACAACATCGTCCGAGCCTGCAACTGCGCTTTGATCTCATCGATCAGCGGTCGATCACTGGTTTCCCTTAAGCCCACCGTTCGGGCAATCGCAGCGGGGACGGCCTCAGGCTCGCGGATGGGAGCCAGGTCGACAAAATAAACCCCATCTGTAAAGCGATCGGCTAGTTCTGAGGCAGTTTGAAGCGCCAAACGAGTCTTTCCTGTACCGCCGGGACCCGTCAGGGTAACCAGGCGTACATCCTGCGGGTCGCGCATCAGGAGGTCTTTCACAGCCGTCACTTCCGCCTGGCGGCCGATGAACGGAGTTGGTTGAGTGGGAAGATTATGCTTTGGTTTCTTTACCTGCGGTGTGCCAGGTGAGTCTGCGCCGGATTGATTTTCATCGTAGAGTAGCTCCACTTCCGTTGGTAGCGGCAGGTTGAACGTTGCGGCATAGCGTTTGAGATTGGCGGCGGCATAGATCAACCCTGCCAGGCGCTGTTCATCGGGCTGACCTGCCTTGTGGCAGTAACTTAGTCCTGCAGCGACACCTGCCAGCCAATATTGTCCCCATAGGTCGTCATGCAAACTCGGATGGTTCTCTTGTACCCATACGGCAAATGCATTTCGTGCAGATGCAATGACCGCACTGACTCCGGACATTTCTATTGGCGCTTTATAAGGGTCGAGAACATCCACCTCTGACATCAGCATAAGGAGGTTAACACACTTCCCAAAAGATCCCTGTGACATCGCGTGCATCAGGTAGGACACTTCCAGATAGCGCTGGTCGTATAACAGCGGCATGCCTTCTTTGAAGAGGGCGAAGTCAATGAGATAGTAGCCTTCAAGAGTTTCCTGGTCCTCAGAAAATTTAATCAATATATTGTTGGTATTCAAGTCACCGTGGATAAATCCGGTGGCAACATCAATGGAACGAGCCTTGCCCCATTGTTCAGGCCCGCGCGCATGGAGTAATGGATTTGGAAAAACATGTCCGCTGATAAGAAAGCCTGCAATGTCTGGATTGACCTGACAAACATTCTGCAAAAAGCGTTCGATATTCCCATCCGCGTCAAGTCGAAAGCCCAGCCACTTTTCCAACACCTTTTGTGGATGAACCGTCTGCTCAAAGGTTTGATTTTGGTTCCACTCTTCCAACAGAACAGTGTTTGTTGCTGTAAAGATGATTTTGAGCTGGCTTTGCTGTCCGTAGTTCGATAAGGGACGATACTTAAGCAGGGATTGGCCGGCAATCCTGTAAAAGATCGCAATGGCGCCCTCATGCTCGACGCGCTCAAAGACCAATTCGGCAATATGGGCGCGGGCAAACTCAGGCGTGGACTTGTCCGTCACAGTATTGTGCCGGGTGATCTCATCCGACTTCGCTGATTTGCCTTTGCGATCCAGTTTGAGGATGCAGTGCTCGACGCGCCTGGTTTCATTTGATGAAACGCTGACAAGATAGACTACTGCGCCTGACCATCCCCCAACCAATAACTGCAGCGGAGCCACAGTAATTTTATATGTATCCTGTGCCAGTCGAATGACATACTGGTATTCTTCCGGTAGGGATTGAAAGTCCGTAGTCAGTTCGGGCATTGGATGAGCCTTTTCATGGGAACATATTAAGATTTATGATGAGGATACTAGTGCACTTGGAACATCATGATTGTATACCAACTATCTTAATGTAGCATTTGTGTCACTACGTCCGTAAGGCGCTGTCCTTGACCGGACCCCCATGCCGACTGGTAGCGAGGCTGATCCAGTTGGTTTTCAATTTGTACCCGCAGTTTTTCGACTTCATCGCGTAATCGTTCCGGGCGATTTAAGGAATTCTGGTCGCTGGCGGGATGATTGAGTACAACAGCCAAAAGCTTCAGGGCAATATCCAGATTACCTTGGGCAATACGTACACTGGCGATATCGCGCAAGGATGCCAGCATTTCACGGGTCTGTCCGCACTCCTGGCTGATGTGCAGGCTCTTGAGGAAGAAATGCTGGGCTTGTTGAATATCGCCTTCCAACAGTGCGACGGTGCCAAGATTATCGTTGGTAATTTGGAGCATGCGCAGGTAATTAATCTCTTCTGCCGCCTGAGCCCCGCGCAAATAATGGGTTTTTGCTGAACCGATGTCGCCGATTGCCATTGAAATGGTCCCTAGGATAATTCCAGATGCAGCGGACAAACCGAACGGGTTGCCCAGTTTTTCGAAAATCGAAAGAGCTTCCTGTCCCGCCTGAAGCGCTTCATTGATTTGACGTTGTAAAACGAGCGCGTACGCCCACCACACGAATGCCCAGCCGCGTTCCCAAATATCCCCGCTTCGTTCGGCACATTCCATCATCTCTTGGCTGATCTGCATAACTACTTCATAATTATTCAGGAATATGGCGTTGATGTTTGCGCAATGAAAAGTTTCCACACTGATGTCTTGCCTGTCGAATTGACGCAGAATACCTAAACTCTCCTGTGCCATTTGCAGACCCTCAGCAGGCAGACCGATCAGAGCAGTAAACCATGCCTGCCGCGCCCGCAGTTGGGCGCGGGCTTTTATGATCTCTGGTTCGTTTGCAGTAAGTTGCCTGGCCGCATCCCCAAAGAACTGAATCGCCGGAGTAAATGAACCGCGTACCTCGAAGAAAAGCCAGAGCACACCGATAAACTCGAGGAGGCGCGGCGCGTTCTGCTGATCAGTCCAATAGTTCCAGGCGACGCGGATGTTGTCAAAGTCGGCTTCAATTTCTGAGAGCGCCGCTTTGCAACGATTGTCGCGCGAATGTTCCTCACGAGTTTTCATGAAATCTGCAAAGTATTTCGCGTGCTCCTCGTGGGCAGATTGCTCCTCATTCGCAGAGATCTGGAGTTGTTCTTCCGCATACTGGCGCAGTAATTCATGAATAGCGTAACGCCCGGTTTCCGGGTTGCGCCGTAACAGGGCTTTGTCAACCAGTTGGGATAATCCACGCAGCGATGCGCCAGCGGCATCCTGCGCGGCTGTGCGCGTAAAGCCTCCGCGAAAGACGGAGAGGCGCTTCAGCAGGTTCTGGGCTGAGGCATCGACCTGGTTCCATGAAGATTCAATCACGGCACGCACACTGCGTTGACGATCTGGCACATCACGCTTTTCTGTTTCCAGCAGGTCAATGCTCTTTTCGATTTCGGCGGCAATCTCGTTAACTGAAAGAGTATCCATCCATGCTGAAGCCAGCACAATTGCCAGCGGCATTCCATCCACCAACCGGCAAATTCGTGTCACGGCAGGCAAGACTGTATCGTTGAGTTCGAACTGAGGGTGTATCCGCCCGGCGCTTTGGGCAAAGAGTTGTATTGCGCTATTTTTCTCCAGTTCACTTTCATTAACGGTCAAACCTTCGATCGTGAAAACCGTTTCTCCCATCAAATTCAGTTTGATACGGGACGAGGCGAGAACCTGAACATGTGGCGCTGCTGTCAATACTTCTTGAACGAAAGTTGCGCCATTCAGAACATGCTCAAAATTATCCATCACCAGTAGAATCTTTTTATCACGCAAATAATCCACAATGCGGGATTTTGGATCTTCGTTGGATGCCAGGGATATCGGTAGAACCTCCGCTACCGCCTGCACGATCAACTCTGCCGAACTGATGCGATCCAACGCGACAAAATAAATACCCTGCGGAAATGCCTGAACCATCTGCCCGGCGGCTTCTAGGGAAAGGCGTGTTTTGCCCATCCCGCCCGGTGCGACGATCGTGATGAGGCGGTTATGAACATCTGAAAGCAATGCATTGAGTGACGCCAGTTCCCTTTGGCGTCCGATGAATTCAGTGAGTTGCGATGGAAGATTATGATTGACCACTTCCTCACCTCTTAGAGGTGCAAAATCGGAAGGCAGATCCGGTGCAGTTAATTGATAAAGATGAACCGGCCGCGCGATATCCTTTAAGTACCGTTCCTTCATATCGATAAGATGCACGCCGCTTGGCAGTTTGTCACTGACAAGATCAGCCGAGATCTGGGAAAGCAGGATCTGTCCACCATGCGCAGCGGACATGACCCGTTGCGATGTGGCAATCGTTGTATAGCCTGAATAAGGCGGAGAGTTGGCAGCATCCTGCAATTCTGCAGTGCCCGTGTGAATTCCCATACGTACTTTGATGGCTGCTGGTGACCAGGTTTCGTTATGTAGAGCACGCTGAATTTCCAATGCAGTATCCGAAGCGTCGCTTGTGTTGTGAAATGCCACGGCAAAGGAATCCCCGACAATCTCAAATGTAAAACCGTTGTGATTTTTGATAGCTTGGTTCAAGATCTCATGGTGCCGCGACAGTAAGACCGGCATTTGTTCGGGATATTGCTGCGCAAGCTTGGTGCTGCCTTCGATATCGGTAAAAAGAAACGTGACCGTGCCGGATGGCAGGTTTTTCGCAGGCACATCCTTGCTCTGGACTTTGATTGGTTTATTTGTATTTGAACCACTTTGACCCTCAACATAAAGCAATTCAACATCTGTCGGCATCGGTAATTTGAAAGTCATAGCATAGTGTTTAAGATTGGCGGCGGCGAAAATCAATCCAGCTAGACGCTGTTCCGCGGCTATACCGGCTTTGTGACAATAAGCCAATCCAGCGGCAACGCCAGCCAGCCAATACTGCCCCCATAGATCATCCTGTAGACTCGGATGACACTCCGTGACCCAGCGGTCAAACGCGGCGCGGGCGGAGGTAACGACTGCGCTAACGCCAGCCAGCTCGATCGGCGCGCGACGTGAGTCGTGTCCAATTCCTTCTGTTAAATGCAGGATCAAATCAACGGTCTTTGCAAAAGAGACTTGCGACATTGCCAGAGTTAGATACGACATTTCCAGATAGCGCAGATCGTAGAGCAGTGGCATCTCATCTTTGAAGAGGGCAAAATCGATCAGGTAGTAACCCGTCAGTTCCTTTTCATCAGGGGAGAATTTGACAAGGATGTTGTTGGTATTCAGGTCGCCGTGTTGCAAACCAAGGATGGCATCAATGGGTCTTGGATCTCCCCAGCTTTCGCGCTGGCGCGCATACCACAACGGATTCGGATAAACACTGGACTGGATCAGGAAACCTGGACGATCCGGCTCCGCGCGACAGACTTGCCTGATGAAGCTTTCAATGGGCGCTCCCGCCTCAAGACGGAAGCCCAACCATTTCTCCAGTAGTTCCTGTGGATAGAAAGTGGCAAATACTGGCTCAACATTCCACTCTGCTAACAGATATTGATTCGTGGCGGAGAAGATTGTCTCAAGTTGATGCTGTTGTCCATAGTTCGAAAGCGGACGAAAAGATTGAAGTGATTGCCCTGCAATACTATAGAAGATGGCGATCGCACCATCCGCTTCGACTCGTTCGAACGCCAGAGTTGCGAGGTGATCTCGCGCGAATTCTGCAGGCGACTTGCTCTGCGCGGTGACATGGCGCGACAATTCATCTGATCGGGCTTTTGCACTTTTGCGATCCAGTTTGAGAATGAAATGTTCAACCCGCTGGGATGCTACATACGTGACGCTGACGAGATACACCATCGCCCCTGACCAGCCTCCGACAAGTGTCTGCAACGGAGCCACGCTGATTTGATGTTGGTCCTGCGCCAACTGGAGCACACGCTGATATTCGGATGGCAGGGATTGAAACCCAGCTGTCAGTTCAGACATGTATTAATCCAATGAGTAAGTGATAAGTACTGATAATTGGTGTATTTTACACTAAGCGAGAACAATGACCATCGAAATATATGTTAGTGTCGTATTAACCCTACCTCTTAATTTCACGCACACTTTTTTAACCGGTTGCGTATAAAATAGATGGTGATGTTGGTTCTTTGAATGGAGATTTTATGCCTGAAAATCTGATTGAAACCCGGGACCTTATTAAACGTTATGGCGACAAGGTCGCGGTAAATAAGGTCAGCTTTGATGTACATGCGGGAGAAGTATTTGGTTTCCTCGGTCCGAATGGAGCTGGGAAGACCACCACACTCAAAATGATCGTCGGTCTGCTCCAGCCAACTTCCGGTATGGTCAAAGTTGCCGGATATGATGTTCAGACTCAATCGAGACTCGCAAAAGCTTCCTGTGGCTATGTGCCGGATACTCCCAATCTATATGCCAAACTGACCGGGCGCGAACTGCTTCGTTTTGTGGCCGATCTTTACGACCTTGACCACAATCAGGCCGTACGCCGCGCAGATGAATTATTGCGCATGTTCGAGCTTGCTTTGGCCGCGGAGGATACGGTCGACTCCTATAGCCATGGTATGCAGCAGAAAACCTCCCTGGCCGCGGCATTAATGCATGATCCCAGGGTGCTCGTTCTCGATGAGCCGACCGTGGGGCTGGACCCAAAGTCCGCCCGTTTGATCAAGGATATCCTGCGTCAATTGGCAGACCGAGGCGCCGCCGTGATGCTTTCCACACACATTCTGGAAATCGCTGAGCGCATGTGTGACCGCATTGGAATCATCGACAGAGGCGAGCTCATTGCCGTGGGAACCATGGACGAACTCCGTACACTGGATAAGACCGGTCAAACCAGCCTGGAAGATATCTTCCTAAGCCTTACGGGTGGCGCAGAAGAGACAGAAATTGCCGACGTTTTGAAATGAACATCAATTCCTCTTTGATACACGCCTCAAACAATGCGGCAGCTGCCAGCATCCTGTCGTCGGTTTGGAAATTGCTGCGTCTGCGATTGCAAATCACCTATAACAGCTTCCGTCGCGCCAAACTGCGGAACAAGATCCGAATCATTTTGGTTTGGATACTGCTGTTGGGGTTTGCCTACTTCATTCTCTCTGCCAGCCGCTGGTTATTGAGTCTTGTGCAGTCGCCTGAATTTGCTCAATATGCCGATGTTGACCTGCGTGGCATCCTTGCCTCTATCCCTACCTTGACGTTGACCGCTCTCTTTGTCGGAACTGTCCTGACCAGCTTCGGTGTCTTGTTGCAAGCCATGTACCTTTCAGGCGATATGGACTTTTTGCTTGCAACGCCTGTCCCCATTCGGGCAGTTTTTGTCGCCAAGTTATTGCAGGCTGTCCTGCCTAATTTTGCCCTCTTTTCCTTGTTTGGTATTCCGATGTTGTTTGGTCTGGGGATCTCCAATAGCTATAGCTTTAGTTACTATCCGCTTGTGATTCTGCTGATGATTTTCTTGGCACTCGCTGCTTCGGGACTTTCCTCTCTATTGGTCATGCTGGTTGTGCGCATTCTACCGCCGCGGCGTGCTGCGGAAATCCTTGGTTTGGTCGGCGCGATGTTCGCATTCCTTTGTTCGCAAACGGGCAACCTGGCTAACTCATTTGGCAGGGATATCAATTTTTCAGGAACCCGCCTTGCGGGTCTCTTAGTCCTTTCCAACACGCGCTGGTTGCCATTGAATTGGGCAGGACAGGGATTGGTGGCGCTGGGAGAAGGTCACTGGCTAACAGGTATTCTGCTTGTAGGAGCAACTCTTGGGTTTTCAAGTATTGTGTTCTGGTTTGCCCTCATCACTGCCCAACGTCTGTATTACTCGGGCTGGGCTGGGATGCAAGTTGTCGCCCGCAAAAAGAGTAAGCAGCCCTCCCGAACAACTCGCACGACCACAACCAGTGTTGGATTTGTCTATCTGCTTCCCAAGCCAGTGCTTGCCATCCTCCAAAAGGATTTTCTTACGCTCAGACGTGACTTGCGCAGCCTGTCCCAGTTGATTTCGCCCATTATATTCGGCGTGATCTACACACTGCTCCTGCTCCGGCGAAGCGGGCAACCACCCACTGGGCTGGGAGAGGCTCCTGGTTGGTTCATGAATTCATTTCGAATTGTTCTGGCCTACGGCAATATCGGGATGTCGCTTTTCGTAGGCTGGATGCTGCTTTCCCGTCTGGCTGGAATGGGCTTTTCACACGAGGGCAGGAACTATTGGATGTTGAAAGTCTCCCCGATCCGTGTCTGGCATTTACTTGCCTCAAAATTTCTCGTTGCTTATTTGCCTACCCTCGGCCTTGGATTCATATTTCTCACCGTGATTTCTATCTTGCAGGGATTGTCAATCCTGGAGTTTGTTTATAGTTTCATTGCTATCGTTATGTGTCTGGCAGGTATGGCAGGCATACTCCTCTCGTTTGGTGTGGCGGGTGCAAATTTCAACTGGGAGGATCCGCGTAGAATGAACAGCGGTATGATGGGTTGTTTTGGACAGATCCTCACGATCATTTACCTGCCCATCAGTTTTGGACTATTCATTGCGCCATTAGGGTTTGCTCAATTCCTAGAGCTCCCCCTGATCTATGGTTATCTGGCTGGACTGATGCTGGGTTCTGTATTTGCAGCGGGATCTGCCTTCATTCCACTTTGGCTGGTGCGGAGAAGAGTTGAACAATTGGGTGGAGAATAAAAGTTGAAACGGTAGACATGTCACTCTGAGTGACAGCGAAGAGTCTCTACCCCATACAAGAAACTCTTCATTACTTGTAATAAGATTGCCTGTAAGGAGGAAACAATGAAAAAGTATACTTTCCCCTTTATTTTGTTTGCTTTTGTACTCTTCGCCTGTGGCAGAACGACACCAATAACTGAAATGCCAGCTGTAACGGCTACGACTTCGCCATTACCGACTCCTACTCCTGGATCTGACGCAGATTTCAAGTTTTGAACATTACAATTCTGCTATGATTGGATTGTTGAAGTGGCATATTCTTCGGATTGTCTATCGTTCCAAATTTCCAAGCATATTAGGCAGATGCTATATATATGCTTGTCCTTAATCCTATCTCCACAATCAAAGTGAACTCAAAGAAAAGGGTTACTCGGTGCTTTCAGCATTAAAAAGCAGGACAAAGGTTGAAATTTTCCTCCTTTTGATAGTATTAATATTCGGCTTGGCAATGATCGTATTGATCCCCCCAGGTGCAGGATACGATGAAGAAGATCATCTTGTCCGCGTTTGGGAGTTATCTGCATTTTCCTTTATACCGGGGCAAATGTCCGCACAGGAAATGAAATATCCGATCATGTTTCGAGACCTTGCTTATAGACAAGAGGCCAACTCAGGCATTATTGATTCGGATTTTTGGAAGAGGTACGCTCGAACGTCGCTTTACGAACATGGCTTTGTTCGCCGTGAGTTAAAGACCAAATCTGTGTATTCGCCTCCACTTCTCCTGCCTCAAGCGCTCGTCATGCGCGTAGGGCGCAGCGCAGACGTGTCAATTCTGCTTGTGTTGTATGCATGTCGATTCGCCAGCCTCTTGAGTTATTTGATTCTTGTCTGGCTGGCGCTGCGCTGGATTCCTTTTGGGAAATGGATATTGTTTATCCTGGCTGTCTCTCCGATGGCATTATTTCAAGCCACAACAATCACCCCGGATGCCATTTCGAATGGAATCGGATTTTTATTCATCGCCGGAAGTTTGAACTTGGCAGAGAAAAAAGAAATCGACTGGCAGGAATACGGAAAACTGAGCTTGCTTATATTTCTGCTTTTTCTGGCAAAGGTAAATCTCACCGTGCTGATCCTGCTTCCCTTCCTGCTGATCCCGCCAGCGCGCTTTACCCAAAAAAGAATTTATATCCTTCTGCTGGGGACAACGGCTCTTCTATTTCTCATTGAAGTGGCCGGCTGGAACTTGATCGCGACGACATATTCGGATGCGCTGTTGGCAAACGATGCAAATGCCGGGGCCCAATTGCGCTATATCTTGGATCATCCATTCGTCTTTCCTACGATCCTCTTGAAAGATCCTTTCATAAATGGATTGGCTTATCTCCAGGGATGGATCAATGGATACGGCTACTATTTCTGGACTCCGCCTCAAATCGTCTCGATCTTTTTCCTACTCAGTTTGGGTGCCGTACTATTAATCGACTCTACCCGTGAGCACATGCATAGGAAATATCGTATTGTCTTTATTCTGGTATTTTTAGCAGGCTACCTTGCGACGGCTGTGCCTCTCTACCTAACGTTCACAACTGTCGGCCTGAATCAACTCCTCGGCGTGCAGGGAAGGTATTTTATTCCATTCGCTTTACTGCCTGTTTTGACATTGGCAAGCTTTTTAGTTACAAAAAAATTTACCATTTCTTCAAATTGGATAATTATTTTTCTTGCAGTTGCTCTATCCCTGAATATTGTGGGAATCATTCTTGCATTTTACATTCCCTGTGGCACAACCTTTTATCAAACCGGATTGTGCTATCAGCCTCTCTATAAGGATTTCTCAAACGAGACGCGCCTCTCTCCGCCGATCTCGAATGAAATATCCGTCACGCAGGGAATCAACGTCGCATGCAATGGGTTCTCTGAACTGCGTATCTTATTGACACCCTCCAAACCGAATGATCCCGGAATGACCCGCTTCATTTTGCAGAACCAGGTGAGTGATCAAATTTTATTGGATACATCCATTCGAAATAGTCAGGTTTCAGCCGACGACTGGTTCCCAATGAAATTTGATCCGGATTGGCAGTCTGCGGGAAACGAATACATCCTTAAGATTCTCGGCACGAATACTACAACGGGTGAGGGACTGGAGCTTCTCTATACCCCGCAATCTGAATTTAACCTTGGGAATCTTTACGAAAATGGACAAGCACTGAAAGAAGACCTCGTCCTGCAATACGGATGTGTCACAGGCTTGCGGAAAATAGGACTGACAGGCAAACCGTAAATTTCATCACTTATCTCGCCAGGCAACAGTCGCCTTATTTAAAGCTTCCATTTCTTCAGAAGTGAGTGAGAACGAGAGAGCCCCTGCATTCTCAATTGCTTGTTTGCTGTTTTTCGCACCAGGAATAGGGAGCACAATAGGATTTTCGATCAGCCAACGCAAGGCAACTTGACTCGGGGTCTTTGAATAACGCTCACCGATTTGCCGTAAGAGATTTACTACGGGCTGTACAGCTTCCATTGCCTTCTTGCTGAAGTTGGGAAGAAAACGCCGCAACCCACCAGCTTTCTGGGTAGCCGAATATTTTCCAGTCAACGCGCCCCCCGCCAGCGGAGAATACGCGATGAGTGTGATTCCCAATTCACGGCAGGCGTCCAAAATCCCATTCACTTCCGGCTGTCGGTGCAGGAGCGAATATTCGACCTGATTTGAGGCAAGCGGAATCCCGTGCTTGGCAAGCGCTGCGTGAGCTTCCCGCATCTGTTCTGCGGAGTAATTGCTCACGCCAACTGCTTTGATCTTTCCTGCTTCAACAGCATCCGCCAGCAATTCCATCAACTTGGGAATGGAGACTCGATTGGAAGGAAAATGATGTTGATATAAGTCAATCGAATCGCGTCCCAGGCGCACAAGACTGGCTTCAAGTTCCTTCGGCAAATCTTCCGCTTTGAATGAAAAGCCGCCAGGAAACTTAGACGCAATCAAAACATTCCTGCCATGCGCTAATTCTCCCACGCGCCGTTCAGACGCACCGCCGCTATACATTGCAGCCGTATCGAACAAATTTGCGCCAGCTGCTATACTGACTTCAAACGCACGCTTCTCCTCTTCGAATCCTTCCGCGCCGCCATAAGCTGTCTTCGCAGGGTGGAGGCGAGCCAGTCCTTTTGCATCACCCCAAGTCATTGCTCCAATACCCATTCTGGGCACTTGCAGGCTACTTTTGCCTAATAACATTTTATGTTCCATTTTTTCTCCTTCTAAACGAATCAAATGGCAGGAGGCGATGCGGATTCGTATGGCGACAATTAACAGGATATATTATTCTACGCCGAATTTCACTACCCTTCACCTAGACAAATGAGTAGTATTTTTGAAATTTAGATAAATGACTTATTTTAGGGCTATACTATTAATAATTACTCATATGAACGGGCTTACGATCAATAAGGATACACAGCTAGAACCGAAGATATATATCCTGCCTGAAGGCATTACGATTGATTCGGACAATGTGACTTTAGATGCACACGGCGCAACCATTATGGGGACGGATAAAACAGCCAGTCAGGGAATAAAAGTTTCCGGTCGAAAAAATATCATCATCAAAAACGTCCGCATCTTGAATTATTATCACGGAATTTCAATCAAAAAATCTAAAGGAATAGAAATCTGTGATTGCACAATTACCTTAACCACCGAAATACAATCGAACACTCTGTTTCTGGATATCTGGAAACCCGCCGCGGATTCGTATGGATGTGCAATCTTTCTGGAACAGGTCACGGATGCAAACATCCACGACAATGATTTGCAGCACCAGATGAACGGACTGCTTAGTTATCAATGCAAGGGACTGAATGTAACGAATAACCTCGCAAATTACTGCAGCGGATTTGGTTTTCATTTATTTGAAACTTCTGACAGCATCTATACCAATAACTATGCAGATTTTTGTTGCCGATATTATCTAAGTAATGCTGGTTCTCATCTGGGAGCGGATGCCGCTGGGTTTCTAGTCGTTTACAAGTCATGCAATAATATTTTTCGAAAAAATTATGCCAGGTTAGGCGGCGATGGGTTTTTCCTGGCAGGCCTTACCCCCCATGGGATCGATGTAGGATGTAACAACAATCTATTCGAAGAGAACGATGCCTCGTATAGTCCAAACAATGCCTTTGAAGGTGTCTTCAGCAAAGGCAATATTTATCAGGGAAACAAGGCGAATCATTCCAACTATGGCTTTTGGCTGGGTTTCTCGAGCGACTGCACTTTGAAAGACAACCAGATTTACAACAACCGCCAGGCTGGGATCGCGGTGGAAAACGGTATCCACTTCGACATCTTGAACAATGACATCCAAAATAATACTCATGGCATTCTGATTTGGACGCACTTTTATGATTTCCTAAAAAAAGTCCCTAATATTAACCCGACCAGCCGCGATTGGCTAATTGAGAGAAACAGGTTGATTCAAAACAAAAAAGCGATTCGCATCGCAGCCAATCAGGATCATGGAGTAAGAGGACTGAATGAGGGGAAATCTTCTGTATCTCCTCACAATCATGTTATTCAGAACAATGAAATTCGAGGCAATATCATTGGGATAGAGTTGGAACAAGTAAAAGATACACGGATGGATCAGAATATCTTGGATAATCTTGTTACGAATTTTGATGAAAGATAATCTTTTGTAATTACTCCTTCAACAAAAAATCCCCGCCATCCAGCATGCCATCTAAAATCACCTTCGCCGCATCTGATTCCAACAACTCCTGTAGCCTAAACGACTTCAACCTCGCCTGCGTCGTGCGGACGGAGGGTTCAAGGAAATCTCCAAAAGGCAGCGATGTGCGGAATAACTGGTAATACAAAAATCTGCGTGCATTACGTTTAAACTCAGGCGGGACATCAATCTTCTTAATCTCAAGGAATTCTTTCAGCTTTCTTCTTACTTCTTCCACCGTCTGCGGGAAGAACACAGTGGGATATTGTGTGAAGCGCGCCTTGCCTGCACATAATACCGCCGCGCCCATGATCGAAGCCTCCAAGCCAATCGTCGAGTTATAGACCATCACGAATTTTGACCTCTGAATCAACTCATACGAACTCAAGGATTCGTTCGGAGCAACGAAGATCACATTTGGTTCCTTGTCCGCACCACTGGCTTCGACCCACGCTGCGACCGTCTCGCGGCTGGATTTCCTCACGCGCAACTCGTCAGGGTGGGCGCGGATGACAAACAATGTTTCAGGGTGCGCCCGGATAACATCCAATGTCATGTCGAGCCAATCAAACATGTCTTCAAAGACGGTGTTGGCATGCGGTTGGCTGGTATCGAAAATGACATTGGTAAAGATCGGCACGATCTGTTTGAATCCTGCTGCCCTTTGTAAAAATGACTCATCGAGTCTTTTCATATCCGCCCAGAACTTGATACCTGCCATCGTGAAGTCGCCCTGAAAACGCTTTGCTAAATACGCGTCAAGTTTAGCATTCTGTTCATCATTCAATTCAAAGTCACCAGGGATATGGATCGGATACGCGGTCGCTTCAGCATCGGTGAAGAATGCAGACGCGGGTTGTAATCCCACCTCGTGCGTAATCACACGAATGCCGCGGTTTTGTGCCACATATCGCGCCGTCGCTTCGGGAAAGAATTGTCCGTTGAATACAACCACTGCACGCGGATTCGTTTCATCGAGAAAGGTTGAAAACTTCTGCGCTACATTCCACGCCGACAAAATATATTCCCGCAAAAGATAACGCGTTGGTTCGTCAGCGTTTAGATGGTGAATTCGCAGAATCCATCGCAGTCCAGGCAGGCACAACGCGCCCAAGGGAAGCTCTTGCCATTCAAACGTCATAAGATTTTGCAAAGCGAGATTCGCAATAGCAGTTGCAAGTTGCAGATCACGCTGATAATCAAACCATTCAACTTGTGACGTGTGACGTGCGACGTGTTTACCTGTTTCCATGTTTCCTTGTATACCTGTATATAATGTTCTCGATTGATAGATACAGGATCTACACGGTGGCGCTTTTTGCACATGATCGCGATTCGTTCCCAGCACGCAATGACTCATCCCGGAATGACACGCAAAATAAGCGATTGGAATCCCTTTCAACCGCAATGCCCAGGAGGCGAGCAGGTGAAACCCACTATTCCATGAAAGATCATCAATCCCAGTCGAGGCTTTGAAGAAAACGATGGGCGCGCCGGAAGGAGGCGGCGATTGGCGGACAACGCGTTTCGCCACTCGTCCAATTTTTAGGTTATTAAGCCGGCGGACAAATCCTCGTTGGATTCGTTGTTTGAAAAATTCTTTGAAATTCATATTAAACTACAGGGACGAGTCATGACTCGCCCCTACTCACTCACCAATCATTATTCTTTTCATATCCTAACTTCACCAGCAAATCCCCTGTTACATCCTTGAATAAAGTTTTGTGCTCTTCGGTGAAATGCTCGCGCCAACCATCCGTCTTCCCCGAGCGGAAGGTATGACTCTTTCTCGGCTGGATCGCTTGCACTAAAATGGAAAGCGCTTTTTCACGCGGGGTTGGAATCTTGTAACCTATACTTTCTATCTCATCGAGCATGGCGTCCAATGTGGCGTCGCGGTTGTTGATCAAATCTTCAAAGCGAATACACATCACATCAGGCTGCTCCCGCCATTCGAACACGCTTGCATATCTTTGCTTCACCCCGACCATGTAAGGCCCATCCTGGTCAATGCCTGTGATGGCGACTTTGAGTCTTTCACCAAAATTAGGCAGAGACTTGTAATACTCGTGCATCCCGTGTTCTTCGTTCATATCGGTCGCGAAGAAAACTTGCGAGACGAGCATATCGCGCGGGTCGCGATAGATAAAATAATTCACGCGATCAGGTTTACAGAGGAATGCAACATTCTCCGGTGAAGGCTCCACATAACCCCAACCGATTACGCCCTGCGGGATCTCTTTCAGCTCATTGAGTATTTCCTCTTCTGTTCTTCGCCTGCCTTTTTTTTCAATCGTTCGAATTGGATCCGCTTCGACATACTTGTACGGCATGATCTGCGTAAAGCCGTTCAGGATTTGCAACAGCAAATGCGATCCACTCTTGGGTTTGGAGTTTCCAAAGATGGGTGGCGCATCATTGAACGACAACCGTTTCCAACGCAAAACCGCCTGAGCATATTTGCCAGGTTTACGCAGGAAACGACGAAAGGATTTTACAGTCATAAACTATACCCACAGCGACACAGAGTTCTAAATTTCTCAGTGTCTCCGTGACTCCGTGGTTAACTAATCCTCTCCATTCACGCGGCGGAGTCTCTTCAAAGAAGACTGTTCGCTTGGGTAAACCTTCTTTACACCATCACCCACACTGCGCTCAGTCACGCGAATGTACTTGACGAGGGTCTCGAATCCCCATGGCTCTACAGAGGCAGCCTGGTCGCTGCCCCACATGGCACGGTCGAGGGTCAAATGTCGCTCCACCATACATGCACCTAACGCCACCGCGACCGCCGAAGGAACCAGTCCAACCTCGTGACCGGAATAACCAATCGGCAAATTCGGAAACTCACGGCGCAACGTCTCAATCATTTTGAGATTCAACTCTTCTGGTTCACACGGATAGGTGCTTGTGCAGTGCATCAGAACCAGATCTTTTTCACCGGCAATCTTGACGCCCTGATGAATCTGCTCCATCGAAGACATCCCTGAAGATAAAATCAACGGCTTGCCAGTTGCCTGGGCTTTGCGAATCAAATCAAAGTCCGTCAGGGAAGCAGAGGGAATCTTATAGGCAGGCGTGTCAAATTTTTCCATGAAGTCTACAGAGGGCTGATCCCAGACCGAGACTATCCAGGCGATCCCTTTTTCCTTGCAATACCTATCGATTTCACGGTATTGCTCCTCGTTGAATTCAACTTTATAGCGATACTCCAAGTAGGTGATATAACCCCAGGGTGTTTCGCGCATTTGAGTCTGTTGATCGAGAGGAGTTGCCACCTCAGGGGTGCGCTTCTGAAACTTGACCGCGTTCACGCCCGCGTGCACTGCTGCATCGATCATCTGCTTGGCAATACCAAGATCGCCGTTATGGTTAATCCCTATCTCTGCAATGAGGTAGGCAGGATGACCATCTCCTACCATACGATTTCCGATTTTTATTTCACGAGTCATTTTTTCTCCAATTGTGATTTCAATGTTTGCAATGACAGATCTTTGACTTCGGTAAAGTCAAATGGATAACTCCAGGGGGAATAATAATGCCAGTCAGGCAGAAGGGCGTAGTCAACATCAAAAAATTGATTAAGCAGCACCCGAAAGGAATTGATCGGCGATATAGAGGGGTACAACCGTGAGTAATCCTGATCAGGAAAATAATAGGCGTTCAACATACTGAATCGCTCAGCAGGCAGAGTCTTGTCCAGCGAGCCCCAGTGCAGATAAGCACCAGGACCATGATCCCCCTGCAGAATAATAATCGGCGGCGTTTTGGACTGGGTCAGGATGTCGTCCACTGTTTCAAGGACAAGTTTATTAATATATTGGATCTGTTGGCGATAGCCTGCGATATAACTTTTGCGTGAATGATCTTTGATAAAGTGATTCGCGTCGGCCAATTTGAAAGGCTCGTTGTGAGGTAAAGGCACGCCGTTTTCATCAAAGACAAACGGCGGGTGAGGCGCAATGATGTGAGCATAGATGAAATAATCACCCTCCAGCGAGGGAGTTTCCTGCAACATCGAAAAGGTAGAGAGAATGTAATGACGGTGAGTATCGTAAGGCATTTCGATCAAAGCTTTATGGAACGCTGGTAGAACTGTTAGAACACGAACCATGGTATGGTCGATCAAGATACTCTCAAAGGCAGTCACAGGATACAGAAGCCCGGTTTCAGAGTCGTCAAAATAAACCTCTGCATTGGGCATTGTTGCTTTATACTCATTTCGAAACGAAACCGTTTGGTAGCCGTTTTGCGCCAGAACGCTGCGGAGCTTGCTATTTTCAAGGATTGAAATTAAGTCTCTACGGTTTTCAATATCTGCGCCATCCGCCTTCAAGGATTGAATGTAATCCATATTGAGGGAGGAGCTTAGCGATAACATTGTCTGGATGTAATTACTGGAAGCCTGCTCGGCCACATAAAAGCCTCTGGTTTTCAAGGCATCCAGAAAGCTCGAATTATCGAAGTCATAGACTGTCTGCAAAACATCTTTTCTGCCATAGGCATCCAGGATGATGTAATAAATGTCCGGCCGGGAATCAACTGAGTCAATGTGGGCTACCGGCACAGGGTAGTCTGCCGGTTTGAGAGAAACGCCATTCTCAAGCAAATAATTCCTCATTTGAATCACAGAACTGACGAGGAATAATACGCTGAGAAGATTGAAATACAGGTTTACAGAAGCAAGATTCTTTATTCGGCTTTGCACCAGCCAAATCCATACGACTATACAAACAGCCACAATTGCAAGAATAAGAAAGTTCGCCCGGACGGGTCCAAGCCCAAAGGTCTTAACGATCCAATCGGCTACATCTCCAAAGAGGAAGAACAGTAAGAGAAGGAGGGAAGCAACCAGGCTGGACCTTAACCAATCGCGCATGAAAAGATATAGCACACCCAGGACTATCACTGCAAAAAGAAGAGCTGCAAAAAGCGAACGGATAATTTCCGAAAAATCCAGTTCAGGGAAATTGATCAAAAATAATTGCAATACAGGTTGAATTGAAAGCAGGAACGGGGCAAACAAACCTCGTTCGAAAAAACTGATCAAGCCCTGAATGAATGGTCTATTCGATTTCCCTTTTCCTGTATTAGCTTTGTTCATATAAGTCTCATTTTTGTCTCAACAATAAATCACACAACTCCCTCAACGCGCCGTGGCCGCCCGCTTTGCTCAAAACGAAATCCGCCGCACGGATCACTTCCGGATAGGCATCTGCCACTGCGACCGCCCAACCTGCGACTTCAAAACAGGGAAGGTCGTTGAGGTCGTTGCCAACGTAAATGACGTTCTCCGCTTTGATATTTTTTTGCTCAAGGACTTCGCGCATCACGCGCCCCTTATCATGGATTCCAACCCCGTGAATTACCTGCACCCCCATCTTTCTCGCACGCGCCTCTACGACACGGTTCGGTTCCGAAGAGATGATCAGCACCTCAAGGCCGATTGTCCGCAATGCCTGCACACCGATGCTGTCACTGCGATAGGCAGCAACAAATTCCGTACCATGCTGGTCTGTCCATACGCGGTTATCGGTGATCACACCATCAAAATCGGAGATGATAAGATCGATCTTTTCAGGCATGGGTCGTTTCATTTTTCCGG
>Ga0137368_10002258_pt1 | contig 20623 bp, 18 predicted proteins | sample SagtaG_13_FD_104917 | JGI IMG/M metagenome (GOLD analysis project Ga0137368, IMG submission 104917) | Vadose zone soil microbial communities from Sagehorn Ranch, Mendocino, California, USA - Sage1_L_100_16 metaG | ecosystem: Environmental > Terrestrial > Soil > Vadose zone | place: USA...
CCTGCGTATTTGATTCCAATCAATGCGCCTCCCGCCGAAGACTGCACGCTGGAAGCGATGCGTACCCAGGCTTGCGCTAATCAATGTATGGATTTCAAAGGGCTTTTATTTGCACAGCCTTCAATTAACTACGTACGAGTCGGTCATCAATGATCGGGACACTCAACCGCAGAGGACGCAAAGGTACACAGAGGGAAGACAATTCTGAACAACCTTTGCGAACCTCTGCGTCCTCTGCGGTTGATACGCTTGTACCAATGTTGTGTGGTCTGATTTAGGTGAAACTGTGCTCCAATTGGCGGGAGTACCACCGAATGCTCGTACCTGGATCAGCCCGAAACCTGGACAAATCTGTCACAGGAAACGCTAAACAGGAATACACGGAATGAACATTCGTTATGCCGAGAACAGAGACCTTGCCGCAGTCGCCCGACTCAACAGCCGTTTAAAAGCGGGAGGCAGAGATGATGAAATGCCTTTGGACCCTGCCCTGCCTGGGGAGGCGCAATACAGGCCGGAAGGGTTTCCGGTCTATCGCCGGATGATAATCGCTGAAGACGGGCAAGAAGTGCGGGCGGCGATGATGCTGTGCCATCACAACATATTCATTCATGGCGTGAAGCGGGACTTCTGCTGGACAAAAATGCCTCTTTCCGAGGGGGTCATCGATTTAAAATATTCCCCGGCCATAGTACAGCTCATAAAAAGAGCCCTTGATTATCAGCCGTTTATGATGGGAGTTGGCGCCGGAACTTCCATATCAGAAGGGCATCGATTCTTTGTCAAGCTTAGGTGGAGGCGCCAATCCGTACCGTTCTTTTTCTACCCGGTCAAAGTAAGTAAGGTATTGCGCGGCCTGCGTTATTTAAAGAATAGCTCGAGGCTGCGTTACGGAGCGCTCCTCGGCGCTTACTCCGGCCTTGGGGCGGTTGTGAGCGGGTTGCTTTCCTTACGTCGTAAGATCGCTAGCGGCCTCTCGGACTTCGAAGACTCGGTGGTCGAAGGCTTCGGTGAGTGGGCGAATCACATTTTTTACAACTCCCTTTCGGACTATCCGGTAGCGATGCGGTCCGACGCTACGTCATTGAATATCGCCTACCCTCCGAATGATCATCGCTACATTCGGCTTAGGGTAAAGCGAAAGGGCGCAAAAACAGACGTCGGCTGGATAGTGGTGGCAAGCAAGCAAATGAGCGACAATCATTACTTTGGGGATTTGAAGGTCGGCACGTTGGTTGATGGTTTCGGGCGCTCGGAAGATGTGCCGGCATTGGTCGCCGCCGGCATAAATCACCTGGTTAGTATCGGCGTAGATATCATTGTGGCTAACTTTTCGCACGCGGCCTGGGTAGAAGCGTGCCTGCGCTCAGGTATGTTCAGTGGCCCTAGCAATTTTCAACTTTTTGTCTCGCCGAAAGGGGGACCGGCGCTTGAAGAATCCTGTCCGCTACATCAAATCCATATAGCCCGCGGACACAGTGATGGAATGGACAATCTAATTTGATAACACCGCGAAAAGTAATGAAAGCAAGTCTTGGAATACAGCCGATCAGACCCTTTTTAAAGGAAGACATACCGCAGGTAGCTGACATGTTTCAGCGACTCCTTTTGGGCGACATGCCGCCCATGCGCATGCTTTCCTCTGCGGCGCTACCTGATTATTTTGAGGAAATATTTTTCCATAACCCATGGTATGACGAATCTATCCCTTCCCTGGTTTATGAAGAGAGTGATGGAAAGATCATAGGGTTCCTTGGGGTGTCGCCGCGCCGGATGCTGTTTCTGGACCAACCGGTTCGCGTCGCGGTCAGCTTTCACTTTATGGTCGAGCCGGAGAGCCGTTCCTCCATGGCGGGAGTGAAATTATTGAAGGCTTTTTTCGCGGGACCGCAAGACCTCTCCTTGACTGACGGGGCCGGACAGGCCGGCCGAAGAGTCTGGGAGGGCGTGGGAGGCGCGACCGCATGGGCCTATAGCCTGCTCTGGACAAGGATTTTGCGGCCGGCGCGATACGCCCTTGATCTTCTCGCCAGGCGCAAAACCTTCTCGCCCTTCGCCCGCGCGCTTTCTCCAACCTGCGATCTGGCCGACGCCGCCGCCCGGCGGATGCTGCCGCGTTATTTTCCCGATACGCCGCCGCAGTGTTCTGAAGAGGATCTGGACGTTGAGACCTTCCTGCGCTATCTGCCTCAGTTCAGCAAAATCGCGGCGCTTAAGCCGGTCTACGACGAACACTCGTTGCGGTGGTTGTTAAAGCATGCCGAACAGATGAAGCTTTTCGGCGACTTTAAGACGGCGCTCGTCCGCGACGCCAGTCGTAAGGTGATCGGATGGTTTATGTACTACCTCAAGCCCGGCGGCATGTGCACGGTCTTTCAGTTCGCGGCGAGAAAGGGCGCGATCAATGAAATCCTGGACTCCCTGTTTAATCACGCCTGGCGGCACGGCGCCTCCGCGATTACCGGAAGACTCTATCCGCGATTTATGCAGGAGTTGTCGGATAGGCGATGTTACTTCCATCGTGGCGGCAGTTGGATGTTGGTTCACTCGAACAATGACAAATTGCTCGAAGTAATCCAACGAGGCGACGCCTTTCTGACCGGCCTGGAGGGTGAAAGTTGCTTACTGTTCTGAGGTCATTCGCGCAGGCGAATGATCGCGCCCGGATTGTAAATATTACCATATGATTGATATGAAGGTCGAGTTGTTGACGGATAATGCGGCGAAACAACTGATCGAGGATGCGAAATTCCGAGAACAATGGAAGAAGCTATATGACGAATGCCCCTGGGGGTCCGTCTTTCAAAGCGCAGACTTTGTTATTACATGGTACGAAACGTACGTTCATCAATTCGCTCCTGTCATTGTAGCTGGAATTAATGGCCCCGATCAGCTGATCGGGCTATTCACCCTGGCTACCGACACTAAATCGGGGGAGCTTGTGGCGGCGGGAGGCGTTCAGGCCGAGTACCAGGCCTGGCTGGCCGAACCTCAGAATTCGGACCCATTTATTGAAGCCGCGCTCGAAAAGCTATGCGGGAAATTCCACAACGGGTCTCTCACGTTGTTATTCATGTTGCCGAACGCCCCCGTCAGATGGGCCATGGACGGCAATCGCTGGAGCGGTCATTGTCATGTAAGACGGCTACCGAGGGGATTGACGGAAATCGGGGATGGCAGCGGCTTTAAAGACACTCTGCGGAAGAAGAAACAGAGCAAAATCAACCGCCTCAAGAGACTGGGCGATCTATGTCTGGAACGAATTCATGATCCGGATGAATTGGGAACCGTTTTCGACGAAATTGTCCATTATCAAACACTGCGGCTTAGAGCTATTTATAACTTACCAAACGTCCCGAACGATCCGCTGAAAAAAACCTTTCATATGAACCTGATGCGTCTGCCCAGGATGCTCCATGCGACGGCGCTGCGTGTCAACGGCAAGTTGATTTCAGCGCAAATCCACTTTTACAACCGGGATCAAGTCTTGTTATGGCTAATTACGCATTCCCCATTTTATGCGAGATATTCGCCTGGCGAGTTGCATACATTGATGATCGGCGCAGAGCTGGCCAAAGAAGACGTCCAGGTCTTCGACCTGACGCCGGGAGGTAATTACAAAGATCGCTACGCTACAAATTACGATGAAGTATACGTAATCACCATCTTCTTCAACCGCGCCCGGCGCATCCAATACAAGCTCAAACGGAGGCTGGCCGAGGCCGCCAAATCGGCGATTCGGGTTCTCAACGTCACTCCGGAACAGACCAGGGACGTATTCTCAACCTTTCTTGACCTGCGGCGTAAATGGCTGCGGCTGAGGCCGGCCGAACTCATTTCGGAGTGTCTCAGGAAATTGAAAAGAAGCTTATGGTACAAAGACGAATTATGCGTCTATACCTACAATTTGGATCAGTCGCGTAGCCAACCTGACTTACAGGCCATGAAGAGGGATCAGGTCCCCGATTTGTTAGTTTACCAGCCGACAGAAGCCTGGCAGCCACCTGTGAATAAGTTCATGAGGCAGGCGTTGGAAAATCTGGAAGCCGGCCATCGCGTTTACACGCGTGTCGAGGATGGAAAGCTGGCGCAATATTGTTGGCTGATCGAATCCCACCGGCAGAAATCTCCGCCCCCCGGGAGCATGGATGAGAAGGGTCTGGTTCTACCTCCTGATTCCGTGTTGATCACCGATTTCTACACAGATTCGCAGGGCCGGAGTTTGCCCCTGTCCTCGCTCCATCAAGTCTTACTCGACGCCGCCAGCACACCGGGCGCAAAGCATGCCTACATTGTCATCCCGGCCGGCGATGATGTTATGCGACAGGTAATTGAAGTAGCTGGTTTTACTTATCGATTCAGCTTTTTCAGAAAGAATGTGCTGGGAAGGGTGACAGGCTGGTCAACAAACATACACCTGCAATCTGGAGCTTTTTCATGATCCCACTGCGCGGTCCGCGCCCTGAGTTCAAAGCCGGTCAGGTCGCGGTCCTGGAAATGAACGATAGCGGTAATTCGTACGTCGCCTTCGCCTCCGCGCCCGAAGAGAATGAATTCGAGTTCCTGATCAAACATAAGCCGGCGTCGGCGAAGGTAACGAGCGAGCTCTTCGAATCGCGACCCGACAACCAGGTCGTATTAAAAAATATAGTTGGTCGTAGCTTCTCCATCGAAGATCACAGAGGAAACGATTTGATCTTTGTGGCGATGGGGACCGGCCTTGCGCCACTGCGTTCGACGCTGCGCCATTTATTGCGTTCGCGCAATGAATATGGACGTCTTGTGGCGCTTTACGGAGCGCGCACGGCGGGGGACTTTTGCTTTGCGGAAGAGATGGCGACCGAATGGCGCGAGCAGGGCGTCGAGTTGCGGCAGGTGATCAGCCAGCCCAGTGGCGATTGGAGCGGGCCAACGGGGCGCGTCCAGAGCCTGCTTGATCACATCGCGCCGGAGTTGAAAAATCCTGTCGCGCTGATTTGCGGATCGCAAGAGGTGATTGACCAGACGCGCTCGCGTTTACTGAATCTGGGCCTTGCTCCGGAGAAGATACTAACTAACTACTGAGTATGAGATAGCTGATGTGGACATATGCCGCTAATGTTGTAGCTTAAAGCTACAAGGCGGTGAACGATGGATGCGTCCGCCCGCTTTTAACCCTCACGCCTTTTCCCACCAATTTCGCCATTCCCACAGATCTGAATTTAGATTTTAATCGAAGAATTAATATACCCGCAGATCCAAATTTGAATTTAGTACGTAAAACCCAGATGACTCCACAGAGTCTCGCTTCGACCGAATCGCCCAAAATTTAATAGATAATACCCAAATTATTGATTGATCAATAAGATCAGCAGGTATATATTACTCTTTAGTCGCCCTCTTCCTCACAAAATTAATTAGACACTGACAAAATCATATTGTCCTGGCGCCAGGCGTCACTGGTTTCGTCCGATTTTTTCGCGTCACAGGCGCCCCTGTAGCTGGGAATTTAATCGCAGTCGATTTTTGCGTGGCTGACGGGGACAACAACACCGTTTACGCTGTGACCGATACCGGCATAATCTACACAATTGACCAGACTGGCGGCGCGTTGGGCAAGGTCACTCTGATAAGCGCCATAAACACCAGGTTTCCTCCAGGATACCAGTCGTTGATGGACTTCAATCCGGTCGTCAACGCGCTACGTTTAATCGGCAGCGACTGCTCTAATTACGCGGCCGTCAATACGGGCTGGGACACGACGGCAGTCCAGACCAGCCTTTCTTACGGCGCGGGTCACATCAATTTCCGCTATACCAGCGGCGCCGGGGACTCCACAACAACCGCTGGTGTACCGAACCTCGACAGATTGGAGATTGAATAGTTAGCGCTTGGTCGGACGAAAAGACTTCAGAGAAATTGGTCCATGGAGTCAGGCGGATATGACTCGATAGATCAATTAAATGCGCCCCGCAAACTTTCAAATTGGTCGGTTGTTCTCGCAATAATCATAATAGTTATATAAACGCATCGCGGTATAGATCAACGGATCAATGTATAGGTCAATGGATCGATAATGATAGATTGAGCCACGGTTTGATCGCTCATTTACCTCACCGATTACAACCCCACTCCATTTAGTTCCACCCGTAAAGCTTTTCAACACAGGCAGAGATTGCCTATCGCCGTAGGTTCGTTTCTCGGCGAATAGGCGCGTCTTTGCGAAGGAACTTTACTTTTAACCCATGGTAACTGGGAGAGGATAAAACTTTATGAGAAAACCGAAAATGAAAAAGTCATTTGTTTCAATGACAATCGCCGCGTTGGCCTTGGCCGCTACACTGATCCTTGGGCTTACGGGCAAGTATTCGGCCGGCGCTACACAAACCACAGGCGTCGTCCTGCCGAAAACCAATATTTACGCCCTGAACGCTGACAACACCATTTTTGTCATGGCGCCTGGCGCGACCGGCTTCACTCGATTAGCTCGTGTCACACAAGCCAATGGCAATTTGATTGGAATCGATTTTCGCGTGGCTGACGGAGCCCTATACGCTGTTACCGATACTGGCAGCATCTACACCATCAACCTGAGTCCAACTAATTTGGGAGGCGTTACTCTGGTAAGTAACTTGACGCCTCGTTTTCCCTCAGGGTACCAGTCGCTGATGGACTTCAACCCGGTCCTCAACGCGATCCGCTTGATCGGAAGCGAGAACAAAAATTACGCGGTCGTCAATTCGGGAGGTAACCTCAACGCGACTGCAGTCCAAACCTCCCTGACTTACGGCGCAAATGACGTCAATGCAACGGCGACCCCGCACGTCGCCGCCGGCTCATATACCAACAACTATGTCGGCGCGACAGTCACTCTTTTCTACGGGATCGATTACGACCTCGACACGTTCGTGACAATCCTGCCGGCCGGCAACCCTCCCACTGGCAGCTCGGCCACTGGCGGGGGCGTATTGACGACAATTGGCCCTCTTGTCAGCCCAACCGGCGCTCCGGTCAACGTCTCCCCGACGACGGACTTTGACATCTACTCTGACAGCAACGGAAATAATAATCTCGTCGGAGTCAGCGGACGGACGCTCTTCACCATTGACCTCTCCCAAATCACTTATCCCCCGACGCCAGGGAAGACACAAAATGTGATTGCCCGTGGAATCACGATGCCTGACGTGGGAGGCGGATTCATTGACATCGCCGTTGCGCCGGCCGCCGCGGTGCCAGCGCCGACTCCAACTCCGACTCCGACTCCGACTCCGACTCCGACTCCGGCGCCGCCGGCGTCGACGATCTATGAGGCCGAAAACGCCATTCTTGGCGGCGGAAGTGTGGTAGCTAGAAATTTCCCGGGGTTCACTGGGACGGGCTTCGTAGACTACCCAGACAATGTCGCCAGCGGCTATACCGAGTTTTCGGTTAGCCAAACGGGGACCCGGACGTTCGTCTTCCGGTACGCCAATGGGAGCACGGTCGATCGTCCTTGCGACGTAACAATCAACGGAGTCAAGGTTGATAAGATGTATTTCCAACCGACCGGATCCTGGTCTACATGGAGGACGGTCCAGACCATCCTTAATCTCGGCGCCGGAACAGGCAACAAAGCGGTGCGGGTGACCGCCGTCACGACCGCCGGCGGACCCAACCTCGACTCATTGACCATCAAGTAAAACGTGGCCAGTAGAGCTTGGCCAGTAGAACTTGAATGGCTGAACGATAATAATCTTCATGAAATTGGTCGGGGAGTCGTTCGATCCGGCTCCCCGGACCAATGAAAAGTTACCGGCAATTTTACAGTTAGACGTTTTTTCTCGTATAAGATTATTCGCGGGTGTCGATACCGAAAATGACATCTGATCGGCCTTGTACTAGAAATCGCCTTGTCGATGAATTCAACCTCGTCTCATCTTTCGTGATCTGGGTAATTACGTCGCTCAATCTGCCGGGCAAGTTGTCCTTCGCCAAAATTTCGATCTTTAACACCGCCTCTAGCGCTGCCTTCAGTTTCCCTCATTCGTCTATCTGCCCAATTCATAGGTTGGAGCTGCGGATAAGTCGTGAGCAGCGTGGGGCATGCGCCTCAATTCAAGCTCAACGATTTCAATATCAATCCTGAAGTATGGTAGAGATCATGGCTCCGGGCGCGGAGCCGTTCTACGCGGTCATCCTCGCCGTAGTGATTATGACCATCGCCGGGCTCTCGTTCTGGATGTCGCCGGTGATCGTTTACAAGGTGGCGATGGGGCAGGTCTACGAATCGGTCTCGTCAACCGTCTCTGGCTGGGCCGGCGCTCTGGTCGGAGCCTGATGTGGGGACACTTTTTTATTCGCCTGGACGCGCAGCAGCGAGAAAACAATGAAAGCAAAAAAGGCAAAACGGCAGGGCTTTTTGCCTTTTGTAATTGCTTAACCGGATAGCAGCGGCGGCTCCGCTGCAACGCGGGTTAGGCGCTGTTTCGGGTCACCCTGGCCTCAGCATCGCGGAGCGCTCTGTTTTCAATGAACCAGGATTCTTTCGGTTCTCGCTCATTGTCCATTGGTTCATTAGCTTTGCTTTTGCTGCTCGTCGGCGCCTCACGGCAGCGGTAACCGGGCCGCCGCCAAAACACTTTGATTTTAAGACCCGCATGATCGGCGGCTCCGGTTCACCGCTTGGTTATCCCGCGATTCGTGGGGGATCATTCGATGGTTCACCCCTGCCGACTCACCATTTCCTTGATCCAGATCGGGGCGAAGGGTGAGGTGCAACCCTTGGAAACGGGGTAGTCGCGATAGATTCCCAAAGTTTCTCCGATGGCGATAGCGCGATTGCGATACTTGGGGAAGTGGATGCCGATCCCTGCAAGACAGAAGTTCATCGTCCATTGCGCTTCTGGAGCGGCGTCCCCCATTTCGGACTCGATACGGTCCAGAAGCGCTGGCAGGTCGAGCCCTTCGGGATTCTTGCCGATTCGCTCGGACGTCAGGCTCCATCCGGCGCGTGCAGCCCACGGATCATCATCAGCCATCCACCTTTGGCGGAGAGTCTCCTTGTCGGTGTATTTCTTGACTACGTAGGAGTTGAGCCAGTCCGCCACTTGCACAAATCCGACGGACCGCACCATCCGATCTAATTCGTCGCCTGACAGGTTCTTTGGATTGATCAGAAGTATTGCTAAGAGCCGGGCATCGATGTTCCCGGTTTCCCATAGAGCAATGGCCAAAGCGTGGTTGGTCTTAATCTTCGTGGCCAGTTTTCGGATGTCACCGAGCCGGACGCCGAACTGATTGTCGCCGGCGCCGTTCTTGCGGTTTTGTGCACGGACCTTCTCATTGCCGAGCGCTTCGAGCTGCGCGAGAGTTTCTTTGAGAGTTGTAGCCATATTTGTGTCGTCAGTGAGCTCAAGAACCGGGATAACGTTTGAGGTGAGCCGCCGCTGGAGGCCGCAGGCCGGAAGCGGTCGGCTCGACCGAATGGTTAGGCCTGTCTTTTCCGGGCAGCAGTCTTCCCGTGATTCATGCGGGTTCCAATCTGAATTCCCAACCAAGCCATTGGCAGGTACGCAGCCAACAGGTCAAGTGCGATGAACCAAGTTGGGGCGGGAATCATGAAACTTGCCGCCACACCACCGCAAAGAAAGACTGCGCCAATCGTGTAAGCAATTTGCGCCTTGTAGCTCGCTGCGATCAGGTAAGCAGCGAGCGCGCCGGCGAGAGTACCAACTGCGTGCGCCAAGAACGGCATTATGAAATGCCGCGGCTCGAAAAGGCGCATAGCGTTGCTCAGGCTTTCGGCGCTATTTACATCCACACCCGCAGGGGGAGGAATGAGCGACGGGCTGACGGTGATGAGCGCCATGTTGACGCCGCCGCCTATGGTCTCTCGACCTGCGCCCGATACATGACCATTCCGTTCTCGTGGCGCACCTCATGCGCGGAGAAGCCTGCCTCACCCAGCGCAAGCCGATGCTCGTCAAATGACATGTACAGCGACGCATTCGCCACGCCGACCTCTCCGCAGACGTGGTCGCATACGAGAAATAGTCCTCCAGGACGCAGCAGGCGCCGTACAACCTTGTACAAGGACGCGGCGTGTCGCTTGTGGCGGAGCTCGTGAACGGCCTGCATCGTAACCACGGCGTCGTACGACGACAGGCCGTCCGCCCATTGTGGCGTCTTGAAGTCCAACTCGACGAACCGGACACGCCGTGCCAATGGGCCCAATCGCTCCTTTGCGAGTGCGTGCATAGGCGCCGAAAAGTCCAATGCCGTATACAGGACCTGAGGCAACGATTCCAGTATCTCGCGCGCCAGGAAGCCTGGGCCGGAGCCCAGCTCGAGAATGCTTCCCTCTGCGGAGACGCGGAGCCCCAGTTCGGCGACGAACGAGCGAAAGAATGACTGCCGCCACGGCCGCTTGACCATGGCCGTAGCGGCCCAGTCCGCAGCATCCGAGGGGAGGTGGAAGTCGATCGGGCTTGGGACGTCAACGGGACTATCGGGCTCAGGCATCCTGTCTTCGCTAACCTATAACGCTTCGTGCGTCCGTCGAACATGAATTCTACTGCGTTGTGAGTGTCTACAGCAGTTTTCAGTTGGGCGAATAGATTTCGACCGCGGAGGACGCAAAGGGGCGCGGAGGTTGGCTGATAGTTCTTAAGCTCTGCGTTCCTGCGGCGACCTCTGCGGTTAGTCATCCTCTTCATTCAAGCGAAATACGCTGTAGTATTGGACACCGGTGTCCAATTCTAGACACCAGTGACTACTATTAGACACCGATGTTTGTTGTTACCGGCATGCTGCCGGTCGTAACTACAAATTATACAGGGTGCGTATTATTCCGACATAGTGTACAACCTCCGTTCGGCTGTGGGTCGCCCCCATAAGGGAAAAAGCGGCGTGATCCCCGTTCTCGCCATCATCCTTTCACGATACTGGCGCACGTCAGCCGGAAATAGATCGCCGTATGACTTTCGCTAGAGGCCTATAGGTTAGGTTCAGTCATTCCGCCCCGTCCGGCGAGACTCGCCACCACTGTCGCCAACTTACCCGGCTCGACCGGCTTCGGGATGTGCGCCTGGTAGCCCGCCTCAAGCGCCCGCCCCGCATCCTCGGCGCGGGCGTACGCCGTCAGCGCCAATGCCGGGACGAGTCCGCCGCGCTCCGGCTCACGCGCCTGCACCTTTCTCATCAGCTCGTAGCCGTCCAAGAACGGCATTCCTATGTCAGACACCAGCACGTCAGGGCGCCATTCATCCAGTATCTGAAGCGCTTCGGCGGCGGAGGCGCAGTCCCTCACTTCAGCCTCGTAACTAAGGAGTATCAGGCCGAGTAGAATGCGCGCATCCGGCTCGTCATCCACCACGAGCACACGCAAGTCACGCAGGCGCCAGGGCGACGGGGCGTGGCTTTGCGGAATTTCGTCGGCGCCGTCTAGATGATCGCGCCCGGCCCCTCTCGACGCCTTGCGGGGGGAGGCCAACGGAAGGGCCACAGTAAAGGTTGCGCCCTGTACCCTCCCGCGACTGGCGGCGCTGACTGTTCCGCCGTGCAGCTCCACCAGATGGCGCACGATCGCCAGCCCCAGACCGAGACCGCCGTGCGCCCGCGCCGGGCGTCTCTCGAACTGGCTGAAACGGTCGAAGACAAAGGGGAGAAACTCCGGCTCGATCCCCTCGCCGGTGTCGCTCACAGCGATCGTAACATGCGTTCCCTCGCGTTCGAGGCGGACCGTGATCTGCCCTCCTGCGGGCGTGAACTTGACGGCATTGGACATGAGGTTCCAGACGACCTGTTGCAAACGGTCGGCGTCTCCTGACACCGGCCCCGCCGCCGGATCGAGCGCAGAGACGAGCCTGATCTTTTTAGCGTCAGCAGCCGGGCGCGCGATATCCATCGCGGCCTCGATGATAGGGATCAGTTCGACCGTGCTCACGTCAAGGCGTGACTTACCCGTGATAATGCGCGAGACGTCCAGCAGGTCGCTGATGAGCTGGTTCTGCGCGCGGGCGCTCCTTTGGATGATTTCGAGCGCGCGAGCCGACTCCTCTTCGTCGAGCCGCTTGCCGCCCAACATTCTCGCCCATCCGAGGATTGAGTTGAGCGGCGAGCGCAACTCGTGCGAGACGGTGGCGAGGAATTCGTCCTTGAGACGGTTGGCATTTTCGGCCTCGGCGCGCGCAGCCGATTCCTGCTCGTACGCGCCGCGTATCACCTCATCGGCGCGCTTGCGCTCAGTGATGTCTCGCGCTATTCCTGACGCGCCGATGACTTCGCCCTGAGCGTTCTTGATAGGCGACGCGGTCAGCGAAATATCGACGGCGCTTCCGTCCTTGAGCAGGCGCGTGGTCTCGAAGTGTTTGATGTGCTCGCCGCGCCGCAGGCGTTCCAGAATGCTTTCCTCTTCGCCGAAGCGTTCCGGCGGAATCAGCGTAGTGGCGAGCTGGCCAATGGCCTCCTGGGCGGTGTAACCATAGAGCAGTTCGGCCCCTTGATTCCAACTGGCTATGACGCCGTCGAGGTCTGTGGCGATAACGGCGTCGTCCGACGACTCGACGATGGCCGCCAGCCGGGCCATGGCTAGCTCCGCCTCTCTGCGCTCGGTCACGTCTTCGACGCCGAGCAGAACGCGCTCCGGGCCGCCTTCGGGATTGTCCAGCCGGCGGGCGTTGAGCAGCAGGGCGCGCGCGCCGAGGCCCGGAATCTCGCGCGTGATCTCGAAGTCGTTGAAGAAACTGTCGCGCGGGATGATCTCTTCGAGCAACCGGCGCAGCAGGGGGAGGTCCCACCGGCGCCCGCCCAGTTCATAAATCAGCCGGCCATCGGTCTCGGCGGGCTTGAGCTTGAAAGTTTTGTAGAAGGCTTCGTTGGCCGATTCCACTTTCAGGTCGGCGCGCAGCACGACGAGCGGGTCGCGCGTGGTGCGCAGGATGGCCTCGGCGTAATCGCGCGCCGCCTCGATCTCCCTCTCGGTCTTCTTGAGCGCGTCAATGTCCACCAGCACGACCACTGCGCCGTCGATCTTGTTTTCGAGCGTCTTGTAGGGGCGGACGCGCAGCGAATGCCATCGGCCCGCGCCGTCCCGCATCTCGACTTCTTTGACGCTGACGGTGTCAATCACCTCCGCGATCAGGCGCTCCAGGTCGGGGCAGTCGAGATTGAGCTTGAGATCGCCGATGGGACGCCCCACGTCGGTCGGGATCAGTTTCAGCAGCTTTTCCGCAGCCGGCGTGAAGCGGCGGATGCGGAGTTGGCCGTCCAGCATCAGGATCGGCATCTGGACGCTACCGAGCAGATTGACGAGGTCGCTGTTGAGCCGTCCCAATTCCGCGTTCCGGTTGTTCAACTCCTCGTTGAGCGTGATCAACTCTTCGTTGGCAGATTCCAGCTCTTCTTTCGAGGTCTCCAACTCTTCGTTGATGCTCTGCAACTCCTCGTTCGAGGACTGGGCCTCCTCGCTGGCGGACTGGAGTTCCTCGTTGGTCGCTTCGTACTCTTCGATCACCGATTGCAGGTAGTCGCGCGCGGCGGTCAATTCCTGGCTCAATTGCTTGATCTGTCGCTCCTCCGATTTCCGCCTCCTGTCCCCAGCTCGCCGCCCGCCGCCCTGGTCCGCGGCCTCGGCGGTCTCGAACAGAATCAGAAAGTAGCGCTCCTGCGACGGGGAATGCTTGAGCGGGATCACTTCGAGATTCACGTCGCCGGTCGCACCGTCGTATTTGACGCGCAAGTTTTCTTTCCTGACGGGGCTCTCATCCCGGCGCGCCTTGTCTACGGCCTCGCGCAGCGCGACCAGCAGCCCTTCGCGCGCCAGCTTCAGCAGATTGCGCGTCGCCCTGTCGGGCGACTGTTCGAGGTAGGGAGCGACGTCGCCGCGCAATTGCAGGACGTTCATCTCCTCGCTGATGATCACGCTCGCCGGGGCGTAACGCGAGAGAATGATCCGGTCGGCTTCGCGCTGCGCCTCCGTCTCGCCGCTCGTGGCTGCGCGCTCCGCGCGCGCGGCCGGCTGCCGCCTGCCGTTACTCTTTTCCCACGTTTGATCGCCGGTCGGATAGTTGAAGCGCGGTCGTCCCGTCGCCGGTTTCCTCGTGTAGAAACGATGCTTCTTGTCTTCCGGCTCGAACAGGTCAGAGGCCGCGCCGGTAGTCTCCGAAGAACCCAGCCAGAGAACGCCCGCCGGCTTGAGGGCGTAATGCAGCAGCGGCAGGATCTGTTTCTGTAAGACCGGCTCGAGGTAGATCAGCAGGTTGCGGCAACTGATCAAGTCCATCCGCGAGAAAGGAGGATCTGCGATGATGTTTTGTCGCGCGAAGACGCACATGTCCCGGAGCGGCTTGCTGACGCGGTAACCGCCCTCCGCCTCCGTGAAGAAACGGCGCAAACGATCCGGCGAGACATCCTCCGCGATGTTCTTCGGGTAAAGGCCGGCGCGCGCCCTCTCGACGCCCTTCTGGTTGATGTCGGTGGCGAAAATCTGGACGGGGATGTGGTCGGCGCCCTCTCCCGCGAATTCCGTGAAGGCCATGGCGACGGAGTAGGCTTCCTCGCCCGTCGAACAACCGACCACCCAGATTCTCACCGGCTCGTCGGGCGCGCGATGCTCGACGATCCGGGGAAAGATCTTCTCCTTCAAGACCTCGAAGGTTTCGGGGTTGCGGAAGAAACTGGTCACGTTGATCAGGATGTCCTGATACAGGTTCTCCACTTCCGCCGCGTGCTCGCGCAGATACTTCGCGTACTCATCCAGCCCGTCCAGTTTGTTCAGGATCATGCGGCGCCTGATGCGGCGCCGCAGCGTGTTGGTCTTGTATAGACTGAAGTCGACGCCCGTCACCCGCCGCAGCAGCGCAAGGATTTTATTGAAGCCGTTCTTGACCGCGGGTTGCGCCGTCCCTTCCGCGCCGGGTTCGGCGATTTCGGCGGGAGCGACGTAGGGATGGCGGCTGATGCGCGCGATTTCTTCGGCGATCCCTTCGGGCTTGAGCGTGAAGTCCACGCATCCGGCGGCGACGGCGCTGCGCGGCATACTGTCGTACCTGGCGGATTTCGGCTCTTGAGCAAAGGTGATTCCGCCCTCGGCCTTGATCGCTTCCAGCCCCAGCGTGCCGTCGGTGGCCGTGCCCGAAAGGATGACGCCGATGGCGCGCGTGCTCTGATCTTCCGCCAACGTCTGCAGGAAAGCATCTATCGGATGGCGCAGCACGCGCCCCTCCTCGCGGGGCCGTAGTCGCAGCGCGCCGCCTTCGATCGCCATGCTCGTGTTGCGCGGCATGACGTAAATGTGATCGGGCGCGACGGGCGTCCCGTCCTCAACCTCGCTCACCGGCATTCGAGTGGCTTTTGCCAGCAACTCGGGGAGGATGCTCTCGTGCTTCGGGTCGAGGTGCGTGACCAGCACGAAGGCCATGCCGGTGTCGCCTGGCAGACGCGCGAGCAACTGCTTGAACGCCTCGAGCCCGCCGGCGGAGGCCCCGACGCCGACCACTGCGACCAATTCGTTTCCGGTCTGTTCACCTTCGGCGCGCTCCGCCTGCGCGACGGACTCGGCGCGAGCCCGTCGGGAAACTGTCACCTCCATCGCGTTTGCGCGTTCAACAATCTCGACAACTGGCGCGTCAACCTCCACTTGTGGCGTGCGTCTCGCACGTGGCGTGTTTTGTTTTTTGCTCATTTTTGCTCACCCGTTTTTTCATGACGTCATATCAATATATCAGTAATGAGCCAATGATGGACGATATTGAATAGGTTGAGTACAACTTCTCGCGTGTTTGTTGATGGAAGGATAGAAGGTCGTCTCGGTCCGGCCTTTCTTTTCACGCGATGCGAATAAGCCACTCGACGACTTGCGATGTCGATTATTCAGGAGAAGGCGAATAATCCAACCGCCACAGGGGACCAACTATGAAAAACAGGGAGCAATGCAGGGAGATATTGTCTCGTCAAATGACCGGCGAAATACTAAACGAGGCGCCCCGCTTTGGCAATTCCATAATCTCCTCGAAGAGCAAGACGACACGCTATTATTCTTTCCGAATTGTTCAATATTGGACGGCGATATGTTCCGGCTTGGCCGAAGATGCCAGCGCCACCTTCGCTACGGCGATTGGGCGCTACTCTTGGCGCAAAGCCGTTGAGCAAAACCGTAGCAAGCATGTGACAGATAGACCAAAGCAGCGCAATCCGTTTTGCGATTGGAGGTTCAAAATGCAACCTGCCCGTAATCGCATCCTTTGCATCGATGACCATGAGGATTCACGTGGGATGATGAAAGTCTTGCTGGAGATGTGGAACTATGAAGTGGCGCTGGCAGGCGCCGCCGAAGATGGCATTTACCTGGCCCGAAGCGAACCCTTCGACCCGTACTTGCTGGATGCTCACCTCTCAGACGGATCAGCGTTTGAGCTATGCGAGCAAATATGCGGAGTCCCCGGACATGCCCCCGTGGTTCTTATCTCCACCGCTCCTTATGAGGCCGATAAACAGCGCGGGCGCGAAGCCGGAGCAATCGCTTACCTCGCGAAACCTCTAGATTTCGATGTTCTGGAAATAACGTTGGCGCGATTGATTACTCAGGCCCAGGGAAGTGATTTGGAAAACAACGGAGCGCGCCCTATTTAACCTAAGGAGAGCCAAATGACCAACTTACGTGACCTCGCAGTCTCAATTTGGGGGTATGAACCTTCAAGGCCTTTGCCTAATTCGCAAAACCTTTCCATGTACCGGGAGTTCCGATTTGGAGCGGACTTGCTCGCGGTAGCGAAACAGGCGCATGTGAAACTATCTGAGGCGAGGACGATCCACGAACGCCCGGCAGTGATTCAAGAATTGGCGTGGCAATCCCACTATATGAGATCTTCGCCTAGAGCGGACTCAATCAGAGATATCCTTTTCAGCTTCTACAACGGAGAGCTTTTTCGCATCGTGGTCACTTATGATCCGGAGCGGATCGCGGGGATGACGGCTGAGGACATCGTCGAAGCTGTTTCGGCGAAGTACGGGACCGCCACCAGGCCTGTCGCCGAGATCATCCTTTCTTCTACCCAGTTCTATAACGGGGGCGAAAAGATCATTTCAGATCGGACCGAAAAGATCATCGCTCGCTGGGAAGACACGCAGTACTCGTTCAACCTCTTCCAGCCCTCCTACCAATCTACTTTTGGAATGGTCATGTATTCGAAACGGCTGGACGCCCTGGCCCGAACCGCCATCGTCGAATCCGTCCGGCTGGATAAGCAAGAGGCCCCCCGAAGAGAGACCGAACGTCAAAAGAAGAAGGATGAGGAGAACCGCGCCAGGCAAGAGAAGGCCAGGCAAGCGAACAAGGCGCCCTTTCGCCCTTAAGCGGGCCATTTGAACAACCCGCTTCATCCGCATCAGCTCGGCCAAATTATCTGAGGCGTGTGCAAATAAAACCACTGTGCAATCAATACATTGATTGGCGAAAACCTGGGTACGCATCGCTTCCAGCGTGCAGTCTTGGCAGGAGGCGCATTCGAGAATCAATGGGCGGGCTCCCTGAGACTGCACGCTGGAAGCGATGCGTACCCAGGCGTCTCCCGATTTATGCGCAGGATTCAAATAGTTGATCGCATTCGACTTTAATTTGCACAGTCTTCAAATTATCTGGACCATCATCACCACTACCACTGCGATGAGCAGTGTCAGCGATCAGCGCTTAACTGTTTCTTCTCTTCCAGATCGAAGATCGTCAGGTAAACCCGTTCGTACGCCTCCACCATGGTTTTGATGGAAAAGCATTGCTGAACGCGTTGGCGGCAGACGCTACGATCGATTTCAGAAATGCGTTCCAGGGCCCGCGCCGCCTCGTTGACGTTATTGACCAGAAACCCCGTCTGCCCGTCTTTGATCACCTCACGGCAGGAGCCAAGGTCCATGGCGATTACGGGCACGCCGGCCGCATTAGCTTCAGCCAGAACCAGCCCGAACCGCTCCGGGATGGTGTTGAGATGGACCAATGCGCAGGCGCGCGCGAACAATTCATTTTTTTCCGCTACGCCCACCGGCCCGATATAGCTGACTCTGTGATCATCGATGTGCGGCTTGAGTCTTTCCCGATAATAGACTTCATCTTGGATGATTCCGGCGATGATCAAACGCCGGCCGCTCAGGCGAGCGAGCTCGATGGCCAGATGGACGCCCTTATCCGGGTGAATCCGGCCAAGGAAAATCAAGTCGGCGCCGACGGATTCATGAAGCGGATACAACGCGAGGTCGATCCCGTTATAGACTGTCGCCAGGTAATTCAGCCCCGGCGCGCGATCGGAGTCGCTGATGGAAACAAAATATCCGTCGCTATACTTCTGATAGACGGGCATGATTTTTGGCGACGAGAATCCGTGGATGGTAGTGAGGACCGGCGTCTTAACCAGCCGGCTATAGGTCAACGCCATGAAGTCGTAGTGGCTGTGGATGAGGTCAAACTCGGTGGCCTGCTCGAACGCTTCGGAGATGTGAAGGTATTCGGCCACTTTGGGATCGATTGTCGAGTCCTCTTCATATCCCCGGTCCACCACGGCATGCAGACGACCGCGGGTGATAGAATCTCGGCTCGCAAATAAAGTTACATCCCAACCACGGGCGATGAGCCCTTCAGTGATGTTGCTGGCCACCGTCTCCCAGGCGCCATATTGCCGGGGAGGCGTTCGCCAAGCTACCGGCGACAGGACCGCTATTCTTTTATTGGGAATTGTCATGAGGTTCTACGATCCTCCTATGGAAAGTCAAATCAGGCAAAAATTCTGCCTTACCGCTTAATGCATGGCAGCCAGCACCTCATCGAGCGGGACGGTAGCGAAACCGGTGGCGTGATCAGCCAGACCATAGGGAATGATCAGTTCGCGGTTGTGGAGGAGAGACCCACACGTATAGACGACGTTGGGCACGTAGCCCTCACGCTCATCCTGGTTCGGCGTGAGTAAGGGCTCGCGGAGGCGGCCGGTCACTTTGGCGGGATCATCGCGGTCGAGGAGAAAGGCGCCGATGCAGTACTTTCGCAGCGGGCCAACACCGTGGCTGAGGACCAACCAACCGGCATCGGTCTCAATGGGAGATCCGCAATTCCCAATTTGGATCAGTTCCCAGGGAAAGGCCGGTTTAAGCACCGCCTTTCGCTCATTCCAGAAGTGAATGTTGTCGGAAAACATAACGTGGATGCTCTCGTTGTCCTGGCGGGAGAGCATGGCATAGAGACCATTTATCTTTCGGGGGAAAACAGCCATGCCCTTGTTTTCAGCCGCGGGGCCGTTCAATGTGATGAATCGAAAGCGGAGGAAATCCGAGGTTTCCACGAGTTCCGGCATCACCACCCTGCCGTCGTAGGCGGTGAAAGTCGCGTAATAGACGTAAGCGCCATCGTCATTCCGGAAATGAACGAATCGGGCGTCTTCGATGCCATTCCGTTGGGAGGCAGTGGTCGGGAAAATGATGCGCTCAGACAATTCTTGATCGGGCTGGAACTGGACCTCGCAGTTCGACTTGGCCACCATCCAAACTCCATCGGCGGTATTCTGATACCCCAACAACCCGTCGGACTGGCGAGACCCGTTCAATTCCGCTCGGATCCTGGCGGCAAGTTCTTCGAGTTCGAACCAGGCGCCTAAGTTCTGCATTACGCGGCGTGTGAATTCACTGGTCATTCGGAGCTCACACAGTTTTCGCTCGAAGAGCGCCTTCTCGTAACGCGGATTCGGAATTTGACGCGGCTCCGTGAGAAATCCGGTGGGATGATCGACCTCGATCCGATGGTCGGCGTGAATGATCCCCGTGCGAAAAGTGATGGAGGAAATGTGCCCCTCCCCTGTAGCGCGCAGGCTGAGGATAAATCGTAAGGCTCCGATAGGGAGGCCCGACTGATCGGGGTGCGGAACGATCGACGGATTGAACAGAGCCGCCGATTCCAGGGAGTACTCGGCAAGAAAATATGAGCCGATCAACAGTTTTCTTTGTTCGGAGAATTTCTCGTCCGTCTCGATCAGCCCGCGGATTTGTTCGAAGCGTTCCAGAAAGACTTTGTGGATCTGCTGGTGCCGCTGCGAGAATTCAGCGGAGACTTCGTCGAGGAGCGAGCCGACCTGGTCTTCGGGCAGCGACATGATCCTGGCGATTATCCTGACGACCCTTTGGGAATCCCCGAGATTGAATGGTCGCAGAAGAACGCGTGACTGGTCGGGCTTGAGGATCGTGGCCTGGCGTTTGAGATGAATAGACATGGGTTAGTTGATTCAGGAAGATGAGACGGCAATCGGCGATTACTCTTCGACGGCGATCGGTTGCTTGAAACTCGTCAGCATATTCTGCGCCAGGCGCGTTTCCGCCAGCGAAAGCAAGAAGGCTAAAGTAGATTCCGCCCCCTCATTCCTATTGACCCGATCCACGTGCAACCCATCGCGGCAGCCGCCTGTCTCGGGAGAGTAGAGTTCCAAGCCGAGATCATTCCAGCCGATGAACCAGTCAAAAGCGCGTTGCGCCTGTTCGTACCACCACAAGTCCGATGTAACGCGATAGGCTTCAAGACAGGCCGATACCGTTGCTTGCGCCTCTATGGGCTGCTGGTCGAAATTGGCGCGCGCGCCGCCACGTGAATAGAATCCGTTAGTTCCAATTGGCCGAAAGTGCCCCTTCTCGGATATTTGCA